>OQVH01002090.1_pt1 | contig 11099 bp, 8 predicted proteins | sample 1691641 | NCBI WGS metagenome assembly OQVH01 (sample SAMN03418286, study PRJEB22391) | human gut metagenome | biome: human-gut; feature: organic feature; material: feces | host: Homo sapiens | place: Italy | collected 2013-04
ATCACATCCGCTTCTTCCTGAAAATGCCTTGACTTCCGGTGAATCAAAATCGCTGTATTTGCAATATTCGCAACGGTAATGCGCCTGCAATGGATTTACCTCCGTGATACCGGACATGGTCGCTGCAAAAGAGGAACCTACCGAACCACGGGAACCTACAAGGTAACCATCCTCGTTCGACTTCCATACAAGCTTCTGTGCGATAATATACATTACCGCATATCCATTGGAAATAATCGAATTTAATTCTCGGTCAAGCCGCTCCTTTACGATCGGAGGCAGTTCTTCACCATACATGCTGTGCGCCTTGTTATAGCAGATATCACGGAGCATCTGATCCGAATTCTCGATAAACGGCGGACACTTATCCGGTCTTACCGGTGCAATCTTCTCACACATATCCGCAATTTTGTTTGGATTTGTAATGACGACCTCTTCTGCCTTGGCACTTCCAAGATATTCGAATTCCTTTAGCATTTCTTCGGTTGTTCGAAGATATAACGGTGCCTGCTCGTCAGCATCCTTAAATCCCTTTCCGGCCATAATAATACGGCGGTAGATTTCATCTTCCGGGTCAAGGAAATGCACATCGCAGGTAGCCACCACAAGCTTGTTAAATTCCTCCCCCAGTCTGCAGATCCTGCGGTTGATATCCTGCAGCTCTTCCATCGTATTCACCGGCTCCTTGTCACTGCGCAACATGAACTCATTGTTTCCAAGCGGCTGTATCTCCAGATAATCATAGAACTTTACAAGTCTTATGATCTCTTCCTGCGGTCTTCCGCCCACAATCGCACGGTATAATTCTCCAGCTTCACAGGCAGAGCCTAAAAGAAGTCCCTCTCTGTATTTGACAAATTCACTTTTTGGCACACGTGGCCTCTTATTATAATACGTGAGGTGTGAAAGTGAAACCAGACGATACAGATTGATACGTCCGATGTCATTTGTCGCCAGAATAATTGCATGGTAGGTCGGCATTTTCATGACCGTTTCCGGGGAGGTGGAAACCATATGGTTCACATCATCGAGATTTTCCATACCGCGTTCTTTTAACATCTCAATAAATTTCACAAAAATTTCTGCTGTACAGGCAGCATCGTCAACTGCACGATGATGGTTTTCCAGTGAGACATTCAATGCCTTTGCAACGGTATCGAGTTTAAAACGATTCAGGTTCGGCAGCAGAATTCTGGCAAGAGCCACTGTATCTATGATCGTAAACTCTCTCTCTATCCCCTGATCCTTGCAGTTTTTCTTAATAAAACTCATATCAAATTCCGCATTGTGGGCAACCATGATCGCACCATCGCAGAACTTCATAAATTCCGGCAGAATCTCCTCAATCTTCGGTGCATCAATGACCATATCATCCTTAATTGAGGTCAATTCCTCGATTCGGAATGGAATTGGCACTTCCGGGTTTACAAATGTCGAAAAGCGGTCTGTAATGACACCACCGACTACTTTCACTGCACCGATCTCAATAATCTTATTCTTATCCGGGCTGAAACCGGTCGTCTCCAAGTCGAACACCACAAAGGTTTCATCGAGGCTCTGTCCTTTCGAATCTGTGATAATATCCTTCAAGTCGTCCACCAGATACGCTTCCACACCGTAGATAACCTTAAAATCGTCATCCGGACTCAGTGCATGGTTTGCATCCGGGAATGCCTGTACATCGCCGTGGTCGGTGATCGCAATCGCCTTATGTCCCCATTTCATGGCACGCTTTACGATGTCTTTACACTCGGACACACCATCCATATCACTCATCTTTGTATGACAGTGCAATTCCACACGCTTCTCCGGACTGGTGTCCATACGGGTGGTCGTAAAGTCTGCAATCTTCTTAATTCCAACGATCGAACCGATTGTTAATTCACTGTCAAACTTATCGATTGTCGTGACACCTTTGATTTTTAAGAATGCCCCTTTTTTCAGATTGCCAAGAAGCTCATCCCTGTCTTCATTTCTTGTAAATATTTTCAGGACAATGGAATCCGTAAAATCTGTGACCGACATGATAATGATTGTCTTTTCGTTACGGATCTCCCTCGTCTCAACCGTCATGACCTGACAGCGGATGGTAACTTCACCCATCTCACCCACGATTTTCTCCAATGGGATGGTTTCTCCATCCTCAATATCACGACCGTAAATTACATCCGGATTATCGGATTTTTTACCTCCGCCAAAGCCACCACCATCATAACGTTTTTTAAACTCTTTCCGCGGTCCGTCGTATGGTTTTTTTGCAGTATTTCCTGCACCATTTGCAGATTTTGCATCGTTTTTTGCAGGTTTTACGGCGTTTCCACCACCTGTAGAACCACTGTCTCCAGATGTTGTAGTCTGACCGGAAACTGCACTTTTTTCATTGGCATCTGAAGCAACTGCAACTGTCTCTCCGTCCTCATCCTTCAAATTGATATTTTTTAATATGTTTTTGATTTCAAACTGAATCTGAAGATCACTGTTTTTCTTGTATTTGCTCTCCTTTGGCTCCTCAAAGTCGAGGTCAACAATCAGGTTCATGCCACAGCGCTCACACACGATTTTCTCTAAAAATTCCACAATTTCATGGGAGCGTGTCTGTGCAATGATCGTATTTTCCAGCACAAGATGCAGATGACTGTCATCCGTAAATTCCATTTTGGAGGCACGGAGCAGATTGTATTCCATCAGACTGTAGGCTTTTAACTCTTCTAAAATACTGTCCTTATACATATCCATCAGCGTGCGGGCGGTATACTGCTCGGAGAGCTGATACTTTTCGATAATACGGACATTCATCCGTTTTCCCTTAAATATCTGCTCCTCAATGGATTTTTCTAACTGCGTAATGTTATTTTTATGTATGAGATGACTGCCCAAAAGATAGACACGGATATGATCTCTCTCATGATTCATCCCTACCTTGGTAACTTCCATCTCAGATAAAATTTTCTTCATATCCCCGGACACATCCAGTGTCGGAAAGACATCAAAAAATAGTTTTGCCATAATTATTCATTCCAATGTAACAGTTCATAGCGGAGTGCCTCTAAAAGTTCTGACTCCGGCACTTTTTTGAATACCTCGCCATGTTTGATAATAAGTCCTTCTCCGATTCCTCCGGCGATTCCGATATCTGCCTCTTTTGCTTCTCCCGGACCATTAACAACGCATCCCATAACGGCAACTTTAATGTCAAGAGGAATGTCGGCAACCATATTTTCTACCTGATTGGCCAGCTGGATCAGATTGATCTGTGTTCGTCCACAGGTAGGACAGGATACTACTTCCACACCGCCTTTGCGGAGTCCAAGTGTTTTTAAAATTAATTTGGCAGATTTGATCTCCTCTAATGGATCTCCTGTCAGGGAAACCCGGATCGTGTCACCGATTCCCTGATGTAAGATCAATCCAAGTCCGATGGCTGACTTGATATTACCGCTGATGATCGTACCGGCTTCCGTGATCCCGACATGCAGCGGATGATCGGTCTGGCTTGTGATCAGTTCATGTGCTTTCACACACATCATAACATCCGAAGATTTAATACTGATGACAAGATTATCATATCCCATATCTTCAATCAGTTTTACTTTATCCAAAGCACTTTCTACCAGTCCCTCAGCCGTCACTCCATGGTATTTCTCCACCAGATTTTTTTCTAAGGAACCACTGTTTACCCCTACACGGATTGGAATGTTGCGCTCTTTTGCGACATCCACCACTGCCTTTACACGCTCCGCGCTTCCGATATTGCCAGGGTTGATGCGGATTTTGTCTGCTCCATTCTCCATTGCTGCAATTGCAAGACGATAGTCAAAATGAATGTCTGCAACGACCGGAATCTGCACCTGTTTTTTTATCTCCTTTAATGCCTTCGCTGCATCCATCGTAGGCACTGCACAGCGGATGATATCACATCCGGCAGCTGTAAGCTGATTGATCTGTGCGGCAGTTGCCTCCACATTCTCGGTTTTTGTATTGGTCATAGACTGGATCAAAATCGGGTTGCCGCCGCCAATGATGCGGTTGCCGATCTTCACTGTTTTTGTCATAGTTCTTCTCCCTTTCGTATAAATTCTTACTAGATAATTGCGAAACTTTTTCTAATCTATATAAACAACTTACGAATGTCGTTAAACATGATCAGTATCATGAGTGCAAACAATATCATGATACCGGCAAAATGTACCATGCCCTCTTTTTCCGGGTCAACTTTTTTGCCACGGATCGCCTCTACCAGCAAAAATACAAGTCTTCCACCGTCGAGTGCCGGGAGTGGCAGAAGGTTCATGACACCAAGGTTCGCAGAAAGCAGGATACTGATATACAGCATTTGCAGGAATGCATAGAAGTAGCCGTAGGAAACACTCTGCTCATAGCTGTCTCCGATTGCACTGACAATTCCTACCGGACCACTCATATCATTGACGGTAACGCCTCCGGTAAAGAGCATCTTTAAGCTTCCAAGTGTCGTATAGATCCAGTACTCCACCTCGTAAGCACTGTATTTTGCCAGCGTGAATACATTGTTTGTTGTCTTCTCTCTGGCTGCCATTCCAATAAATCCATATAAATATCTTCCGGTGGTCTCATCATATTTTGGAGTGAGTTCCGTTGTGTAACGTTCTCCATCCCGCTCATAAGTTACTTTCACCGGTTCTCCGGCATGGTACATGGAATATGCACTCACCTCACGGTAAAAATGAATATGTTTATTTCCCATTTTTACAATCGTATCACCTGCCTGAAGTCCCGCTTCCTCTGCGGCATAACCCTCACTCACATCTGAGAGTACCGGAAGATCATATCCGGTGCAGCAGACAAGAATAAAAGAGAAGATAAAGGCCATGATAAAATTAAAAATTGGTCCCGCAGCTACAACGCTGATCCTTGCCCAGACAGATTTGTTGTTAAACGCCTTGTTATCCTGGCTTTCCGAATCCTCTCCCTCCATCATGCAGGCTCCTCCAAATGGAAGCAGTTTGATGGAGTATTTTGTCTCACCTTTCTGGATTCCGAAAAGTGTAGGTCCTAATCCAAGTGAAAATTCATTGACACGGATTCCGTTTGCCTTTGCAAGTAAAAAATGTCCCAGTTCATGAAACAGGATAATAATGCTGAATATCAGTAATGCGATAATAATTTTCATGTAAAAAACCTTTCCTGATGTCTTGTTGCATTTTTAAATGCGTTTTATTTTGCACTCATCTTTTTTTCAATAAACTCATAAGCAGCTGCTTCTGTCCCCAAAATTTCATCCACATCCGGATGATCGATAAACTCTGCATTTTCCATACATGCCTCGATCAACTCTGTGATCTCCGGATAAGAAATCTTCCGGTCTAAAAACAGACTGACCGCTTTCTCATTGGCAGCATTGTACACAGTCGGAATATTTCCGCCCTTTTCCATTGCCTGATATGCAAGTGCAAGCCCGCGAAATGTATCGGTATCCGGCTTCTCGAAGGTAAGATCTGCAATTTCAAACAGATCCAGTCTCCTGCCCGAAAGATTCCGGCGCTCCGGATAATAAAGTGCATACTGGATTGGAAGTCTCATATCCGGCGTGCCAAGCTGTGCGATCACTGCTCCATCCTGATACTCTACAGCAGAATGAATGACACTCTGCGGATGTACTACAACCTGAATCTGATCTAAAGTCACATCAAAGAGCCATTTTGCTTCCATCACTTCCAGTCCTTTATTTACCAATGTGGAAGAGTCTATCGTGATTTTTCTTCCCATGCTCCAGTTTGGATGTTTCAGGGCATCTTCCACCTGAATATTCTTAAGTTCATCTGCTTTTCTTCCACGGAATGGTCCGCCGGAAGCTGTCAGTAAAATCCTGCTGATCTTATTATCCCCGGCACCCTGCAGCGACTGGAAAATCGCACTGTGTTCGCTGTCCACCGGAAGAATCGGCACCTTGTATTCCTTTGCAAGCGGAATAATAATATGTCCGGCAGTGACAAGTGTTTCCTTGTTTGCCAAAGCAATTTTCTTTCCTGCTCTGATCGCAGCAATCGTTGGTCTGATTCCAAGCATACCAACAATTGCGGTCACTAAAATCTCACTCTCCGGGATCACCGATACTTCAAGAAGTCCTTCCATGCCGGACACGATTTTTATGCCGAGGTCTTTTGTATTCGTACGAAGTTCTTTCGCCTTTTTTTCATCCCATACACTGACAAGTGATGGCTTGAACTCTCTCATCTGCGCTTCTAACAAACTGATATTACTTCCGGCAGCCATTGCAACTACCTGAATATCCCCCTGCTCTCTTACAATATCGAGTGTCTGTGTACCGATAGAACCGGTAGAACCTAAAATTGCAATTTTTTTCATGTTTTATAATTTCCTTATCTTATAATTTAATAAAGTTCACTGCAAGGAAATAAATGATCGGTGCAGTAAAGATCACACTGTCAAAACGGTCTAAAATACCACCGTGCCCCGGAATCAGTTTTCCATAATCTTTGATCTCATAATTACGCTTGATGGCGGATGCAGTCAGATCCCCCACCATAGAGATTAAAGCTCCAACCGCACTGATTCCTGCCATGATCCAGACATGTGTCTGATCGATCTGCATGGCATTTTTAAAGATCATACCATAAATAACCGTAAGAAGCGCTGCGCCTGCGACGCCGCCGACAGCGCCCTCCACTGATTTCTTAGGGCTTAATTTCGGTGACATTTTATGTTTTCCAATCAACATTCCTACACAGTATGCACAGGTGTCGCATCCCCAGGAACACAGAAAAACAAGCCATACAATGTAGGCACCTGCCTCGATCATACGCGTCTGATACACATACGACAGCATCACAGCAACATAGAACACGCCAAAAAATGCTGCAAGTACCTGTTCCGTCTTATACTTCGGATATGTAAATACATATGCGAACATCATAAGAATCAAAACACCTAATACAAACACCATTGTATCCGGCAAAAATGCAAATTTCAGATTACAATAATACACGGTCGCTGCCAGATAACCAATGATTCCAACCGCCTCTTTTTCAATGTGAAAAATGCGATATAATTCAAACATACCAATATAGGAAATAATCAGTGTTGAGATCAGCAGAACATCTCCGCCTGTAATGATCAGAACCAGTGCTGCGATCACTAACACGATTCCACTTAATAATCTTGTCTTAAACATTATATTTCTCCATCCTCCTCTGAGAGTGCGCCAAACCTGCGGTCACGTTTATTATATGCTTCAACTGCCTTTTCTAATTCTTCTTTATGGAAGTCCGGCCATGGAACTTCCGTAAAATAAAATTCACTGTAAGCCAGCTGCCATAAGAGATAATTCGATAAGCGCTGTTCCCCACTGGTGCGGATCAACAGATCCGGATCCGGAATATCTTTCGTATCCAGATAAGCTTCAAAATGTGTCTCATCAATCTCGTTTTCCTGCAATTTGCCGTCACGGAGATCTGCATACATTTTCCGCATGCCCCGGAGCATCTCATCCCGGCTTCCATAATTGATCGCAATCTGCAGATTCAAACCATCATTGTGTGCAGATGCAGACTCCAATTCTTTGATCTGATTTTGAAACTTCTCACTGAGTTTTGTGGTATCTCCGATCACCCGGACACGCATATTATTCTTATCCGCAGTTTTAATACAGTTTTTCAGATAAGATTCCAGTAATTTCATCAATGCATTTACTTCGTTATCCGGCCGGTTCCAGTTCTCGGTAGAAAAAGCATATAAGGTCAGATATTTAATTCCCATATCATGGGCTGCCTGACAGACTGTCTCCACATTCTTAGCCCCGACCGTATGTCCGTAATTTCTTGGCATTCCTTTGCTTTTTGCCCATCTTCCATTTCCATCTAATATAATTGCTACATGTTGTGGAATCTTCATGCTAATTGTATATCCTTTCTGTTCCAGTCAAACGGCACAAAACCTTGTAATTTTTTTTGTTCCGCTGTCATTGCAAAATATTGTTCTTTTATAAGTTACGAAAATGAGGACACGATTTTCTCATGCCCCCACTCTTTCTTTTATTCTGTCAATTTATTTATACAGTTAAAATTTCTTTTGTTTTAACTTCTACTGCTTCATCGACAGCTGCAATATATTTATCTGTCATCTTCTGAGCATTTTCTTCCAATGCTTTGATTTCATCTTCTGAAACATCCTCTTTTGCAAGTTTCTTGAAGGAATCATTTGCATCACGACGAATATTACGAATGGCTACTTTTGCACTCTCACCTTTCTTCTTTACGTCTTTTGCAAGATCTTTACGTCTTTCCTCTGTCAGTTCTGGGAATAAAAGACGGATTGTCTTTCCATCATTGGTAGGATTGATTCCAAGATCAGATGTCATGATCACTTTCTCAATCTCTTTTACCATAGAAGCTTCCCATGGCTGAATCTGAATCATTCTAGGTTCCGGAACATTTACGTTTGCCACCTGCTGGATAGGTGTTGGTGTTCCGTAATAATCAACTCTCAATTTATCAAGAACATGTGGATTGGCACGTCCGGCACGGATACTTCCAAATTCCTCTGATAAATTGTTCATTGTTTTCTGCATTTTCTCATCAAATTGAACTAATCTCTCGTCCATATAATCCTCCTTGTTTTTGCGAAGCAAAAATCCGAACTCCGAGTGAGGAGAGGATTTAGCCTCCTAAACTGTTACCTTTGTGCCATTAAATTCTCCACTCATGGCCTTTACAATACTATTTTCTTCATTTAATCCGAACACATACATCGGCATCTTGTTTTCCATGCACATAATGGATGCGGTAAGATCTACTACAGCGAGCTTCTGGTCAATTACCTCCTGAATAGATACCTCATCATACTTCTTAGCAGCCGGATTCAGCTTCGGATCGCTGTCATAGACACCATCAATTGCCTTTGCAAGATAAATACCTTCTGCTTCCATCTCAATTGCGCGTAATACGATTCCCGTATCGGTAGAAAAATAAGGATGACCTGTTCCACCTGCAAAGAAAACAATCTTTCCCTCATTGAAACATTTATCTGCCTCATCTTTAGAGAAAAGCTTTGTCATGCTTCCACATAAAAATGGTGTAAAAATCTCTGTATCCATTCCAACAGAACGGAAAATCTCAGATACATAGATACAGTTCATGATGGTTGCTAACATACCGATCTGATCCGCCTTAGGTCTGTCGATCGTCTCGGAAGTTCTTCCTCTCCAGAAATTACCACCACCGATCACAATACCAATCTGGATTCCTTTATCTGCAATCTGCTTTACCTGTTTTGCAACTTCTGTAACGGTTGGTTCATCAAAACCAGTGTGTTTTTCACCGGCTAATGCTTCTCCACTTAATTTCAAAAAAACTCGTTTCATTTATGCATCCATTTCCTTTCTGGATTATTCATTATTCTTGGAAGCAAAAAGGCTCTCAACATCAACATCTGAGTAGCACTGGGAGCAGAAACCTTCGATGACTGCACCATTGTTGATCTGTACGGAACGGGATTTGATGTTACCCATAACAACAGCGGATGTATCGACAACAACAGGTCCCTGAACATCAATATCTCCTTTGATTGCCCCTGCGATAACTGCAGATGAAGATGTTACATTACCAATAATCACAGAGCCAAGTCCGATCTTAACAGTACCTGTGCTTACGACTTCTCCCTCAATCTTAGCTGCATCAGCAAAAAATTCAGAAGAATTGCTGTTACCTGTTACTGTACCTGTTACAACAAGTTTTCCGTTACATCCAATGTCTCCCTGAACGTTTCCTCTGATGTCTAAAGATCCGTTGGATACGATATCTCCTTTGATGATTGTTCCCTCTGTAATTACAGATACCTCATCTGATACTGGTTTTGTTTCATTGACAACTGGTGTTATATTGTCTGCCATTTTTCTTTCCTCCTGAGTGTTTTTCACATGATTTTCCGGAATCACCGGCTGTTCGATTTTTGTTTCACCTGCTGGCTGTGGTGGCTGCGGTGCGGACGGAACTGGCTGATTCTGCACTGAAGTCTGCTGTTTTGCAGTCTGTGAAGTCACCTGTTCTAAAAGACCGTCTAATTTGGAAAGTTCAGATTCAACATCCACTTCATTTTCCAAAGTGTTCACAACTAAATCTTCATTTGCTGCGCCATCTTCTAAATTGTCCTCACCCGGCATCAGTTCATTCACTGCCTGTGAAAAATCATCTTTAAAATCTTTAAAAAATCCCATAATCTTCCTCCATTTATATTTAGTTAGTCAATACTGTCTGCCTTCACATATTGAATAACTGATGTATCTTCATCAATCGGCAGGATCTCAGCGCCCATTTCATTCAATGCCTCGATCAATGGTGCTAAAGCCTCTACCGTTGCTGACTTATCCGATGCGTCATGTAACAAAACAACTGACGTTTTATATTTTACTACATCATCCATCACATTCGCAACTATTTCCTCGGATGAATATGCATTCGATGCTGCATCCCCCGCAGAAACGTTCCAGTCATAATAAATAACTCCCTGTTCATTCAGGTAATGGATAAAATCACTCATTGGTACGTTACTGATCTGGTTACTGCTTCCACCCGGGAAACGATAGTAAATACTGTTCACTCCTGTGACCTGATACAATTCATCACGTAAGCGTTCAAAATCTTCTTCAAATGCCTCATCTGACTGATAGATCTGGCTGTATTTGTTGGAATAAGAATGCATGCCGAGCGTATGTCCCTCATCTGCGATTCTCTGATACAGTGCCTGGGATTCTTCATCCTCTTTCCCGACCACAAAAAAAGTTGCCTTCACATCATATTGAGCCAATATGTCCAGAATCTCTCCGGTATGATCAGAAGGCCCGTCTTCGAAAGTCAGGTAAACCTTATGTATATCGCCATCCCCGGCAAGATTCTCTTCCTCTGAAATGCCGGTAGCCGGCGGTGTCACAGACTCATAGGTTTTTGGTGTCTCTGTTGCTTCAGTGACATCGGTATAAACAGACTCCCCGGCACTTTCCGGTTTCTGCGCATTTTCCTGCTGAACCTGTTCCTTCGAACTGACTGTCACAATATTATCCAGTTTATGCTGAATCTTTATTACCTGCACAAATAAAACAATGATCA
>OQVH01002093.1_pt1 | contig 11088 bp, 7 predicted proteins | sample 1691641 | NCBI WGS metagenome assembly OQVH01 (sample SAMN03418286, study PRJEB22391) | human gut metagenome | biome: human-gut; feature: organic feature; material: feces | host: Homo sapiens | place: Italy | collected 2013-04
CACGCCGGCATCTACCGGGACGGAGAAGAACACAAACGCCTCCCCACTTCCACCACAAAAATCAGCCTCCCTCCAAATCAATCATCATTCTTAGACTGAAAACCCTCCGCTCTCCCCCGCAGGCCTTTTTACTGGACAGGGAGAAAAGGGTTCCGTACAGTTTCCGCGATCTTCAAGCGTTCCGAATTTATGGCAATTTCAGATTACATCGTGACCATTGGCCTGGAAGTCCACTGCCAGATCAAGACAAAGAGCAAAATGTTCTGCTCCTGCGAGACCGGCTTTGGCTTTGAACCCAATACGCGCGTGTGCCCCACCTGCCTGGGGCTGCCGGGCGCCCTGCCCGTCCTGAATGAGTTCGCCATCGAACGCACGCTGCTGACCGGCCTGATGCTGGGATGTTCCAGCCCGGAGATTTCCCAATGGGACCGCAAGAATTATTTCTATCCGGACATGGCTAAAAATTACCAGACCTCCCAGCTGGATCTTCCGCTGTGCCTGGGCGGGGAAGTGCCCCTGTACCCCTGGTCCTATCCGAATGACGTGATCAAAGCCGGCGTCCCCCCTTTCCGCACCGTGAAGCTGACCCGCATCCATCTGGAAGAAGACGCGGCGAAGATTACCCATCATGCCAATTATTCCCTGATCGACTACAACCGCGCGGGGTCCGCCCTGATGGAAATCGTTTCCGAGCCGGACATCGACACCCCGGAAGAAGCCTACGCCTACCTCAAGTCCCTCCAGCAGATTTTGAATTACGGGGATATCTCCGACGCGGACATGGAAAAGGGCCAGATGCGGTGCGATGTGAATATTTCCCTGCGTCCCCACGGGCAGAAGGAATTGGGCGCCAAGGTGGAAATGAAGAACATCAACTCCATGTCCGCCGTCCGCAGAGCCCTTCATTATGAAATCCAGCGCCAGGCGGAAGAACTGGACATGGGCATTCCTCAAATCCAGTCCACCCGCCGCTGGGACGACGAACGCGGAGAAAGCGTCGTCATGCGAACCAAGGAAGACGCGCACGATTACCGTTATTTCCCCTGTCCGGATCTGGTTCCCGTACGCACGGCCCCGCTGGTGGAGAAAGTGCGCGGGCAGATTCCCGAACTGCCTCAGGAACGGCAGAAACGCTTCATGGAAGAATACGGCCTGAGCGAGTACGACGCCAACGTGCTGGTGGGAGACCTGGAACTGGCACGCTTTTTTGAAGAGGCGGCGCGGGGAACCGCCAGCGGCAAAAAAATCGCCAACTGGGTGATTAACAACATTTCCGCTGTGCTGAATGAAAAAGGCATGCGCCCGTCTGAATGCCCGGTGAAACCCGGTGCCATCCGGGAGCTGATCGCCATTATTGACGACGGCACCGTTTCCAACAACCAGGCCAAGGACGTATTCGCCAAAATGTGGGATGAGCCGGCCCTCGCCGCAGCGCAGGCCGCCAAGCTGCTGGGCTTTGAAAAGGCGGATTCCTCTTTTCTGGACGGCATCGTGCGGGAAGTCATTTCCGCCAATCCGGACAAGGTGGCGGAAATACAGGGGGGCAATGAAAAGCTCCTGAACTGGCTTACCGGCCAGGTCATGAAGGCCGCCAAAGGCAAAGCCAACCCGAAAATCGTGACGGAAGCGCTGAAAAAAGCCCTTTCCATGGAGTAACCATAAACAAAGAGCCGCTTCCCTTCCCGGTGCCGGCTCCTTGCCCGCAGGGCATCACGGTTTGAACAGCTTCCTGTTTCCGGCCAGGGTGTTCCATACCTGCTTCACTTCCCCGGCCAGCGTCTGCTTCATCATGGCAAGGGAAAAGTCCGCCGCCTGGCCCATACTGATGTAAGGAGGCAGGGCAAGGGCGTCCCTGTCCACATGCGCGTCCAGCAGAGCGGCGCCCGGATAATTCAGGAACATGTCCACCATCTGGTCCACCTGGCTGGATTTGTCCAATAAAAACCCCTTGATGCCGACGGCATCCGCCACGGCGGCAAAAGAGGGGTTGTTCAGGTTGATCTGCCACGGAATCAGCCCGGCCGCCTGCATTTCCAATTGGATGAAATCCAGACAGTCATTGTTATACACCACGATTTTCACCGGCAGCCTGTACTGGACAATCGTGATGAGATCCCCCAGCAGCATGGACAGGCCGCCATCTCCGCACAGGGCAATTACCTGCCGTTCGGGGTATTCCATCTGCGCCCCAATGGCCATCGGCATGGCATTGGCCATGGAGCCATGATTGAAGGAAGCCAGTGTCCTCCTGCCCGGCGTGGCGCACAGGAACCTGGCGCTCCAGATACAGGGGGTGCCGGTATCTACCGTAAATACGGCGTCGGATGCCGCATGCCTGTTCAGGGCGGTCGTGAGCTGTTCCGGCCGGATGGGAGACTCCTTGTCATTTCCTTCCATATAGGCGTTCATCTCCTTCACGTCCCTGGCGTGGCGTTTCAGGGCGGCGTCCAAATGCCCGGAATCCGTCTTTTCCTGCACCATGTTCAGCAGAGCTTCCGCCGTGACGGAAACATCCCCGCAAATACCCAGGTCCAGGCGGCAACGGCGGCCCAGCACTTCACCGCGCCTGTCAATCTGCACGATTTCAGGTTTGGTGGGAATGAAATTGAAATAGGGGAAATCCGTCCCCCACAACACGAGCATGTCGCTTTCATGCATGGCCTTGTAGGCATCTCCCCATCCCAGCAGCCCCGTCATGCCGATGCCCAGGGGATTGTCATGTTCAAAATAATCCTTTCCCCTCCATGTGTAGGCAATCGGAGCTTTCAGGCGGTGCGCGAGCCGGACGACCTTGTCTTCCGCTCCCGCGCAGCCGGCGCCGCAGAAGAAAGTAATGCGGCGGTGGTCGTCAAGCATCCGTGCCAGAAGGGATATGGATTCATGCTCAGGAACAACATTCTCCCGCGTGTAGGAGGGAGAATGCACCAGATTTTTCATCTCCGCAGGGGCGTCCGCAATGTCTCCGGGCAAGACGACGACGCCTACGTCGCGCCTGGCCCACGCGTGCTGAATGGCGGACATCAAAATGGACGGGGCCTGGGAAGCTTCCGAAACCAGTTCCGCATATGCACTGCATTCCTTGAAAAGCTGTTCCGGATGCGTGGCCTGGAAATATTCCATGCCTACCTGGCTCTGCGGGATGTGGGAGGCAATGGCCAGCACCGGGGCATGGTTCCGGTGGGCGTCAAACAGGCCATTGATCAAATGGAGGTTCCCGGGGCCGCTGCTGCCGCAGCATACAGCCAGATTCCCGCTCAGCTGGGCTTCCGCGCTCGCGGCAAAAGCCGCCACTTCCTCATGCCGCACATGAATCCATTCAATGGTCTTCCTCCTCCTCAAAGCGTCCGTAACGGGGTTCAGGCTATCCCCCACAATGCCGTAAATCCGCTTAACTCCCGCCTTCTCCAAAATTTCAACAATCTGATCGGCTACCCTGTGCATGCAGATTAGACACCAGCCAACCTCCAACGGATTCATTCTTATGTGTCATCCCCTCCATCTTTTCCGCACCGGAAAAAATGCCTGAGGATTTCCCCTGATATCATAAGGCCGCCGCCTTTTCAGGCAGCGGCCTATGAATTTACCAGTTCTCTGGTGGAAAACCGTCAGGAACGGCGGCGGCGCATCATCAGAACGGCCAGGCCCAGGATTCCCAGAGAAGCCGAGGCCGGTTCCGGAACCTGAAGGCCGGCAAAACCGGCAATCTGTTCCGCGGAAAGTTTTGTATCCGTCCACTGAATTTCACCCCATGTAAGATTGGGATTAATCCAGCTTTGGATATCAGTGCGATTTCCGTTCATGTTGCCGTTGTAGGACAACGTGTCAAGCAAGGAACCATTCACATAGACCTCCACAGACTGGCTTTGGTTTGCGCCGGTAACGGCCAAAGTCACGTTAAGAAGACCTCCCTCCAAAACAACGGGAGTTTCAGAAACGTCTCCACGGTTTTGGGAAAAAGAGCCGGTAGAAGTATTCAAGTTCCCATCTCCCATGCCAAACTTGGCATCTGACGTCAGATACAAGGCATTTGTCCCGTAACTTTGGCCCGCATTGGTGCCATAATACCCAAACAGTGTGGTCTGGGTTCCTTCCGTTAAGGAAGAGGCATCCAGCCAGAGGGAGATCGTGTAATTGGAAGCATAAAAATTACCGCCGTAAGGAATGAAACCGCCAGGAAGGGCACTCTGTGAGAGACTCCCAAACGTCATGTCTTTTCCCAATGCAATACCTTCAGTTGTCGTCGCCGTACCGGCAGCGTAAGACGTTCCGGCCGATGGTTCTAAAGAGCCGGGAGACGCCAACGCCGGAACGGAACAACACGCCGCAATGGCCATTAATGCTAATGTTTTTTTCATTTTCTGTGAATGATGGACTGAGTAGCAATTAGAGAGATATTCCCCGCCCTCTGTATATCGGATTCCCAATCCGCTCTTTTTCTCCCCCCCACAGGAAAGATGAGAACAAGCTTTTTCAATCTGCCAAAAAATGTAATATAATTACCTTCTATTACTTATGAATATAAAAAATAAAACGCAGAATAGATTTTTTTGTGGCGGCTCTGAAGTTGCTGTTTAGGAACAGCAATCCCTTTTCGCAAAATAGAAAAAATTGTAATAATAGTTTCACATCTGAAATGTTAGGTTGACCTCGGATTGGGAATCCGGTTGTTTTCCCTCAGCCATCAAAAAAAAGCAACATAAGGTTTTCATATTCAATAAAAATCAATTTTCTTCCCCTTCATTTCCAGGACCTTTTTCTTGAAAAAGAGCCTTCCCCAAATTATCCTCCCGCTAGCTGTAATATTATTTCATCATGAAATTTTTCAAGACAACCATTGCCTTGGCAACCCTGCTGGGCTGCCTGCCCACATCCCCCGCAGAAGTCGCCTTTCCGGGGCCTGCACCCGGAACAGCCAGCGCGGAACAATCCGCTTCCGGCTATACTCTTTCCAATAATATCCTGACGGCCAAATTCATCCTTCGGAACGGAAGTCTTTCCTTCGGAGGAATGACTTCCAAACTGGGCCCCGTCGCCAAGGCAGGGGATGAATTATTCATCATCAATCTTCAGGACGGACGGAGCATTAAATCCTCCGAGCTGAAAGCGGGAAACGTCAAATTCGTCTCCCTTCAGCCCAACCCCAAGGCCTTCAGGCTGGCTGACCGCTTCCCGGGAAAAGCCGTCAGCGCAACATTCCAGGCTCTGAACGGAGCCCTTCGCATCTCCTGGCGCGCCGTGCTCAGGGACCATTCCCACTACCTGCGGCAGGAACTCCGCCTGGCAAGTACGAAGCCCGTCCAGATGAAAAACATCGTAGCGATGCAATATGACCTGGCAGAAGGGAAAGCCGGGGCACCCTCCGTTTCCGGAAACGCCAGAGGAGCACTCATCATCAATGACCTGGCGTTCACCGCCCTGGAAACTCCCATGGGCATCAATACCGTGGGAGGCGCCGGAAATATGGAAGGGGGAGAAACCGCCATCTGGAATGCGGACAAGTGGTCCACAGCTTCATGGACCGGAAATTTCAATGTTCCCCAGGAACTGAAAAAGCAGTACGGAGAACAGGTTTCCAGTGCGGAAGGCCCGGTTTCCATTGACGGCAAAGGAGCATGCACCGTCACCTTCCAGTATAAGGGAGGGGACAAGGGCAACAATAAGCTGAACCTTGCCGGCGTGCAGCTCCTCTCTTCCAAGGGGGCCGTTCTTGACTCCGATTTCCACAACGGCAGCACCGGAGATTCCAATGCCGGCAACACTTACACGGTACAGGTTCCCTCCAGGGGAAATTACATTCTGCGCTACTGGGCCCAGACCAAGAGCGAACCGATTGCCAGCAAGGGGGAAATCACCTTTTCCCTGCCCGTGCGCACGCTGGAGGAAAAGCAGGAACCCCAGGCGGACGAATCCCGGCTGGCCCAGGGACTCTGGAGCCGTAAAACCACCTTGCAGCCCGGGGAAATATGGGACGTATCCTCCGTTCTCGGAATTTTTGCCCCCGGCCAGAAACGCCGCTCCTTCCTGGCTTATATGGAACGGGAACGCGTGATGCCCTACCGCCCCTTCATCCATTATAATTCCTGGTATGAACTGAACATCAACCGCAACAATGATTCGGACCCCGCCAAGCGCATGACGGAAGAACAATGCCTGGCCGTCCTGAAAGACTGGCAGGAACAGTTTTTCCAGAAGCGCGGCATGTCCATAGACGCCTTCGTCTGGGACGACGGCTGGGATGAATTCAACAGCCTGTGGGATTTCCACAAAATGTTCCCGCAGGGCTTCAAGCGCATTGACGCCGCCGCCGGCAGGCAAAAGGCCGGCATCGGCACGTGGCTGGGTCCGGTGGGGGGCTACGGAGCCTCCAAGGGCAAGCGCCTCGCTTACTGGAACGTGAAGCATCCGGACAACAAGATCGGCAATTTCCAGCTCTCCAACAAGGAATATTTTGACGCCTTTGTGGGCCGCTGCTCCCAGATGGTGAAGGACTACAATATGAAGTACTTCAAATTCGACGGCATCAGCACCCACTTCCATGCCAAGGGGCCCGGCAACGAGGAGGATGCGGAAGGCATCATCCGCGTGCTGAACGCCCTGCGCAAGAAAAAGGGGGATCTTTACATCAACTGCACTGTAGGAACCTGGGCATCCCCCTTCTGGTTCCGTTATGCGGATTCCGTATGGAGGCAGGAGAATGACTTCGGCACCATCGGAGCGGGCGACAACCGCGACAAATGGATCACCTACCGCGACCGCCTGGTGCATGAAGTTTTTGTGCAGGGCTCCCCGCTGATGCCCATCAATTCCATGATGACTCACGGCCTGATGGTCACTAAATTCGGTCCTCCGGCCTGCATGCCCCGCGATCCGGAAAACGTCAAGAAAGAACTCCGCTGCGCCACGGCTTGCGGCACTTCCCTCCAGGAGCTCTACGTGGATCGGGACCTGATGAGCGCCAACGGCGGAGTTCTGTGGGACGAACTGGCCAAGGGGATCAAGTGGATACGCCGCAATGCGGACGTTTTGGACGACGTGCACTGGGTGGGCGGCAATCCGTGGAATAAGGAAACTAACGAAGGGGCCGTGTACGGCTGGGCCGCATGGAATAAAAACAAGGCCACCCTGGCTCTCCGCAATTCCTCCGACCAGGAAAAGAGCCTGACCGGAACCCTGCGCAGCATTCTGGATATCCCTGCGAACGTCAAGGGCTCCATCACCTTCAAGGATTCCTATGACGACCAGCGGACGCTGGACGGCTTCTCCGGCAATTCCGTAGACATTGACAAGGAAATCTCCTTCACGCTGAAGCCCTTTGAGGTGCTGGTGTACGAAGGGGGAAAGGTCAAATAAATCAGCCGGCCCACACGCCCGGCCAAAGCCGGAACGGCGTTGGAAAAAACATATTGGGGGAGGCGGGATTCCCGCCTCCCTTCCTTGTTCCCGTGCGGGCAGAATCCGGGTCAGAATGTTTTTTCAAACGTCACCGCTTCCAGCGGATCGGCAGGGTTGACCGGCATCACCAGGCATTCCGCACCTTCCCCGCCCAGGTACAACATCAGGCTCCTGCCGGGGGAATAGGCGATGGAGACACCGTAATATCCCCCTTTTTTCACCAGGGACCAGGTTCCGCGGCAGGAAGAAACGAGATCTTCCTCCAGCACGGAAAGGTCCTCCCTCTCTTCCGGACGGGCAATCCACCTGCCCCATGCCTCCGGACGGGGAAAGGAAGAAATCTCGCACGTCCCGTCTTCATTCAGGAGGAGCGTGGAAGAACTGACCTGGAAAAAACGCTTCAACTCCGGAGGGCGGAAAAACCGCCTCTCCCTGGGAGATGGTTCCACCTCATACTTTCCGGAAAGGGCCTGCACATCCGGCTCATGAATCCACAGGAAAGCTTTTTGACACACCACCTGGCGGCACGCCAGCCCCACCACGGCCAGCAGGGAAAGGAACGCCAGGACAAACGCCCACAGGGCCAGCCGCTTTCTCCACCACGCATAAACGGCGGCCAGCCCCGCCACACTGCCCGCACAAACCCAGAACCCCCAGGAACGGGAAAGGAAGGCCAGGGCATCCGCCAGCACGGAAAATCCATGAGAAAGATCATTCCACATAGGTGCTCCAGAATCTCCGGAACATAGTCAAAGTCAAGACAACAATGCCGCCTTTCAAGGCACGGGCCGTAGGCTGCGCCCCGATAAAAAACTCCCGTCATCACTCCTGAAAATATTCCTCCGCGCTTTTCTCACAGGCTCCAATCAGGTAAGAAGCATCTGAACCATGAAAAGCGCAGCACATCATCAGGGGCTTTCGGAACAGCAGGTTCTGGAAAACCGGACCAGATACGGGGTCAATATCCTGACTCCCCCGGAAAAGGAACCCCTGTGGAAGCAATTTCTGGAGAAATTTTCAGACCCCATCATCAAAATTCTGCTGGTGGCCCTGCTCCTGTCCGTAGGCGTGGCTTTCTACCAGTTTTTCACCGGAACGGAACCGGCCAGCGTCTTCCTGGAGCCCGCGGGCATCCTGGCGGCCATCCTGCTGGCCACCTGCGTGGGGTTCGCCTTCGAGGTAAGCGCCAACAAGAAGTTTGAAATCCTGAACCAGGTCAATGACGACACCATGGTCCAGGTCATCCGCGGCGGCAATATCTGTGAATTGCCCCGCCGGGACGTGGTGGTGGGCGATATCGTCATCCTGAACACAGGGGAGGAGGTACCGGCAGACGGCGTCCTGCTGGAAGCCGTTTCCCTCCAGGTCAATGAATCCACGCTGACGGGGGAACCCCTCATCGGCAAAACCACGAATGAAGCGGAATTCAATAAGGATGCCACCTACCCCTCCAACCACGTCCTGAAAGGAACCACCGTGGCGGACGGCCACGGCGTCATGGAAGTGACTTCCGTGGGGGACAAAACGGAATACGGCAAGGTTTATGAAGGCTCCCAGATCGACAACAAGGTGCAGACACCCCTCAACCGCCAGCTTTCCAGGCTGGGCGATCTCATCACCTGGGCCAGCTACGCCATCGCCGCCCTCATCGTCATCGGACGCCTCACCCTGTATTTTTCCCATCTGCCGGGCCCCGTGGAATGGCTGAGCGCGGGAACCTATATTCTGAATACCGTTATGATTGCCGTGACCGTCATCGTAGTCACGGTGCCGGAAGGGCTGCCCATGAGCGTCACCCTGAGCCTGGCGCTGAGCATGAAGAGCATGCTCGCCAACAACAACCTGGTGCGCAAGATGCACGCCTGCGAGACCATGGGGGCCGCCACCGTCATCTGCACGGATAAGACGGGCACCCTGACGCGCAACCAGATGAACGTGTACAAGGCGGATTTTTACGGGCTGGGGAACGAGGACGGTGGAGCAGAGACCCAGCACGATTTCCGGCGCGCCTTTCACGTAAAGGACTTTTTTGCCCAGCAGGGGGGATTCCGCTACGGTAGCCATGTACTTGCGTTCCGTGGAGAAAGTGAGCTGTTCCAGCACGCGGGCGTTTTCCCGCAGGTCCAGGTAATTCACGCCCAGCCCTGGCCTACCAGAACCAGGCCATGCGCACGCTGGGCTTCGCGTACCGCATTCTGGAGGATGACGCCCCGGTGTTCGAGGACGGCCGCATCATCCGCAAAGACCTGGTTTACCTGGGCATCACCGCCATTTCCGACCCCGTCCGGGACGATGTGCCCCAAGCCGTGAAGGACTGCATGGACGCGGGCATCCGCATCAAAATTGTCACGGGGGACACTCCCGGCACCGCACGGGAAATCGGCCGCCAGATCGGCCTGTGGACGGAGGAGGATTCTCCGGACCGCCTGATGACGGGAGTGGAATTCGAGCAGACTCCGGACGCGGAACTGCTGGACCGCGTGATGGATCTGAAAATCATGTGCCGCGCCAGGCCCATGGATAAGGAACGGCTGGTCAAACTGCTCCAGAAGAAGGACCAGGTAGTGGCTGTCACCGGGGACGGCACCAACGACGCCCCCGCTCTGAACGCCGCGCAGGTGGGGCTTTCCATGGGAGACGGCACCACCGTAGCCAAGGAAGCCAGCGCCATCACCATTCTGGACAATTCCTTCATGAGCATTTCCCGCGCCGTCATGTGGGGGCGTTCCCTGTACAGGAATATCCAGCGCTTCATCGTCTTCCAGATGACCATTAACGTGGCGGCCTGCCTCATTGTGCTCATCGGCGCATTCCTGGGCACGGAATCCCCCCTCACCGTCACTCAGATGCTCTGGGTGAACCTCATCATGGACCCCTTCGCCGCGCTGGCGCTGGCCTCCCTGCCGCCGGACGAACGCGTGATGCAGGACCCGCCGCGCAAGACCACGGACCACATCATCACCCGCCCCATGGGCCGGAACATCCTGGGCGTGGGCATCCTGTTCGTCGCTTTCCTGTTCGGCCTGCTGCAATATTTCAAGCATGCGGACATTACCAGCCTCACGCAGTTCAGCCTCTGCGGCTACATCCGCAGCTACCTGGATTTTTCCGCCCCGGAACATGAACTGACGGGTTATGAACTGTCCCTGTTTTTCACCATTTTCGTCCTGCTCCAATTCTGGAACATGTTCAACGCCAAGGCATTCAACACGCACCAGAGCGCCTTTGCACGCATGGGCGCCAGCATTGGCGGCTTCGGTCTGGTAGCCCTGCTTATCCTGGCCGGGCAGTACCTCATCGTCACCTTTGGCGGAAAGATGTTCAACGTGGTGCCCCTGAGCTGGACGGACTGGGGCCTCATCTTCGCAGGCACCTCCCTTGTCCTGTGGTTCGGAGAACTGGCGCGGGCATTCACTCCGGATAAATCCGGCGCCCGCTCCTGAACCGTCCGGGGGAATTCCCCCCGCGCATGACGCGGACGGCGACGCCGCCCGGAAAACCTTCTTTCAACAAAGGCGCCCGCAGGCGTGTCATTCCCAGCATGGACTTGACACGCCTGACGGGCTCTATCTCCAGCCCCGCCGTTTTCCTCTTCCTGCTTTCCCTCTTTTTTGCCGGGTGTAAAAAGACGGAACAGGTTCCGCATGAAACGCCCACGCTTATTTATGAACACCCCGTCACCATGGATATTCCGGT
>OQVH01002096.1_pt1 | contig 11075 bp, 7 predicted proteins | sample 1691641 | NCBI WGS metagenome assembly OQVH01 (sample SAMN03418286, study PRJEB22391) | human gut metagenome | biome: human-gut; feature: organic feature; material: feces | host: Homo sapiens | place: Italy | collected 2013-04
CCCACACGCTTTTGCTTAAATATGAGTGGTCCAGGAGACTCTAGCTTTACAGCTGGTGCGATAAAAAGCATCACAACTGCTGTAATCATCAGTCCTACTATCGCTCCTACAATGTCTATTATACGCTTCATTACAAGCTTGTTAAAATCAAAAAATCTTGGTGCCACGCTGAGCGCATAGTGATTTCCAATCTGAGTAACTTCTCTTTGATAACCTGCGCCAAGATGATCAAGAAGGTCAATATTTACATGAACAATTACACCCATCTGAGCAAACTGCTCAGCATACTCAATGATTTCGTTTTTTCTTTGATCATCAAGCACTAAAAATACTTCATCAACAATTTCCCTGCTTGCTACCTCAATCACATTGTCGCCATTTGCCACAACACGATAGCCTTCGATATCTTCTCCAACATAATCACCATCTGTAATCGCAAGCGTAATCAGATAATTCTCGTAAGTATTATATCGTCTTAAGTCCTCTGCAAGCGTTTTTACACGATCAGATGTCGTCAATACAAGGAGATGATCTGCTTTTTTATTTTTAAAAATAGTACGAAGCATTCTCTTACAGATTAAATGTGTCACAGCCATCAGCACTATATTGATCAGTACTGTTAATGCCCATACACTTCTGCTGATCAGCTCTGTATTTTTAGTAACATAAAATACAGCAATAAGCACAGCTCCCATAATAATATTTAACTTGATCGTATATGTAATTTCTTCATATTTGTTTCGCTTCATGAAATAACGATTCATGTTGAACGACAGAAATACCAAAAAATAGCTGATCAAAATCATCCAAAGAGATGATAATACGGAAGAAAAATCAAATATAAACTTCCGAAAAACGGATGCAAGAAAACAAGCTGCAATATAGCTTATCACGAGGCAAACCGCGTCAATCCAAATCAGCAGATAATCCTGCATGTTTTTCCTTTGTTGACTCATGTTCAGAAATTCCTTTCCCTTTATTTCTTTTGTTTATTGTATCATAATTCTTTTCTTTAAACAACTTGATTTTTCAATTCACGCGTCCTGCTAGATGTCTCAGTAAACTGAGACGATAAATTTCATGCTTACATAGAAATTTGACAGATCAGCATAATAACATGCCCGAAGGTGAATGGTAATGTTTTTTTTCTTTTCCTGTTTACTTTTACTTTAAAAAAAGGTATAGTATCAGCGAAGTAAACGAATATGGAAAGGCATGGTATTTATCGTGAATCTTACAAAACCTGTTATTTTAGCATCTGGCTCCCCACGCCGAAAAGAATTGTTAGCTCTTGCCGGCTTCAATTTTACTGTCTGCCCGGCAAAGGGCGAGGAAGTCACCACAAAAACGCTTCCATGTGATATTGTATGTGAACTGGCTCATCAAAAGGCATTTGAAATTGCAAAGGCACAAAAAGCTCCTTGCTATGTAATTGGTGCTGATACTATCGTTGCATTTGAAAATCGCATATTGGGAAAACCAAAGGACAGCGCAGATGCCGTGCGAATGGTTTCCATGCTTCAGGGCAACACACATCAGGTCTATACCGGTGTGACACTAATTGAAGTCTGCGCTGATGGCAGTCTTCGCGAAAAAAGCTTCTACGAGGAGACAAATGTACATGTCTGCCAAATGACAAAGGATGAAATTGCCTCTTACGTTGCAACAGGAGAACCACTTGATAAGGCTGGAGCCTACGGAATTCAGGGTACTTTTTCAATCTATGTCTCAGGCATTGAAGGCAACTATTTTAACGTTGTTGGCCTTCCTGTTTCTCGTCTTTATCATGAATTTGCTGCTTTTCAAAATGCAGCTCACAAATAAGTGTTCAGCTCTCTTAGGCAAATTAAGGCGGTACCCTTACGGATACCGCCTTGTTTATTTTGGGCTAATCATTTTTATTTACTTTTTGCTGCGCTTTGTAAGAATGATCATTGCCACTACTGCTGCCGCAAGAATAATTCCAATCACAACCAGAATAATTCCGATTATTCCGCTGGCATCCTCAATACCAAGAATCTGGTTGATTTGACCAGACTGTGTGGTTGGCATTGGAAGTGTTGTGCTGGCTTCTGATGCAGCTGATGACGGTGCCGTACTTGGTGCCGTACTTGGTGCTGTACTTGGCGCTGTGCTTGGTGCTGTACTTGGTGCTATAGTCGTGGTTGTCTGTGCCTGCGTTGTTACTTCTGGTGTCGTAGTCGTTGGTGTCTGCGTTGTTGCCTCTGGCGTTGTAGTCTCCTGTGTCTGCGTTGTTGCCTCTGGTGTCGTTACCATCGGAATCTCTTCTGTCTTTGTTGCACCACATACTGTACAAGTATAAAGCTTTTCTCCAACTGCAGTTGTTGTTGCTTCTTTCTGTACAACACCATCATTCCATGTATGATTCTCATTCACAGTAAATCTTACACTTGCCAAATTGCCGGCGGCATCGGCTGCTGTAAATACATACGTGCCTGCCTTTGTAATTTCATGGGTAAAGGTATCATTTGTATTTAAGCTGCTTTCTGATGCAATCTCCTGATTATTTAACTTAACAGAATATAGATTTTCATCTTTTACCGTAAGTGTAATCTTTTGATCTAAACAATATATCTTATTAGATTCAGCTCCGCTAATCACTGGTGGTGTCTTGTCAAGCTTAATGCTTATCTGCTTTTCCTGACTAATTGCTCCACTTGAAATATTCATAAGATAATATTTCATTGTGTAGCTTCCCTCTTCGGTGATTACGATTTGTTTGTTTGTTCCAAATGATCCTCTGTCATTCGTAAATGCAATATAGAATCCATCTGGTGCTTTCAGCGTAGCATTTGCACGATACCAGCCATTACTTCCAAGACCCTGCGTTAAGAATTGTGCATCTACATTTACAGTGTACTGCGGATCATATTGTCCACATACAGTACAGATACCATTTGCATAGCTGTGACCGTTGTGCACTGTAATGGTAATGCTTGCTTCATTTCCTGCTGCATCAACTGCCTTAATAGTCTGTTCTGTCTCTGCTAGAGAAACTGTAAGCGTTCCTTCTGCAGTCAGCGATACTGGAGTACCATTTACTGTAACCTGTACAAGATTTGCATCACTAATTGTAAGTGTCGGAGCCTCACAATATGTCTTTTTGCCTTCTACGCCGCTAATTACAGGCGCTGTCTGATCGAAATTCGCTGTTAATGTCTTCTCTGTACTGATAACCTTGCCGTCTGTGCTTAGCAGATAATAGGTAATCTTGTTTTCGCCTTCATTCAATGTAAGGTCAAGACTAGTTGCTGTGCCAAATGATGACTCATCACTTGTCTGGCTGATATAGTAGCCTGTAGGTGCTGTCAGTTTAATGGTATTTTTGCGGTACCAGTTTCCTGCTGCATCTGGTGTTGTCGGCACCGCATCTGGTACATCATTGGACTGTACTGCCGGTGCCTTATAATTAGGATCAGATGCTCCACAGTGAACGCAAACACCATCTTCAAATGTATGAGTTCCATTTACCGTGATATGAACTGATGTCTCATTTCCTGCCTTATCACGTAATACGATTTCCTGAACACCTGCCGCCGGTGATGCAGTAAAGCTTCCATCTGAATTTTGACTTACTGACTCTGGAATACTGCTTGATGCAAGATCAAGGTTTTCTTCAACAACACTAAAGGTTACTGCTTCACAATAAACCTTTCCTTCTTCAAGACCATTGATCTGTGGGGCTTTTGTATCAAGATACAATTTACGTGTACGCAGCTCACTTATTGTTGTATTATCTTCTTTAATCAGATAATACTCAATCTCATTTTCACCTTCCTCTAATTCAATATCAAGAGTCGGCATTCTGCGTAATCTTGCATAAGGATTTTCAACAATATTGTAGCCTTCTGGTGCAGTAAGAGTAATGTATTTGGTTCGATACCAGCCATCTGTACCCTGTCCGTCTGCCGCAGTACCATCCTCATTTAATGCTTTGAGCGTGATATCAGGAATATTTGTATCTTCTGTAGGTTCTGGCACATAATCAGGATCACTGGCATCACAGATGAGACATTTTCCCTCTGAGAATGTATGACCATTATTCACGATTACATTTACAGTAGTCATGTTTCCTGCCTCATCTACTGCTGAAACACTTAACTGATTTTCTCCTGGCTCTAACGTAAAACTTCCATTTTCATCAAGTGAAACTGGCTGTCCGTTTACTGTAACTGTAACAGCATTTTCATCTGTCACCGTTACTCTCTGTGCCTCACAATATGTTTTTCCATCTTCAATTCCTGCGATAACAGGCGGTTCTGTATCAGCTGGCTTTGTCGGATTTACAGTCACATTTACTGATGCATTAATCGTATTATAGATGGACGTGTCTTTTGGTGTATAAACTGCCGTATAAGCACCATTTTCCGGGATAATGCTTGCTTCAAGCCAGCTCCATCCTTCAGGCAATTCAACAGTTTCAAGTGACTGTCCCTCATCAATACTGATACTGTCCGGACACTGCGTCTGCGGTGTCGGATCTAATTTATTGATCTTGATTGTAATGACAATATTTTCTACTATATTGTAGTTTTCAGTGTCATTTGGAACATAACGAACTGCTGCTGGTGCTTCCTCTTGTGCTGGAAGTGTCGTTGCCGGATCAGTCTGCCACTCAAAATGACCATTAGAATCACTCGGAAGCTCAATCTCTGACAATGGTCTTGTCACATATCCTTCCAGTCCAACTGGAGGTGTATAAACCGGATCCATCTTCTGAACTGGTTCTGGCGTTGGCTCCGGTGTAGGTTCAGGCGTTGGCTCTGGCGTTGGTTCTGGTGTCGGCTCCGGAGTTGGTTCTGGCGTTGATTCGACTGACTTTTCAATTAACGTTACATCATTTTCAATTGCCATACCTGCCACTGACATCCATCTTTAAAAATGCTGTCTGGCACAATACCATTTGTATAGACAACAGAATCCTCTCTTGCATCATCTTCATAATCAAGTATCCACTTATAGACACGTGAGTAACTCTCGTCTGTCTTTTTAATCAATACAGGCATCTGATCCGTTCCCATAAGCTGTGAAAACTTTGGATCTGTAAAACCTGAATTTAATGACCATGCTGCCGCTCCATCTGCAAACTGTGATGTGTCAAGTACTGTTACACCTGCAGGCGCTTCTGTCACAAAAAGACTGTTTTCTACACTTTCCTTATGCTCTGTAAATGCAGCTGATACGCTTCCATTTCCTGTTGTGCTTGAATATCCTGGTGCATAATTTAACAGAATCGGCGTAACTGCATCTTCTCCCAACATATTTGTAATGCTGAAATTACTTGAGTAAACAGATTCAATCCTGTTTTCATTATCAGCAGCAAACTCACTTACAAACGCATCACTTTTTGAAGAAGTCACTGATGCGCCTGATGTGACGCAGGCACTAATGCTTCCTTCATTTCGTCCTGTTAACACACCTGCATCTGCATTTGACGTGATAGATGTGTTTTCCAGTTTAAGCTCTGTAACATGGCCTGCACTTCCAATATAGCCAAATACACCTGCAAGCGCATTTTGCGCAATATTTTCAATAGGCTGTGTTCCAAGCACTGCTGCCTGTTCTTCTGATACCTTGCTGACTAAGTCCACACCGTTTATCTGGTTCAGAATGATATTACTGATACTGTAACCATTTCCATCAAATACACCGTCATAGCTTTTTCCTGTCTGTGTCTCGACATTATAATATCCAAGCGGTGTCCATGAATACGCTGCTAACGCGCTCATGTCAATATTATCGGCTAAGCTTACATTCTGTGTCTCTAAATCTCCTGCATAAAAATGCTGAACAAACCATGCCAGTTCTCCTGCATTCTCAATCTCATATGCACGGATATCGCTGTAGCCAAGCTGTGCCATATCCTGATTTTCGATCACCTGCGGCTGCTCAAATTCTGTATATCCATTTATCTGAGTAACTCCATTTATATATTGGCTTTGTTCCTCTGCCGATACTGGAATATTAATCATGAGCATAGCGGCTGATGTCAACACTGCACTCCATTTTGCTTTTTGTCGTTTCATCTTCATCATATCGGACCTCCTGTCCGGTCAGGGTCATTCTCCCTCACCTTTTCTTTACTTTCAGTATAACAGCCGTTCTCTGCAATGTCACCTTAATAAAACACGTTATTTTTTACAAATTCCTTACGAAAACTAATAGCGCTCTTTTAAAAACTCTGATACATTCGTATGTCCATAGTGCACAAGCTTGGCATCAAACTCTGCCATCTTTTTCTGAATCATATCCTTATCTTTTTGTTTTAACAGACTGCTTTTCTCATACCGCTCAACCACTTCTTTTGCATCCTTATATGACTGCAGCGTAAGATCCTTATAATTATTTTCCAAATACATTTGAACTGTATTTAATTTTTCTTCGATTTCCTTTAATGCCTTTTTTCGTTCAAACATTGATATTCTCCCTTCTCATCTGCACAAATTTATATTGGCATACCATTAAATTTATGTTATACTAAATCTAGTATAACACTTTTTCAGAAAAGACAGGAGGTTTTTTTATGCCAACACCACATAATAATGCACAAAAAGGTCAGATCGCAAAAACTGTTTTAATGCCTGGCGATCCGCTGCGCGCAAAATTTATCGCTGATACCTTTTTACAGGATGCCGTTCTTGTAAATGAAGTACGTGGTATGCTTGCTTATACCGGAACTTATAATGGAAAACCAGTTACCGTTATGGGCAGCGGAATGGGTATGCCAAGTATCGGTATCTACTCCTACGAGTTATTTAAGGAATATGATGTAGACCGTATCATTCGTATCGGAAGCGCTGGAAGCTACAGCTCTGACGCAAAGATTTATGATGTCGTTCTTGCTACTTCCGCAGTCAGTGAGTCCACCTATGCAAAGGTTCAGTCTGGCTACGACAAGGATGAGAGCTATCCATCCAAAGCACTCAATGATTCCCTTCGCGCTGCTGCAAAGCGTCTTGGAATTAATATGATTGAGGGTGCAATTCACTCTAGTGACGTCTTCTACCGCCAGCCGTCTGATGAAAAGCCAACCTATTGGGAAAAGCTTCGCGATGAGCGTGGCTGTCTGGCTGTTGAAATGGAAAGCTTTGCACTGTTTGCAAATGCTTCGGTACTAGGCAAAGAAGCTGCCTGCCTTTTAACAATCTCTGACAGCTTTATAAGCCCAGAGATCACTACTGCCGAAGAACGTCAGACTTGCTTCACTAACATGATGAAGATTGCTCTTGAAAATTTATAAAACATTATGAAAAAGGTGCGCCGATTACTTTCCTCGGCGCACCTTTTTTATACATTTAAATATCATACTCCTCGTAGCAATTACCCAACACTTCACAGTCACACTGACTTAACCCAGCGGCAAGCCACTGGGGTTCCATTGACGGAGTTCTAGTGTCTGCGTACATCGCAAGGACTTTGGCAGACACATCTGTTCCGGAGCAACAAAACTCGCGAACAAGCAGTCCTACGACCACATTTGTGTCGATTCGATGGAACTGAATCTTCACATTCGCGTTCTCTGGGCCACAAGATCTCCCAGATGGATACTAAGTCAAATACCCGGGGCTATGAAATTAAACGGTACGAATACCGGAATTCATAATCTTTTTTCTTGAACGAATGATTTCTTCAATCATGTTCTTTTCTTTTTGATACATAGTGGCAAAATTAGATCGACATTTTAGTTTGTTGATCTGTGTATAAGTTTTATTGATACAATACAGTAAATAAGAGGAATACCAGTCTCTTTGAACTTTTGTTCCATCTGTCAGATGATACATTCGCTGTGACAATTTCTTTGGAATGTAACTATCTGATGTGTGATCGTACTGACTGGCACGATATAAAATCGGTACCTCAACATACATCCCACCTGTTGATTCAAAAAGCTGTTTTGCTTTTGCCTGCAAGTAGCCGGGGCAACGATTTTTTATGGATCTTCCGAAGCGCTTTTTTCGCTTCATTCGTCCATTCTTATCGACCGGATTCTCTGGATTTGCTCTTTTTTGTAGTTTCTTTGCATTTGGCGGTTCTGTGATAAAACAGTCTCCCAAGGATCGAAGGTGATTGACCTGCTCACGGATTGCCAGCGCTCGATTTTCTGCTGCAATCCGACACAATTCCTGATGTCTTTGTTTCAATTTCTGGTATCGTTTTGAAAAGTTCCATTGCTTGTGACCTTTCTTAACGGTACCATTTTCGTTGTAATGATTCGGATTCATCGCCCTTCGGGATCGTTCCATTGCTCGCAGGATCAAAGCCTCCTGTCTTTCCACATGCTGAATTGAATTTCCTCTTTCTGCCAGATTTTCAAGTCCCACTTCGGTATTGGAAGTGTAGGCGATTGTCTGCGTTCCGATATCACATCCAATATTTCCTTTTCCATAGTAATGTCTTGGTGTGCTGTCTTTTCTTCTTTTTGAGATTGCTTTTCCTTCAACTGTTATATGTACATAGACGCGAAGCCGTCCGCGAATCTTTTTACAGACGAGGGAAGCAAAACACGGTCTGTAGGTATCCGTAATAATTCCTTTTGACATCTGATCCACCGCATGAGCATCCTGTAGTTCTGGTTCTGCCAAATATGCAAGAATTGCTTTTTCTTCATCCCAAAGCCACAAATCCTTTGCTTTATATTTACAGGGAATTGTAACTTTTCCGTACTTCACAATCAGCCCTGACTGAGAAGAATCAATGACAAGCCCGCGTGTGGATTGTTTTGCCCGAATCTCCGGAAGATCGCCGCGCTTTTTGAAATGTAACTTTCTTCCGCTCGAATACAATATCGTTTCAATTGCAGCCCAAATATCTTCTGCACGGGAAAGAGCAAAGATGCTTTGAAGATGATACGTTTCTTTTAATTCCATCATTTTGGTCCGGCAAAAATCCCATGTCACCTGATAAGACTCTCTCATCTGATTCATTGAATTGGTAAGTTCAGCGCGTTCCTTTTTCAGGTGATTCAGCTTTTGTGTTTCCTCATCTGATAGAACTTCTTTCTTTTCCAGTGCATGGATTGGATCCGATACTTTTCCATACAGTTTCTGCAAGGCACGATATCTTTTTGTGCGCAAAAGCTGCTCCAGATTTCGTTCCATAATACCGAGGAGTTCATTTCCACATTGGCGCAGATGGTCGGCATCCGAAAAAATGCGTCGCTTTTCATCTTCGCTTATATCAGCTTCAAAAACAACAACATGTCGATTTGATTTTTTATGGAACTTACGCAATGCTTTTTGATATTCGTCTGGCTCCTGCTTTTTCCGAATCGCCATAAAACTCCTTTCTTTCCCGGTAATCAACTTAGGAATCTATCGATTGCTTTTTCTTATTAGGTCAGTTGGAAAAGTAAATTCCAGTTCCAGTAGGTCATAACCGGAACTTACCATTGCAAAAACAGTGGTGGAAGTAACTCTTCCAAACCTTTCCCCAACCGGTTGAATTCCGGTCAGTAATCAATTAAAATATAGTTACTTTTCCTGAGATGCAGGATAAGGCAACGCTGAGGAGCGACCCGAGCGGCATCCAGGGTTACACATTTTGCCGGGGACAGGCATCAGATGTTCCCATAACCACGGGGTGGAATTTAATCTTGCAAAAAAAGAAAGATGAATTCGACCTCCGCTTAAAGTGCGCCTTTTCTCAGCGTGGAGCTTGATCTGAGATTATCTTATCATGCTCCAGCAACTGGTTCAATCTATTTGGTTTTGTAAGTTCCAGTTTGGAATCGTAAATTCCGTTAAATCAGAGAATTCTTTATATACCGGAATTTAGTCTTGCAAGAACTTTTAAGAACAGGTATTTACTTTTGCAAACTGGAAGTCAATTTACCAATTCACCCTTTTTCTTATTAATAGTGAATATATACTCCTCATTACTATAATTAGTATATCATACTTTACAAGAAATCACAAACACGAAATTGATAATTGCCTGTATAATAATTCGACAAAATTCGACATCATTGTCTAATTATTCAACAAATTTTCTTAGCCTGCTAACTGACTTTTATAATTGGTAAGAATTAGAATCGTTTAACGTCAGGCTCTCCAGACGACAGGATGTTTCATTTGATAGTTACAATGGTTATTACTATGATATTCATTGTCAGTCACGTTCTTCATCCGTCAACTGGCATTTTCCTTTAATTTCTCAATGTGCAAGTTCAAAGAATGTGATTTTTTCCCGATTTAATAGCATAAATTTTTTAATTAAATGTACCTTTTATGTTGTTAGATCTGTAATGTATATTCAGAAGATATCGACATTAAAGATTTAGAAAAATATTTCTTGGCTTCATCCCAGGTTTTCGCCTAAAATTTTTATAACAAATCACTTTCTTCCAAAGTGGAAACAGCCCTTTTTCTCATATGGCTCACTCTCGTAGGAGACAAGCTCATATCCGATCTCTTTGATCTTATTTTTTGCCCACGGAATATCCAGTGCATCCTCACTGATTACAACAGTCTCTCCATCCTTTGCTGATGAGGAGACTTTTTTTACCTTGAAATTGTTGCGAATCAACTCGTTCATATGTGCCTCGCACATGCCACACATCATTCCGTCGATTTTTAATGTTGTCTTGATCATATTATCTACACCTGCCTTTTCTTAGCAAAATCATACCCCCTTGGGGTATGTTTATCGTATGCCCCAAGAGAGTATTTGTCAAGTGCGAACTCTATTATTGAAATATTTTATCACCTGGCACTGGTGAATTGCTCCGTCACCATATAGCTCTGCTATCAAATCTCTAGCTGATCGAAGTACAGTTCCTTGCATTCTCTCAAATAATCCATGCCCTTCTCGCCCATGAATGGAAGATGGTGGGCAATCTGTGGTTTTCCAGAGGTGTCCTGTGGCACGCAGCTTTCCATCACGCTATCGCCGAGCACCCACTGGCCATGAAGTGTCTGATATAAATCAAGTCGATCTTTCTCCTTTGCATAGTAGGTAACGTCTGCATTTGGAGATTCAATTGCCTTTAGGCTGTGACTGCAAATCAGAGCAGTCATTTCAATGTCAAGCTCTCGCATTGCACTGGCTAATCCAAG
>OQVH01002097.1_pt1 | contig 11060 bp, 7 predicted proteins | sample 1691641 | NCBI WGS metagenome assembly OQVH01 (sample SAMN03418286, study PRJEB22391) | human gut metagenome | biome: human-gut; feature: organic feature; material: feces | host: Homo sapiens | place: Italy | collected 2013-04
GAAATCAGCAGACGGGAATCTGTGCTGGGTAAACTCTCGGATTTGTCTTCCAGAACGGATACGCCGGTGAAAGCTGCCAAGGCGAAGGAGGCAGAGCGATGAAATACAAGCTTACGAAGGCAGAGCAGGAAACCGTCATCAATTTTGATAATGAACTGGATACCGCCAGCATTTATACCCATGACAGCCGCCTGATTAAGAAGCTTCGGGAACTGCGAAAACAGTATCCGGAGCAGTTTATTTTGGAGCACCGGGAGCATGGGTCGGTCACTTATACGATTCCGAAACGCTGTGTTGGTATCCGACCGCCGTACAGTGAAAAGCGGCGGGAACAGCAGCGACAGGAAGCAAAGGAAAACGGCCTGCCGTTTATGGAGAAGGGAGAAATGAACGATGGCAAGAATTGAAAAATGGGATGAAGTGCATGGAAATCAGGCACCGGACGAAAGAATGATGGCATTTCTCGACAGTACTACCGACCAGTATGCAATTTTGCAGCTTCGCCGCAGCGAGGATACGGTATATGAACGCTTTTCGTCTATGCGCGAACTGGAACGGATGGGGCTGGAACCGGATATTGACCATTATGAAGTGGTTTATACGGCTCCGCTGCTTCCCTACAAGGATCAGAATACGATGTTGGAGGAACTGTATGCGAAATTCAATGTTTCCCGCCCTGATGATTTTACTGGGCATAGTCTTTCTGTGTCTGACATCGTGGCTTTACGGCAGAATGGTGTTGTAAGCTGTCACTATGTGGATTCCATCGGCTTCCAGGAGCTGCCCGGATTTTTGAAACCGGAGAATTATCTGAAAACCGCAGAAATGGCAATGGAAGACGATTACGGTATGATTGACGGCGTAATCAATAACGGAAAGAAGGAAGAACCGGCGGAGAAAGCATCGGTTCTGGATCAGCTGAAGGAAAAGCAGGAGGCGGTGCCGCCTGCGCCGCCTCGTAGGTGCTGCGAAGAAAAGGAGTTATAAATGCGTTTTACGGATGACGAATGGATGCTCATGATGCTTTACAGCCCTGGCACACGGACAGGGCTGATCGAAGAGCTTCAAAAGATGCAAAAAAGTCTGACCGGAAGGGACAGAAACCTGCGCAGGTGGACGGCCTCGCTGCTTGCAAAACTGGCAGAGATGACGGATGCAGAATATGAGGCACTGGATTTGTATCCAGACGAATAAAGGAGAGGAGGAAAAAATAGATGATGACGAAAACGGCTTATTATATGCAGATGGCGCAGGAAGCTGCGGCACAGATCACTGGCAGCAAAGAACAGTGGACAGCGTTTCTGACCACATCCGCGCGGCTTTATAAGTATCCCTTTGCGGAGCAGCTGATGATCTATAAGCAGAGGCCAGAAGCGACGGCCTGTGCAGAGTACGATCTCTGGAATGATCGGATGAACCGCTATGTGAAGCGTGGCTCCAAGGGCATTGCTCTTTTGGACATGCGCGGCGAGCAGCCGAAACTGCGGTATGTATTTGATGTGGCAGATACCGGAGAACGGAAGAATTCCCGACCGGTACAGCTCTGGAAAATGAATGCGGAGCATGAGCAGCCAATCATTCGCGCACTGGATGTAGCATTTGATGTTCCTGCCGGTGCTGGGTCTCTGGAAAATCATATCATGGAAGCGGCAGAACGCCTTGCAAGGGATTACTGGGAGGAAAATCGCAGGCAGATCAGTGACATCGTTGCAGATTCCTATCTGGAAGGATATGATGAACTCAACATCGGAGCTTCCTTTAAGAGAGCTGCCGCTGTCAGCATCGCATATTCCGTCTTTACCCGGACGGTGGGCAATGCAGATGACTATTTTGAGCACGAGGATTTTCTGGACATTTTTGATTTTAATACGCAGGCTGCCGCCAATGTGCTGGGAACTGCGGTCAGCGAAATGTCCAGCCAGATCTTCCGGGAAATTGAACGCACGATCCGAACCTATGAAAAAGACAAGCAGGCAGAAAGGAGCCAAAACTATGATGGAGCTGAATTACACGAAGAACGGCGATTACCTGATTCCGGACATCCAGTTGTCGGTGCAGGAACAGAAGCCCCTGGGCAAGTACGGGAGGATGCGCAGAGCGTTCCTGCAGGAGAACAACACGCTGCTGTACAATCACCTTATCCTGACCGAGAAGCTGTATCCGCACCTGTGGGAGATTCAGGAGACCGCGACCGCACGGATGGAGCAGATGATGGCGGAGCTTCTGAAAGCGAATCCGGCACCGGACAAGAAATCGAACCAAATGGCCTGGGTGCAGCACATGAACATGCTGAAAGCGCAGGCAGAGGAAGTCATTCTGACGGAACTTATCAACAGCTAAACTTTATGAGCCTGTTTCAGTCCGAGGCAGAGCAGATTCAGAAAATTGATGCGGCGGCAGAAAATGCAGCCAGAGAAGCGGAGAGCGAAAAGCCCTCCGCTTTTGTCATTTCTGAGGATGAAATCGACCGGATGTTGCGAGCAGGTTCTAATTTTGAGGGCGGAAAAATCCGTATTTATGCGCTGTATCAGCAGCAAGGGGACGCGAAAGAACGAGCTGCATTTCTGAAAGCGGAATACGGTCTTGGCGGTCACAGCTATACCTTTATGGATGGCAGTCGTGGTTTTGCAGATTATGACGGAAAAGGTATTCTGCTTCGCAATTATGGCCATGATCGGGAAGTGCGACTCACATGGTCGGCGGTGGATAAGCGGTTAGACCGGCTTGTGGTAAATGGTCAATATCTTACCGCACTGGAAATGGAAGAGTATCGGAAGCTGGAGCAGGAATATGGTGCACCGCTTCCTATGCCGACTGCCGCCCATGTATTTCCGCCAACACCACCGGAACACTACGATACCGGAAATGAGCATGTGGACAACTTGCTGAATACGGCTGCGGATGTATATGCCCGGAGTGAACTGGCAGCACCCCAGCGGTTTACCGTGATGGAGACAGACGATGGTTATGCGGTCTGGGATGATATTCAGGACGGCATTCATGTAGAGCCGGATGGTGTCAGCGAGGAGTTTACCAGCGAATGGGAGGCAGAGACCTACCGCCAGCAGCTGATTGAAAAAGTTCAGGAACGGGAAGCAAAAGACTGGCTCTATGTTGAACAGAGCAAGCAGAATTTGCAGCAGGACATTCCATTCCCAGATGTGGAATCCGAAGAAGTACAGGAATCGGCTCACGCAGAGACAGATCCTCTGGTACTGGAAATGCAGGAACACGCCAGCGAACTTTCCAGAGAGTCTGGCTATGCACCGGATGAACGGTTTGTGGTCACAATGACCGGCGAGAACTTTCCGGATTCTAAAGATGCGTTTGCCATCTGGGATTATGTCAAAGAAGAGTATTACGGATATTCAGACGGAAAAGTACAGACATTTGCCGATTATGTGAGTGCATCAGAGGCGTTGCAGGAGATTCGCGGCAGGAACATGGAGGCTGAAAAAGAGCCTGCAACTGTGCAGCCAGAACCCGCAGCTCCGGTGCAGCCGGATTATCGCGTTGGCGATACGCTGTATCTGGACGGAAAGGCATTTACGATTGAAAAAGTCGGGCTTTTCGATGTGGAACTTCGGGACCCGGATTCCGTGTATCCGATCTTCCGCTCGGAAAGCAAGGAAAATCTGGCAAGAATTTTGGGGCATGAGGAAAATGTTCACCTGCACAATCTGGTGGTTGATCTGAATTCTGGAAAAGAAGAAGCGTTCCGGGCAGGGCATGAAGCAAAACATGCGGAGAACTACCGCATCAACAGCTTTCACCTCGGCGAAGGCAGTCCTAAGCAGAAATTCCGTGCCAACATGGATGCCATCTACACGCTGAAAGCCTTAGAAAATCAGCATAGGGATGCGACACCGGAGGAACAGGAAACGCTGGCCAATTATGTCGGCTGGGGTGGGCTGGCAGATGCCTTTGACGCAGAGAAAACTGCCTGGACCGGCGAATATAAGGAGCTGAAAGCAGCTCTTACGGAAGAAGAATATGCCGCAGCCAGGGCTTCGACTCTGAATGCGCATTACACCAGCCCTACCGTGATCCGTGCAATCTATGAGGCATTGGACGGTATGGGATTTGAGAAAGGCAATATTCTGGAACCGTCGATGGGTGTCGGCAACTTCTTCGGTATGCTGCCGGATTCCATGCTGGGAAGCAGACTGTATGGTGTGGAACTGGATTCCATCACCGGGCGCATTGCGCAGAAATTGTATCCGCAGGCAGAAATCAAGGTGGCAGGCTTTGAAACCACCGACCGCCGCGACTTCTATGATCTGGCCGTGGGCAATGTGCCATTTGGCAACTACCGTGTCAGCGATAAGCCATATGATAAACTCGGATTTTCTATCCACAACTATTTCTTTGCCAAGGCACTGGATCAGGTTCGTCCCGGTGGCATCGTGGCCTTTGTTACCAGCCGCTATACGATGGATTCCAAGAATCCGGATGCACGAAAGTATCTGGCGCAGCGGGCAGAACTACTGGGAGCCATCCGACTTCCTAACAACGCATTCCGTGCCAATGCCGGTACAGATGTAGTGTCGGATATCATTTTTCTGCAAAAGAGAGACCATCCCATTGATATCGAACCGGATTGGGTGCATCTGGGGCTGACATCGGAGGGTATTACCCTCAACGGCTACTTTGTTGACCACCCGGAAATGGTGCTGGGTGAGATTACAACGGAAAGTACCCAGTACGGCAAGGAAGAATGTACGGTCATTCCGATTCCGGATGAGGATCTGGGAGACCAGCTGCATGAGGCTGTGCAGCATATCGGCGGTCACTATGAAGCGCAGGAGCTGGCACCGGAGGAAGAACTGTCCTTGCAGGGCGAAACCATTCCGGCAGACCCCAATGTAAAGAACTTTTCCTATGCGGTGGTAGATGGGGATGTCTACTTCCGTGAGAATAGCATCATGCGGAAAGCTGACCTTTCTGCGACAGCCACCGGCAGGATCAAGGGCATGGTGGAGCTTCGTGCCATTGTGCAGGAACTGATCGACTACCAGCTGAACGATTATCCGGAGGACGCGATTGCCCAGAAACAGCGGGAACTGAATATAGCCTATGACCGATTCGCCGATCAGTATGGGCTTATCAATTCCCGTGCAAATGCACAGGCTTTTTCGGAAGATTCGTCTTATTATCTGCTCTGCTCTCTGGAAAATGTGGATGAAAACGGCAGGCTGGAATCCAAGGCGGATATGTTCACCAAACGGACGATTCGACCGGAACGGGCTGTTACCAGCGTAGATACTCCGGCAGAGGCTCTGGCAATCTCCATCGGAGAGCGCGGCAGAGTGGATTTGCCCTATATGTCGGAGCTTTTAGGTACACCGGGGGAATATGAAAAAATCCAGCAGGAACTGCATGGTGTCATTTTCAAAGACCCGATGACGCAGGGCAGTGAAGAAACAGGCTGGGTGACGGCTGATGAATATCTGTCCGGCAATGTCCGGGAAAAGCTCCGCGTGGCAGAACTGGCTGCGGCTTCTGACCCTGCTTTTGCGGTGAACATGGAGTATCTGAGAAAGGCGCAGCCGAAAGACCTGGATGCATCGGAGATTGATGTGCGCCTTGGTGCCACATGGGTCAATCGGGATTATATCCAGCAGTTTATGGAAGAAACCTTTGAACCGCCGTTCTATCTGCGCCGGAACATCGAGGTGAAATTCTCCCCCATGACGGCAGAATGGCAGATCACCGGTAAGAGTACACCGAGCCGGAATGATGTCCATGCCTATATGACCTACGGCACCAGCCGTGCCAATGCCTACCGGATTCTGGAGGATACGCTGAATCTGCGGGACATCCGTATCTACGATACCGTGGAGGATGCAGACGGCAAGCAGAAGCGGGTTCTGAATAAAAAGGAGACCACCCTCGCCCAGCAGAAACAGCAGGCCATTAAGGATGCGTTCCAGAACTGGGTGTGGAAAGACCCTTATCGCCGCGCGGAACTTGTGGAAAAGTATAACGAGCTGTTCAACAGCACTCGTCCCCGTGAGTATGATGGTTCTCATATCCGCTTTGGCGGCATGAATCCGGAAATCCGGCTGCGGGAACACCAGCAGAATGCCATTGCTCATGTGCTGTACGGCGGCAATACGCTGCTGGCCCACGAAGTGGGTGCCGGTAAGACTTTCGAGATGGCCGCTTCTGCTATGGAGGCAAAACGGCTGGGACTGTGCCAGAAATCCATGTTTGTCGTTCCGAATCATTTGACCCTTCAGTGGGCAAACGAGTTTCTGCGTCTGTATCCGAGTGCAAAATTGCTGGTGGCAAGCAAAAAGGACTTTGAAACTGCCCGCAGAAAGAAGTTCTGCGCACGAATTGCCACTGGCGATTACGATGCGGTCATCATCGGGCATTCCCAGTTTGAGAAAATCCCGGTGTCCGCAGAACGGCAGGAACGGATTTTGACCGCCCAGATTGATGAAATCGAAAACGCCATTGCTGAGATGAAATCCCAGAATGGCGAACGTTTTTCTATTAAACAGATGGAAAAGACCCGAAAAGGATTGGAGGCGAGATTAGAGAAACTCCGGGCAACCGACCGTAAGGACGATGTGATTACCTTTGAGCAGCTGGGCGTAGATCGACTGTTCGTAGACGAGGCACACGCGTTCAAGAACCTGTTCCTCTACACAAAAATGCGCAATGTCGCAGGCTTGTCCACTTCGGAAGCGCAGAAATCTTCGGATATGTTTATGAAGTGCCAATATATGGACGAGTTGACAGGCGGGCGCGGCATCATTTTCGCGACCGGCACCCCGGTCAGCAACAGCATGACGGAGCTTTATACCATGATGCGGTATCTCCAGTACGGCACGTTGCAGCAGAAAGGGCTGACCCATTTCGACAGCTGGGCTTCAACCTTTGGTGAGACCACCACAGCCATTGAACTGGCACCGGAAGGAACCGGATACCGGGCAAGAACAAGATTTGCAAAATTCTTTAACCTGCCGGAGCTGATGAATATGTTCAAGGAAGTGGCGGATATCAAGACTTCCGATCAGCTGCATCTGCCGGTGCCGGAGGCAAAGTTTGAAACCGTGGTGGTGCAGCCTTCGGAGCATCAGCAGGCGATGGTGGCGGAGCTTTCGGAACGGGCGGCGGCTGTGCATTCCGGTGTGGTAGACCCGTCGGTCGATAACATGCTGAAAATCACATCGGATGGCAGAAAGCTGGGACTGGATCAGCGGCTGATGAATCCGCTTCTGCCGGATGACCCCAACAGCAAGCTCAACGCCTGTGTGCGGAATGTGCTTCGGATTTATGAGGAAGGACAGTCGGATAAGCTGACCCAGCTGCTGTTCTGCGACCTCAGCACACCGAAGAACGATGGAACCTTTAATGTGTATGAGGATATCCGCGCCAAACTCATCCAGTCAGGTGTACCGGAGGAAGAAATCGCATTTATCCATGATGCTGATACCGAGGCAAAAAAGAAAGATCTGTTTGCCAAAGTCCGTACTGGGCAGGTGCGGGTGTTGTTAGGTTCGACACAGAAGATGGGCGCAGGCACGAACGTGCAGGACAGGCTGGTGGCCGTGCATCATCTGGATGTGGGCTGGCGGCCTGCGGACATGACCCAGCGAAATGGTCGTATCATCCGTCAGGGAAACCGAAACAAAGAAGTGCAGGTTTATCAGTACGTGACGGAAGGAACCTTTGATGCCTACCTCTATCAGACACTGGAGAATAAGCAGAAATTTATCAGCCAGATCATGACCAGCAAATCTCCGGTTCGTTCCTGTGATGATGTGGATGAGCAGGCTCTTTCCTATGCGGAGATCAAGGCACTTTGTGCAGGAGACCCGCAGATCAAGGAGAAAATGGACTTGGATGTAGATGTTGCAAGGCTGAAAGTATTGAAGGCGGATCATCAGAGCCAGCAGTACCGATTGGAAGATAAATTGATGAAATATTTCCCTGCGGAGATTGAGAAAACGCAGGGGTTCATCAAGGGCTTTCAGTCGGATATTCGGACGGTGGCGGCACATCCGCTGCCGGAAGAGGGGTTCTGCGGTATGGAGGTGAATGGCACACAATTTACTGAAAAAGCTGAGGCCGGTGAAGCAATCCTCGCGGTCTGTAAAGCCAATCAGAGTCTGGAGCCGGTGCCGCTTGGCAGCTACCGTGGTTTCAAGATGGAGCTGACGTTTGACAGCTTCCAGAAAGAGTATCAGGTGCTGCTGAAAGGCGAGATGACCCACCGGGTACTCATCGGCACCAGTGCTGCGGGCAATATCCAGCGTCTGGACAATGCTCTTGCCGGGATTCCTGCAAGACTGGAAAAGGCGGAACAACAGTTGGACAATCTCAGAAGCCAGCAGGAAGCTGCGCAGGCCGAGCTTGGAAAGCCGTTCCCCCAGGAGGCAGAACTGGCGGAAAAGAGTGCAAGACTGGCAGAACTGGACGCATTGCTGAATATGGATGACCGTGGAAACGATGATCCAGACCGTGAGAAAACAACGGAAAAGCCGTCTGTCCTGGCAGAGCTGCGTGACCGTGCAGGGCGCATTCCGCCGATGACACATCGGGATGATGAGGAGGTGGCACTATGAGTGTTCGGGAACACTGGATCAATGTCCGGGTGAACCCGGAAGAGCTGGCGAGGATTCGTGAAAAGCAGAAGGAATTGGGTATTCGGAATACCGGTGCCTATATGAGAAAGATGGCGATGGACGGGTACTGCGTAAATCTTGATTTGTCGGATGTGGCGCAGGTATCCACACTTCTTCGCCGATGCAGCAACAACCTGAACCAGTACGCAAAACGCGCCAATGAATCTGGAAGCATCTATGCGGAGGATATCCGGGATTTGCAGAAGCGACTGGATGAACTCTGGGAGATGCAAAAGCTGATCTTAAAGAGGCTTTCTGGTATTCGATGACGGCGCAAACGTGCGGAATTTCTATTGCACATGGCACAGATGAAACAGTCTGTGTCATTACATATTTTTTGCAGGTCTTCCTGTTGACATCGTGGTGTTTTGCAAGCGGGTACAGTAAAATGAAGATGAAAAGAAAAACGAAGGGGTGAAATCCATGAAGATCGTATGTTTTTTGTTGAAGCTGATGCTGAAAATCCTGTTGCTGCCGGTTGCGTTTCTGCTGCGATTTCTATGCTTTATCTGGAATCTGCTGATGCAGCTATCCCTGTGGGTACTTTCGCCGGTTATGCTTTTCGTTCTTGGCTGCGGTATCTATTCGGTGGTTCGGGCGAGCTGGACGGATGTGTTCCTGCTGACCCTGATTGAGATGGGGCTGTTCGCAGCTGCGGTTGGTGCGGGCGGCATCATGGAACTGATGGAACAGCTGTGTGAGCGTGTAGAGGATGTTTTGACAATTTGAGTTCAGGAGGGATTAGATGGATATTCAGTTTATGAAAGATTATTATGATTTACGGTACGAGGAAACAGATGGAGAGAATCATTTTGTGGAAGAGACTGCTTATCAGGAAAAACAGTCTGAGCAATCGAAGATGGAAGACCAGCTGATGGAAATGGTGGGCGGTAGCGAATCTAATGTGTGGAAGCTGTACGAAAGCATTATGTGCGTCTATTTCGATATGGAAGAAATCATCAAGCAGGCCGTTTATTTGCAGGGAGCTTATGACCGGGAACGGATGTTAAAATGAGAATAGTAGATTGGTAAGAGCTGCCTTCGGGTAGCTCTTTTTAGATGGAGGAATATGAAAATGGCGGCTACAAGACTAATTGCGCTGCATATCAATAAAGGAAAGACGGTAGCGCAGTGTCTGGCTGACCGTACTGATTATTCTGAGAATGCAGCAAAGACGGAAGATGGAAAATATATCAGCGCGTATGCCTGTGATGCAAAGACCTGTGATGAAGAATTTCTGCTTTCCAAACGGCAGTATGAGCATATCACCGGTAGAACCCAGGCGCATGATGTGATCGCATATCAGATTCGGCAATCCTTTAAGCCCGGAGAAATCACGCCGGAGGAGGCGAACAAGGTTGGGTATGAGACAGCCATGCGATTCACCAAGGGAAAACACGCATTTATCGTGGCTACCCATGTTGATCGTGCGCACATTCATAACCATATTATTTTTAATTCAACTACATTAGACTGCACCAGAAAATTCCGAGATTTTCGCTTATCCGGTCTTGCGCTGGCAAGGCTCAGTGATATCGTCTGCCTGGAACACCGGTTGTCGGTCATTGTCCGAAAGCCCTACGGGGAGCGGAAGAAGAGAACGGAATACCCGGAGAAAAAGTCGCAGCGGGATGAAATCTGTGAGGCCATTGATGCAGCATTGGAAAGAAAGCCAAAAGACTTCCAGGAACTGATTGGAATTTTGCAGGAAGCAGGGTACGAGTATAAAGATGGAAAACAGCCTGCCCTGCGGGGGAAAGGCCACGCCAGATTTGCTCGTTTCCGTTCTCTTGGTAAAGGATATTCGGTTGAAGAACTCTGCGAAGTGATTGCCGGGAATGCGGTTCATAAAAGCAAATTTGTAGAGAAAACCCGCACAAGCGCACGGTCAGCACAGGTGCATCAGAAGGCGGAGCTGTCGTTCCTGATTGATGTCCGTGCCAAAATGCAGGCAGGCAAAGGCGCAGGATATGCGCGTTGGGCGAAAGTCTTTAATCTGAAGCAGATGGCAAAAGCCATGATGTTCATGGAGGAGCATGGAATCAAGAGTTATGCAGAGCTGAAAGAAAAAGCAGATGAAATTTCTGAAAAATGCGATGCGCTGCTGGAATCTGTAAAGGCAGATGAGGCACGGATGTCGGAAGTGTCGGTGCTGCGGAAGCATCTAATCAATTATGCCAAGACAAAAGATGTTTTTGCCGCGTATAAAGCATCCGGCTACAATCAGGAGTTCTATGAAGCGCATCGGGATACGCTGGCCTTACGCAGCGCAGCAAAAAAGGCGTTTGATGCCTATAAGAAAGAGAACGGTTCTGACAAAAAGCTCCCGCGCATCAGCGAGCTGAACGCAGAGTATGCGATGCTTCTGGAACGAAAGAAAAGCTCCTATGCAGAGTACCGCAAGACCAAATCGGAAATGCA
>OQVH01002099.1_pt1 | contig 11055 bp, 5 predicted proteins | sample 1691641 | NCBI WGS metagenome assembly OQVH01 (sample SAMN03418286, study PRJEB22391) | human gut metagenome | biome: human-gut; feature: organic feature; material: feces | host: Homo sapiens | place: Italy | collected 2013-04
AATTATAGCCTTTTTCTTCTATCACTGTCTGGCTTTCCTGACATTCTCCGTACCCGCACGGAAAAGCGGAGAATCTTCCCAGGCCTTTCGTATAAGCGAGAACCTCCTGATGATAATCTTTGAGGTATTTCACAGGCCCTCTGCCGGTTACAACTGATATATCGTTATTTAACGATTCAGGTGCGTCGCACGAAGCTCCCAGCCTCTGCATGTCGGAAAGAACTCGCCCCACGCTGGCGCCGGGCACTTCCGCGTGGAAATTGCATACCGGCTCCAGCAGGATGTTTTCCGCTTTGCACAGACCCTGACGCACGGCTCTGTAGGCAGCCTGGCGGAAATCTCCGCCCTCGGTATGCTTCAGATGAGCTTTTCCTCCTATAAGCGTTATTTTCATATCGGTAATAGGCGATCCCGTCAAAATGCCCAAATGCTGACGTTCCTGCAGGTTTGTCATTATCAGCCTCTGCCAGTTCCTGTCCAGTTTGTCCTCGCTTACGGCCGTATCAAAGACGAGACCTGAGCCGCGTTCCAGCGGCTCCATCAGTACCTGAACTTCCGCGTAATGCCGGAGCGGTTCAAAATGGCCTATGCCGATGACCGGCCTGGCTATGGTTTCTTTGTATATGATTCCGCCCTCGCCGAAGTCTATGTCCATATCGAATCGTTCTTTTACGATATGTTTGAGAATTTCAAGGGAAAGCCGCCCCATCACTTTGACGTGGATTTCCTGCAGCGACTCTTTCCACAGAATCTGAAGCGTAGGCTCTTCTTCCTCGATCTGCCTGAACTTCTGAAGCGCCGAAACCGCGTCAACGTTTTCCGGCAGGATAACTCTGTAGGTGAGCGCCGGTTCAAGCTGAGCTTTCACAGAGGATCTTTTTCCCTCCATTCCAAGACCCTGACCGGCATAAGTCGCGGAAAGGCCTGTGACTACGCAGACCGTACCGGCATGCGCCTCCGGGACTGACTCAAAGCTTCTTCCTGAATAGAGCCTTATCATGTCGATCTTTTCATCTTTTCCACTGTAAGATACAGGCATACGGCTGTATATCCTGCCGCCCGTTATCTTCATGTGAGTCTGCCTTATGCCTTTCGAGTCTCTGCTTATCTTATATACTCTGGCTCCGAATTCTTCAGGATAATCAGGAGAAAGGGTGAGTTTCTCCAGAGTACGGAGGAACTCGCTCACGCCCTCGAGCTTCAGCGCAGAGCCGAAGCATATGGGAAAAAGATTTCTCTTTCGTATGGCAGAAGCAATCGCCGCTTCAGAAAGCTTCTCTGTTTCCAGAAATTCTTCCATAAGTCCCTCGTCGCAGACCGCTGCTTCTTCGCCGCTGGCCGCCTTTCCGTCCCAGAACTCCGCAAATCCTCCTCCCAGCCTGGAATTCAGCTCGTCCATGATCCTTTGCTTGTCCGTTCCCGCCTGATCCATCTTATTGACAAAGATAAAGGCCGGAACGCCGTAGGCTTCAAGCAGTCTCCACAGAGTGACCGTGTGACCCTGAACGCCGTCGGCTCCGCTTATGATGAGGACAGCGTAATCAAGAACGCCAAGAGTTCTCTCCGCTTCCGCGCTGAAATCCACATGACCCGGAGTATCCAAAAGAGTAAATTCCTTATCGCCGCAGGAAAACCCGGCTTCTTTGGAAAACACCGTTATCCCTCGGTTCTTTTCGATGGTATTGTTATCCAGAAAAGCCGTCTTATGGTCCACTCTGCCCAGCTTTCTGATAGCTCCTGAAGTATATAAGATCGCTTCTGAGAGGGTCGTCTTGCCGGCGTCGACATGAGCCAGGAGACCGATGCAGATGTGCTTATTTTTTTTATTTGATGACGTATTTTCCACGAAAATACCCCTTTCTGCGCTGTGATGATTACTGTATTATCATAGCACAGAAAGGGGTGAAAGTCGATATGAGTTCATCAGGCCGCATAACATAAAACGGTTTTGCTGAATTGCACCAACTTAAATATCCACTCCCAAGATTTTGAGCTGTTCCATTATTTCTTTTTCGAGAGCTTGAATTTCAGTATTGTCCTGCTCAAGCTGCCTGCATACCGCGGCTATATCGACAGGAGCTTCCTCTTCAAAAGTATTTACATACCTTGGTATGTTCAAGTTGAATTCGTTTTTCTTTATCTCATCATAAGACGCAACGTGCGCATATTTATCGATGTCTTTGCGCAGTTTGTACGTTTCCACGATTTTTTCAACATTATCATCGCTGAGATTATTCTGATTCTTGCCCTTTTCAAACTCTTTGCTGGCGTCTATGAACAATATATCCCTAGTCTTGCGGTTTTTCTTGAAAACTAAAACAACTGTAGGGATCCCCGTTCCGTAGAACAAATTCGCAGGAAGTCCTATAACGGTGTCGAGGTAATTCTTTTCGATAATGGCTTCCCTGATTTTTCCCTCGGCGGCGCCTCTGAACAAAACACCATGTGGGAGCACTATCGCCATGGTTCCCGTGTTATTAAGATGATAGATACTGTGCAGTATAAAGGCGTAGTCTGCTTTTGATGCAGGCGCCAAATTACCGTATTTTGAAAATCTTTCATCTTTGAGTTTTGATTTTCTGTTATCCCACTTGGCAGAGTACGGAGGATTTGCCACCACCGCGTCAAAGCTGCGGGGCTGGTCGATGCCTTGTCTGTCAGGGCCGTCAGGCCAATCTTGCTCCAATGTATCGGCATTGTTTAAATTCATGTTATTAAACGATACGTTGTGCATCATCAGATTCATTCTGGCGAGATTATACGTCGTCGTGTTCAATTCCTGACCGTAGAATTTTATCGCGCCCTCTCTGTCGCCGCCTGAAAGTTCTTCCCTAACGGTCAAAAGCAGAGAACCTGAACCCATGGCGGGGTCGTATACCATAAAAGAATCATTTGACGCTTTCACGTCTGTTGTCACTATCTTGGCAAGAATTCTGCTTACCTGATGAGGTGTATAAAATTCCCCGCCTTTCTTGCCGGCGCTCGCAGCAAACTTACCAATTAGATATTCGTAAATTTCACCCAGTATGTCTCTTCCGTCTTCGCTCTTGTATTCGATGTCGTCCACCAGCTTCACTATATTGTTTAATGACTTTGCTCTGGCAGTCGTTGAGTTTCCGAGGCGCGAATCTCCGAGATTTATATCGTTGAAAATCCCCCGGAAGTCTTTATTTGATTCTTGATTGAGCTGGGTGTTTTTATTGAAATGGTCGAAAATAGTCTGATAATCGCTGGGGATTATCTGGGCTTCGTTTATCTTCTCATTAAGAGAAGCCCACGTATCTTCAGGCTCAATGGCATAACCAAGGCTTTCTGCAATATCTTTAAGATACTCTTGCAAATCTTCTCCGCTTGCTTGTTCTTTGTAGGCTTCATTGACTGTCTGACCCTTTTCTATATCGATTACTTCGTTTTCAATCAGATATTTTTCCTGATGTTCCGACAGGTATCTGTAAAACATGAATGCCAGAATATAGTTTTTAAACTCTGCCGCGTCCATATTTCCTCTGAGTTCGTTCGCCATCGCCCAAAGCTTGCTTGCTATGGTAGTAATATTATTGCTCGCCATAATTTTTTCCTCGCATTTTAAATATTTATCTATACAAACATCTGTTGCAGTAAGCCTTTTTTCAGTTCTTTCAAGTGTTCCAGCCGGTGCTTGTGAAGAGTAACGAAATCATCTAGTTCCGAAAAAAATCTTCCAATTTTTTTTTGTTCTGTAATTTCCGGAAATGGGATAGGCATATCCATGAAAACATTATCTTTAATAGAAAATCTATCAGATCTCGCTCCGGAATCTCCATAAAAGAACATATAATAATGCCAGTATGTACTTCTAAAAAAATACTCAAGATATCCAGTGTCAATATCATGACTTCTAAACACCATATAAAGGGGTGACATTACTCCGCTTCTCCCAAGCTTATTTCTATTTATAGGCCCTACAGGAGCGGTTGCAGAAATTCGTGGATTATAAACAAAATCATCATTATGAACAACATAATAATCATCAAGCTTTTCTTTTTTAGAAATATTATGGTCAAAAAAGTCCATTTGACTTATTACTCCAAATTCAGCCGAATTTGTGAACGTCTCTAAATATTTTAATTCAGTATTTTTCTCTTTAACCTTATACGAAATTTCTCCGAGTTTCCGTCTTTCCCATTTACCTGTAAACCCCGGGAATCTAACTTCCGGCACAGTTTCTCCCTCTTTCGGAAACATCTTTTGCAGCATACCCTTTTTTAAATCTTCTAGATGTTCCAGCTTTTGCTGGTGGCGGGTGATGAGGTTGTCGAGCTGATCTGTAAAATCACCAATAAGGGATTGCTCTCTCAAATTTGGAATGGCAAGAGTAATATTCATCATAGTATCAGCATTGAGTTTAGCCCTGCCACTACCAACTATTAACGACTCAATATCCGCCTGATTTATGGAATATGCTAAGAATTTATTGTTACAAATATTAGTCTTTCCTTGAAGCACATGGGCATGATTATTAACCCAAATACGCCCTTTTACACATTTTACAGGATAATTTTTCAAATCGTTCGCACCGTCCTCTGCAACAAGAACAAATTCGCCATCGTGTGTAAATCCCTCAACATAATCCTGTATTCCATTTGCTCCATAATAGGGTGTATTGCCTGGAATTCTTAAATTTGCAGAAACAGGTACCCTTAGATTATCATATCTTTCAGCTACTTCTCCCAGCTTCCGCTCTTTCCACTCGCCGGAGAACCCGGGAAACCGCAGCTTAGGAACCTTTTTTTCATCTTTCGCCTCGCCGTGTTTAATTTTATTGCACTCTGTTTTGCCGTTATCAGCTTTATTACCCATCTTTTTTGTATCCTTTTTTATGCTACAGTCAAAATCAGGAGTTATCTTTTAAAATTTAATAAATCCATGGTTTTACATACAAAAACCTATCAATCTGTCAGCAGCCAGTCAATCAGATTCAATGACTTAATACCATCGTAAGAAGAATCTAGTCCCGTATCAAGTGACAAAACGATCTTTTCGTAATTGTCCCTAATCTTACGCAGAGGTGCAAGCTCTCTTTTGCGAACCTCTTCGCTCTGCATGGACTCCGTAACTTGGATGTACTTCTTATCGTCTGCGGTCGTTGCGATGAAGTCCACTTCAAAATTGCCAATCTTCCCAATCGACACATCATAACCTCTTCTCAGCAGCTCAAAGTAAACGACATTCTCAATAGCATGGCCGCTGTCCCGGTTGCGGAATCCCAGAAGATAATTACGCATGCCAATGTCGACGATATAGTATTTGCCAAGCGTCCGCAGGTATTCCTTTCCCTTTATGTCAAAACGCTTGATTTCATAGAAAAAATAGCTTTCCAGCAATGCGCCGATATATGCCTGAACGGTATGTGCGCTCGGAGTTCCTTTACGCTTTCCATGCTCTAACAACCCCTCATTTATCAGCGTATTTCCAATGGAAGAGGCGGACACGCTGTTCCCGATATTATCCGCAAGGAATAAAACAATCTTACGCAGAAGCAGCGAGTCAGTAATCCGTCTCTGACCGCGCCGTTTTTCACGCTCCAGAATATCCCGTATCACCACTGTGGAGTAAATACCATCCAAAAGCGCTAATGCTTTTTCTTGATCCAGTCCGACATCCGCGATTCCCGGCATCCCTCCAAAACGCATATAAGAATCGAATGCTTCCCACAGATCATAGCGTTCTCCATTTTTATCAAACACTTGCTTTCGTGTGCCGCCCAAAGCGCTGTCGGCTTCATGCAGCTCTAAATCGTGAAAATCGAGAAATTCACGAAAAGAAAGGGGCAGCATTTTAATTTCAACACATCGGCCCGACAGATAGGTGGAATATTCGGAAGATAACAGATACGCATTTGAGCCAGTAATATAAATGTCGCAATTGAAATCAACGCGAAAAGAGTTGACTGCATCCTCCCATGCATTGATTCTCTGCAGTTCATCAAAGAAAAAGTACATGCGCTTGTTTGGAACGACTCGCTCTTTCACATAGTGATAAACCTCATCCGATGTCATGCTGCGAAAATCATGAGATTCAAAATTCATCTCAACGATCCGCTCCGGCTCGACGCCTGTTTCCAGCAAATGCTGAATCATCAGCTTAAGCAAGCTGGATTTCCCACAGCGCCGAATTCCCGTAATAACTTTTACAGGCTCCGTATCCTGGAAGCCTATTAGCTTATCAAGATATCTTTCCCTTTTTTTAAGTTCATGCGCTTCCATCATGATAGGTTCCTCCTGTCACATTTATTATAGCATAAATCTCAAAAAATAATCAAGTTAATGCTGTTAATAGCATAAATTTCATCTCTAATTCGCCGCCAGTTCGTCTGCCAGTTCGTATATAGCATCTCTCAGTCCGTTCCGGTACTTGATTTTAGACATATTCCGCACGTCCTCGTCGTAGGCTAAAACTCTGTAGCTGCGGCTTCCGTTTGTAACGATATCCTGAATCCGTCCTGCATCGTCCAGGTCCCGCTGTCCGTAATTATGGCGTTCAAACAGCAACCTCATTTCTTCGCCGGAAATTATATCTATGATTCCCCATTTAATTCTGAACTCCTGAAAACGGTATTCTAAATTTACATTGTTCGCCTCATTTATAACGCTTGCGCTTTCGCGTCCTATCTTCGCCGGATATTTGAAATTCGGGTCTGCAGGGTAGCGTCCGTCTGCGATAGCCTCTGCCGCGTTCATGATCTTAAAGGCGTAGTCCCTGTCCTCAAGGCCGTTGGCAAATTGCTTTATTTTCTCCTTTGTTTCCCGGGCTCCGGTCTCATCCTTTTCGTGAACTTGGTTTAAAAGTTTTTCCACCAATTCCGTCAGGTAATCATAGTTTACTTCTACGTCCTTCACATGGGTCATCTTGAGCTCGATTTGAACGACCGGCACTTTCTTATCCCTTGCAATGCGCTGCTTGAGTTCGTTGCTCAGTACTGTCGTGAGCATTACCTCCTCTTCCGGAGTCATGCCAAGAGCGATGACAAGATCGTCGGGATTCTCGTAATCAAATCCTGTTTTCTCACCATTGACGATTTCAGGCTGGTATTGTTTGAGCTTAGACATTCCCATACTATACTCTTTCAGCTTGACGAACATCTCTTCCTTTTTCTTTTCACTGTCGGGAATCTTCTGGAAATCGTCCGTCATACTTCTCAGATCGCTTACGATTTCTTTGACCGATTGGAATAAATCGTCGAACGGTTTTTCTATGATACCGTTATTCTCATTTGATTCCTTGCTTTCTTCGGCTGACAGGTCTGCCGAAGCTTTGTCTGCATATATGGCGAGAGCTTTATTCATCAGTTTTTCATTCTGAGACGGCCACCTGTAATTTACTATTCTTCCCCACGGCTTTTCCTTTCTGTCGGAAATCCTGTTAGTTCTGGAATATGCCTGAATAAGGCTGGCGCCTCTCAGCGTTCTGTCTACGTAAAGAGTATTAAGCTCAGGCGCGTCGAAGCCTGTGAGGAGCTGATCCACTACGATTACTATGTCGAGATATTCTCCGTCACTTGATGTACGGTTCAGGCGGCTCCTGACATCTTCTGCATATTCTTCGATATTTTCCAGTCCAAATTTCGTTTTAAAATCTCTATTATATTGCTTGATCGCTTCATGCAGGCTGCGATTCGTTTCAAGCTGACTGTCATTATTTGAAGTATTCAGACTAAAGGTAACGGCAACTTTAAGCGTCTGTTTTCCCTCTTTCTTGTTTATCTCGTTGACGCGCTGAAACTCCTTATAGTACATCATCGCCATGGGGATGCTCGCTTTGCCGCCGCCCACATGGGTCGTAAACAAAGCATTGTACTTGCCATTATTGGAACGATTCTTCCAGTTTTTAAAAACGTCTTCCACAACAAGCCTGACGTGTTCTTCATTTTCATCGTAAAAACTCGGCTCTATAGTGTCGTCAATATCTTCGTCAGTAAGATTATTTATCTTTTCTTCAATCTGCCTTTCGCTCCAATTCGGATGCCTAAGCTTGTAGAATTCAGGTAAATACTGGGTTCTCACCGCCTCCTCGTCAAGGGTTGTCTTGAAATCCACTTTAAATCCGAGAACATTTCCATCGGCGATAGCATTGCGTATAGTATACTCATGAAGGCTCTTGCCGAAAATATCCTCTGTACGCATGCCTGTAGTTGTCTCATCAAACATGGGCGTTCCCGTATATCCCACCCAGGCGGAATATCTAAAAGCTTTCTGAATAGCTGCAAAATTGTCTCCGCCCGTGCTCCTGTGCGCTTCGTCTACGATGAACACAATGTTTTTATCTGGCGCTTTGAAGTTTCTGCGTTTAACCAAATTCCCCAATTTCTGCACAGAAGTCACAATGATCTTGCTGTCCTTGCTTTTCAGCTTCCTGCTCAAATCAGCCGTATTTCTGGTATCTTCAACACTGCCTACGTTTAGGGTACCATCCAAATCTCCGTCAGGGTCATAGGCGCTGTATCTCTCGCTGGTCTGCTTCGTAAGGGCAATTCTGTCAACAACGAAAACAACCTTGTCCACATTGGGCAGACGGCTCGCCAGCCAGGCGGTCTTGAAGCTGGTGATAGTCTTGCCGGAGCCCGTAGTGTGCCAGATATATCCAAGCTTATTGTGGCCGGACTTGAAATCAGTGCGTTTGATTGCTTCAATGACTTTCTGCGTCGCATAAACCTGATAAGCTCTCATGACTTTAAGCGTTTCTTTGTTCTTAGTGCCGTCGAGAATCATATAGTTTACAGCCATCTGGTGAGCCATAGGAATACTGAGCACAGAATCAGCGAATTCTTTCCAGCTGCGCACAACGGAATTATCCTCCCTGTACCAGTTAAACGCAAACTCCTTGTTGAACTCATCGGCAGTCGTGTTAGCCATATATCTTACGTCGTTAGGCGTGATAGCTATGAGGATCTGCAGCGTGGAATAGATGTCGCTGTATTGGTTTTCAGAAATGTATTGGTGCATTTGATTGAGCGCTTCATCGACGTTATGCGTATCCGACTTTTCCTCTATCTGAATGACCGGGAGTCCGTTTATCAAAAGCGTAGTATCAAAGCACCGGTCTTTTTTGCCTGCTATCACGGCAGGTCTTTCTATCTGGTTGACCACCTGATAAACAGTGTCTCCGGCGCCTATTTCTTTCTGATCGAAAACGGTGAGGAACACATGTCTTCCATCATCCAAATCTATCTCGATTTGCGATACTCCGTTCAGCCCGTACAAGAACTGCCCTGCCTCATATGGGGTGCGCAGGTCGGAAATGATCTTCTTTACTTGATTAAATTCCACTACGCTCAATGGTCTTTCCAAGGTATCCTGATTATGCTGCTCAAGTATTTCCTTGAAATTTTTCCACAAAGCTTCAGTAGTCTTGATGCTCGGTTCGTACTTCCACATCTTTGTTTTTACTACGTAATCTCCTACATCTCTGAACGAGCTGCTTTTCGTATTCGGCGCGCTTTCTCCCGCAATTGCTATTTTTTCATTTAATTTTCTCTCTTGGGAAAGATGTTGTATCAAATCTTTTTCAAAATCAAGTTCTTTCATTGCGAGCCTCCTCCAGCTTATAAAGCAAAATCTTTTTTTCCGCTTCTGCCACCCTGTTTTTCAACGCTTCCAACTTTAACTGCTTCAAATAAATATCTCCTATAACTTTCTGCTTTTCCAAGGACGGCAGCGATGAAATCTCCAGTCCCTTAAGTTGCTTTACAGTATACTTCATGACGGAAGATCCCTGAAGCCCGACGTGCAGCTGCCTGCCTACGTCCTGGTCTTCGTTTAAAAGATATACCAAAAACGCAGGATCTATGGACCCGTCTGTGAAAAGTTTTATATAATTCTGAGTATACAAATATCCTTCATGATTTTTCCCGACGATACAGGCAGTTCCCGATATCAAGTTGAATATGACGTCTCCCTCAAAAAGAGTCAGCACCTCGTCCGCAGTGCGAATTTTTTTATTTTCCGCCGTGTCAGGTCTGATGCCTGTGAGGTCTTCCGTCAGGTCTCCCTGACTATAGAGACAATACACTGGCGCATTTTCTTCTGTTGCTTCCTTTATTCTGAACTGGGGCGAACCTCCCATGAATTTCACATGATTATACATCCTCATCATATTTCAGTGCCTTTTCAAAATTACGTTTTTTATTTTTGTGGTTTAATAATAACACCTCACTTTCACTCTGTCAATAATGTTTGTAATTTTTTTAAATTACTAATTTATTTTTCATCCAATCTTTTTAAATTACTAATTTATTTTTCATCCAATCTTTTTAAATTACCGATTATGTTGTTCAAATTTTTATACGCCTTATCTGCGAGCATTTGCTAAAGACCCCTGCTTTGTAGCACGCGCAAAAAGGCTCCCCCTATCCGGAAGAGTCTCTGTCATGCTATTGCTTTCTTGCTATTTTGCGCTTGTGCGCTTACTATTTCTCAGCCTGCTGTTTTTCCGTGCCTGCGAACGGGTCTATGCCCAGCCTTGAGAGATATATTTCCAGAGCCGGCGCTATATACGAATTGACCGCCGCCTGTTTTTCCTGCCATTCATTCTTTCCACCGCTTTCAAAGCTGCCCAGTTCTATCAGTTTGGGCAGCATGGTCATATCTCCGCCGGTAAATTCGGTGACCATGTCCCAAAATTCTTTCGTCAGCGACTGGCATTGGTCGCTGTCCTGAGGAACATCGTTTTTCTGCAGTTCCAGAATTCTTTCGCTGATCGAGCTAAACCGCCTGATAAATGCTTTTCCGCTTTCCTCGTCAAATTTGTTCCTGATATGCTCAAGCGTATCGTCGTCAAAATATTTGATGAGAAAATAAAACTCATTATTGATTCGGAGATTTACGATGATATCGGCATATTTCTTGAAATCCACCGTCTGCATCTGCATCACTTCACGCCGCAGCTGTTCTATTGCGGAGAGCGAATCGTTCAGCTGCCTTATCTTTTCCTCTATTCCTGAGGCCTGTTCAGCGAGGGCGCGTTCGACATCGGCAGGGGAATAGTATTGCATTGCCGCGGCGGGAGGAACCCCTTTGC
>OQVH01002107.1_pt1 | contig 11027 bp, 9 predicted proteins | sample 1691641 | NCBI WGS metagenome assembly OQVH01 (sample SAMN03418286, study PRJEB22391) | human gut metagenome | biome: human-gut; feature: organic feature; material: feces | host: Homo sapiens | place: Italy | collected 2013-04
TCCTGGATAAAATGGGAGTACGCTTTACCGGAATGGGCGCCTGTCTGTTAATGGTGTTCGGTTGTGGACTGAAATATTATGCTGTCTCTACCACTTTCCCGGAAGGTGCCCTGCTTTTCGGATTCAAGATGCAGGTAGCATTGGCAGCATTGGGATATGCTATCTTTGGTGTTGGTGTGGAAATTGCCGGTATTACCGTCTCTAAGATTATTGTGAAATGGTTTAAAGGCAAGGAAATGGCGTTGGCTATGGGACTTGAAATGGCAACGGCACGTATCGGTACAACTCTGGCAATGGTGCTGACTGTACCTTTGGCTGACTTCTTCGGATTTACTGACGAGGCAGGTGCTTTTCATACCAATATTCCCGCGCCGATTCTTTTCTGCTTGGTTATGCTTTGTGTAGGTACGATTGCTTTCTTTATTTACACATTCTATGATAAGAAGTTGGATGCTTCACTTGACGCACAAGGGCTTGAACCCGAAGAACCTTTCCGTATGAAAGATATCGTATATATCGTTACTAACAAGGGGTTCTGGCTGATTGCATTGTTGTGCGTATTATTCTATTCGGCTGTATTCCCGTTTATTAAGTATGCGGCGGACTTAATGGTACAGAAATATAATGTAGACCCGAAATTGGCGGGGACGATCCCGGGATTGTTACCGATCGGTGCGATCATCCTGACTCCGTTGTTCGGTTCTCTGTATGACCGTATCGGTAAAGGTGCCACGTTGATGACTATTGGTGCAGTGATGCTGATATTCGTGCATACTATGTTTGCACTTCCTATCCTGAATGTGTGGTGGTTTGCCACGATCATTATGATTGTGTTAGGCTTCGCTTTCTCATTGGTTCCTTCAGCTATGTGGCCTTCCGTTCCGAAGATTATTCCTGAGAAACAGTTGGGTACGGCTTATGCATTGATTTTCTGGGTACAGAACTGGGGATTGATGGGGGTTCCTTTGTTGATCGGATGGGTGTTGAATACTTATTGCAAAGGTCCGGTAGTAGACGGTGCACAGACTTATGACTACACGTAATATGTTCACTGCGACAGGGAATTACATCCAACAGGTTGATTTTCTCTTCGCGACGCAGGCGGGAGGCTTCTCTTCCTTCGCTAAGCCGACGTATCATGTCGAGCATGTGTCCTTCTCCACCCATGATTTTTACTATTAAAGAGTTTTATTTACCTTCTTCTCTATCTACTTTAAGTAGTCCACCGGTCACCGGATCAAAGTAAACTTTGATGGTTGAGTTCTTGTTGAATAATACAGGAGCCAGATACTCGATGATACCAAATTGAGTAACAGGTATTTCTCCTTCGTATAATTTCTTTTTGCCGTCGGTCAGCGTAATCATTGCCTGTCCTGGTACGTTATAGGCAATTCCATCCATATCTTTCTTCTTTTTTCCGTCCTCTTGCGGAATCTTCACCGTTTTCAGGTCTTTCAGGCTGATGTAGAATGGAGTGCCTGCCAAATCGTTGTTAGCAACTACGCCCAGCTTCTTTGAAAAGCGGAAAGCGACCTCATTGTCAAACTCTTTATCCGGAGTGAGGCGGACAGTGAATGTCTTTTCTTCCTTGTCGCGGGTTCCTGAGAACATTTCGGTCATAGCTTCTTCCTGAAGATTCAAGTTGTCGAGCATGATCTTGAGCTGTGCGCCGTCCGAAGGCATGTTATCGGCTTGTCCGCGCAACAATGCATTCTTGCTTTCGCGGATGTTATAGATTTCCTTTGCTACCAGTTCGGCCATTTTAGCAGTGGAGCTTGCCATCAGAATCTCTTCTGTGAGGAAGTCGCGCGGGTTGGCTTTCCTTTGTGAAGCAGGAGTGTTGGTTGCTGCTTTGGTGGTATTGTTACCACTGTAAGGTACGTTGATTGATTTGATGAGTCCGTCTTCAGTCAGTTCCATGAGAGGAGCTACCGTTTTGTCTTTTAGTTTGACGAAGTAGGTAGCTTCGCTGTTGGGTACTCCTACTGGCTTCACTTTCACGCTGCTCAGTTCCCAATATTCTTCAGGTTCGGCAGAGATATTGGTCAGTCTCAAATAGCGGTCGGCATACTTGCTGAATTCTCCCGGCTTATAGTTGACTTTGTTCGCTTTTATCTCTATTTCTATTTGAGTCTTGGGAAGGGCGTACACTACTCCGTAATCTTTTCCTCGTGTCACTCCTGTCAGCACTTCTGTTTGTGCGTGGGCAGAAGTGGCCATTAGTAGTCCTGTTGCTATGATTAACTTTTTCATATTCGGTTCTTTTTAGCTGATTTTGAAAAACAAAGTTAATGAAGTTATTGAATAAACTGTAAGTTCTTAACTTTTATTCGCTTACAAGCCTCCATGCTGCTGGCAGACAGGTTACGATATCACTTGCGATAAGTCCGATCATGCCCTGTTTTTTCTGGGCGATGTCTCCGGCTAATCCGTGAATATAGGTACCTATTTTAGCAGCGTCTTCGGCAGGATAGCCTTGTGCAAGTAGTGCCAGAATCACTCCTGTCAATACGTCTCCGCTACCTCCTGTCGCCATACCGGGATTGCCAGTCGGATTGAAGTAACATTTGCCTTCGGGAGTGATAATGGTGGAGTAAGCTCCTTTCAAAATAATATGCACTTTAGCGGTGTGAGCCAGTTCGCAGGCTTTCATCAGGCGTTCGTAAGAGTCTTGGCATTTGCCGATCAGGCGCTCCAGTTCTTTGGGGTGAGGGGTGAGGATGGAACCTTTCGGCAGATGGGTGAGTGTATGCCGGTGATTTGCCAGAATGTTGAGCGCATCGGCATCTACTACCGTCGGAGTCTGGCAGTGTTCCAGTTGTTCTATCAGGGCAGCTTCCGTTTCTTCACTGCGACCGAGTCCGGGACCGACGCCGACAGCTTGATAATCATCGGTATCGGTAGGTACGGCAAAGCATGTTTCGCTTGCATCTGTTTCTACCATTGCTTCGGGCGCGGAAGTTTGCAGGATATCGTTGTTGCATAACGGTGCATGTATGGTCAGCAGACCTACCCCCGAACGCAGACAGGCGCGGGCGGCTAATACCGATGCCCCTGCCATTCCTTTCGAACCGGCTATCAGCAGGGCATGGCCGAAGTTTCCTTTATGAGCGAATTGCCGGCGTGGCTTAATCAGTGAGCGGATTTCTGCGATTTCCAGCATTTCGTAATTGGTTTCTGTTTCTTCGATTCCTTCTTCGCTCAGTTGAATGTCCAGCAGTTCCCATTCACCGACGAATTCTGTGTTTTCGGCAAAGAGGAAAGCAAGCTTCGGAAGTTGCAGGCTGAAAGTGACGTCCGCACGGATAATATTACTTTTTACATTGAATGTATTTTCTTCTCCCATCAGTCCGGAAGGGATATCGATGGAGACTACCATAGCAGGAGAAGCATTGATATATTTCACTACAGCAGCAAAACCTCCGCTCAACGGTTTGTTCAGTCCCGAACCGAACAGACCGTCAATAACGAGATGCTCAGGCGTCAGCGTAGGCGGAACGAACTGGGTACTGATTTCATGAAAAGTTACTTCTTCCATCATCTCTACCAGCTCTTTATTCGTCTGGCAGTCGGAAGAAAGTTCTCCTTTCGTATTGAAGAGATATACTTCGATCTTGTATCCTTTTTCTGCCATCATGCGGGCAACGGCAAGGGCATCTCCGCCATTGTTTCCCGGTCCGGCAAAAATGGTGACAGGAGTTTCCGGATTCCATCTGTTGGTAATGGCTTTGGTCAGTGCCTGTGCGGCACGTTCCATTAAATCTATTGATGCAATTGGTTCATGTTCAATGGTATAAGCATCTAACTTCTTAATGCTGCTGCTTGGAAATATTTTCATTGCAATATTCTTTTAGTTTTTCGACCTACAAACTTACGCAAAAACTCTGAATTAATGCTTTATTCCGGTCGGACTTTTATCGGAGTATGCGTCTGCAAACTTATAAAAAGAATTGAATCGTTTCTTTAATTTGTACCATTTTTAGCAGGAATCGGGGAATTTGGCCGGAATATAACTGATTGTAGTAGCTACTCTGTTGATTATTTGATTATTTCGAAGAAAATGTTATCTTTGTAGTACATAATGTGCTTTGCATTATTTCCTGTGCTCACAACAATTAGATTATAGTTAACGGATTGTTTAATCTTTTAAAGTTTGCATGATGGAAAATACGAGAATTGGCTTAAATGCCGGAAAAGTATGGCGTATCTTAAATGAGAAAGGTGAATTGTCAATGTTTGAACTCTGCCGCGAGTTAGGTTTGACATTTGAAGAAGTAGCTGTTGCTATTGGCTGGCTCGCCAGAGAAAACAAAATTTCTTTCAGAGAAAAAGACAACATGCTCTTTGTCAAGATCGACGATGTTGAATTTAGTTTTGGCTAAATGATGACCGATTAACATTTAAGGTGAACATCCACTGAATTAATTACATGGTTGAAAACTTAATCAAGTGGATGCTGGAGATGTTTTGCACTTAATTCTATACCCTTCTATTCTATAAGAACTTTCCTATCTTGAAGCATTTTAAACTACTTTTTCGTACCTTTGTACCCCATAAACTACTAAACACATAAATTCATGAGTGCATTGAAAGGGCATCCGAAAGGCCTTTATCTGATTTTCGCGACAAGCACGGCGGAACGTTTCAGTTATTACGGAATGCGTGCGATTTTTATTCTCTTCCTGACGCAGGCATTGCTTTTCGATAAGGAGGCAGCGGCATCTATCTACGGTAGTTATACCGGACTGGTTTATCTGACCCCTTTGATTGGCGGATATATCGCTGATAAATATTGGGGAATCCGTCGTTCCGTGTTCTGGGGAGCGGTGATGATGGCTGTCGGACAGTTCCTGATGTTTATGAGTGCTTCCACATTGAATAATACGGACCTTGCACACTGGTTGATGTATGGCGGACTCGGATTCCTGATCTTGGGAAATGGTTGTTTCAAACCTACCGTTTCTTCTCTGGTCGGACAACTTTATGAGCCGGGTGACAGACGTCTGGATGCTGCATACACCATTTTCTATATGGGAGTGAATGTCGGTTCTTTCGCAGCACCTTTGATTTGCGGTTATTTGGGTGATACCGGAGATCCGAACGATTTTAAGTGGGGATTCCTCGTTGCCGGTATGGTTGGGGTTGCTCTCCTGACGCTTCTTGCCCACACGGGCAGCGGCAGCGGTACGATGGTGTCCGTCAGCCACGTACAGAGCGGGAATACCTGCGAAAATCTCGGTGATACGGTCGTTGATCTTCTTGTCGCGGATCACCCAGAAATGGTGGCCGAAGCCTTCGGGAGCGGCCGTGAAATCGTAATCGGCCTTGTTGTTCTTCACGTAGTCGGCAACGATCTTGTTGATCTCGTCGTTGTCGGGATACGCGAAGAATACCGGCTCGAGGTTGGCCTGCTGAAGCTCGACGTGCTTCATGCGGTCCTCCTCTTTCTCGATGCGGGTCAGCTCGTGTTTCTTGATCTTGCCCGACCAGTAGTCCTCATAGTAGCAGCACATGGCCAGACCGTACTGGGTACGGCCATTCATCGTCTGGGCATAAATATAATAGTGCTCTTCGCCATCCTGCACCAGCCACTTGTTGTCGCGCCACTTCTTGAAGTTCTCGACCGCTTTCTTATACACCTTTTCGTCATGCTCGTCGGCAATCGGATCGAAGTCGATTTCCGGCTTGATGATGTGGAGCAGCGAGCGCTCGGTAGCCTCAGCCTTGGCCTCCTGCGAGTTCAGCACGTCGTAAGGACGCGACGAAACCTCGGCAGCCAGCTCCTTCGGAGGACGGATACCTGCGAACGGTTTGATTTTTACCATAATATTCTCTCTTTATCGTTTGAAAATAAGGGGATATTTTTATTATTTGTTCACCTGGAAGCGGGTATTGCCGGTCTTGAAGAAATCGACGATCTGGTTTGCAGCGGCCAAACCTGCGTTGATGTTCGCCTCCGCAGTTTCAGCACCCATCTTCTTGGGAGTAGCGAAGAAGCGCTTACCGAATTTCTCACTCATCTCGGCGGCAGCCTCGGGAGCGATGTCGGTGATATATTTCAGATCTTCGCGCTCGGTCATCGCCTGGATCACCCCTGCCTCGTCGATCACCTCCTTGCGGGCGGTATTCACCAAGGTAGCGCCTTTGGGCATCGAAGTCATCAGCTTGTGGCCGATTGATTTCTTGGTTTGCTCGGTAGCGGGAATATGCAGCGACAGGTAGTCGGCCTGTGCATAAAGCTCCTCGATGCTGTCCACCTTCTTCACGCCGTCAGCCTCGAATACCTTTGCATCGGTGATGAAAGGATCGAAAGCGATCACATTCATACCCAGCGCCTTGCCCTTACGACCGACGAGCTTGCCGACGTTGCCGTAAGCATGGATCGCCAGCGTCTTGCCTTTCAGCTCGCTGCCGGTACCCGGTGTGAACTGGTTGCGGGCCATGAAGACCATCATACCGAGCGCCAGTTCAGCCACGGCGTTCGAATTCTGACCCGGAGTATTCATCACCACGATACCTTTAGCCGTTGCGGCAGCCAAGTCCACATTGTCGTAACCGGCACCCGCACGAACGACGATCTTGAGATTCTTGGCAGCTTCGATCACCTCGGCAGTCACTTTATCGCTGCGGATAATCAGGGCGTTGGCATCGGCAACGGCTGCGAGCAGCTGGGCCTTGTCCGTATATTTCTCCAGAAGGGCTACTTCGTAACCGGCATCCGTAATGATCTTCTTAATTCCATCAACAGCCTTCTTTGCGAAAGGCTTCTCGGTTGCAATTAAAACTTTCATATCGTTGAATTTTATTTTTCGCTCCCCATGCCCGGCAGGGGAGGTAGTCCCATCCTCTTTCCGTTCATCGAAAACGTCCATTAATGTATAAAAATCTATGGCGCCGTCCTCCTTACGTTTCGGCGTAAAAGTAAAGAACTGCGCCATAGATCAAATCCGGTTAATTATTTCTTGTGGTTCTTCTCGAACTCCTGCATGCAGGCAACCAGCGCATCCACGCTCTCCTGCGGACATGCGTTGTAGATCGAAGCGCGGAAACCGCCCACCGAACGGTGACCCTTGATGCCGACCATGCCCTTCTCCTTGGCGAAAGCCATGAATTCAGCCTCCAGATCCTCGTGGCCCGGAGCCATCACGAAGCAGACGTTCATCATGGAACGGTCTTCCTTCACGGCCGTACCGACGAACATCGAGTTGCGGTCGATCTCGTTGTACAGCGTCTCGGCCTTCTTCTTGTTGATCTTATACATGGCCTCGACACCGCCCTGTGCCTTCACCCACTTCAGGGTTTCGTGCATTACGAAAATCGGGAGTACGGGAGGCGTGTTGAACATCGAGTGGTTGCGAGCCTCTTCGGGATAGTGCGTAGCGTAATTGACCATCGTCTGCAACGGACGCTCCGAGCTGCCGATCAGATCCTTGCGGATGATGACGAACGTCACGCCGGCAGGACCTACGTTCTTCTGCGCACCGCCGTAGATCATACCGTACTTCTTCACATCGACCGGACGGCTCATGATATCCGACGACATATCGGCAACGAGCGTGATAGGAGAATCGATATCCTCGTGGATCTCCGTACCGTAGATGGTGTTGTTGGTCGTAATGTGGAAATAATCCGCATCGGTCGGGATTTTGTAACCTTTCGGAATATAGGTATAGTTCTTATCCTCGGAAGAAGCGACGATCTCCACTTCGCCGTAGAACTTAGCCTCCTTAGCAGCCTTCTTCGCCCAAACACCGGTCTGGAGGTAGGCAGCTTTCTTTTTCAGCAGGTTCGCCGGAACCTCGAAGAACTGAGTCGAAGCACCGCCGCCCAGGAACATTACGGCATAGTCGTCGGGAATGTTCAGCAGGTCGCGCCACAACTGCTCGGTTTCGGCCATGATACGCTCCCAACCCGGAGTACGGTGAGAAATCTCCAGCAGGCCGATGCCTGTGTTGTCGAAATCACGGATAGCCTCAATGGCAGATTCTACCGCCTCTCTGGGCAATACGCAGGGTCCTGCGTTGAAATTGTGCTTTTTCATAAAACTTTAACAGTGATTAAATTATAGCTATTATTTCAGGTATTCTTCAAAATTGCACACAAATATAGGAATTATTTCACCAATCCGCCAAGGAAACCCGATAAATTTTCCCTGCCTCGGAAAAGGGAGCTCAACAAGGCCGGAATTAAATTGTTTTTACTAAATTTGCACGAATTTAACTTTCGACGAAACCCACATGATAAAATCCATGACGGGCTTCGGCAAAGCCGAAGTCGCAATCCCCGATAAAAAAATAACGGTCGAGATACGCACGCTGAACTCCAAGCAGTTGGACCTCGCCGTCAAACTGCCTTCGGCCTACCGGCCCCTGGAATACGAAATCCGGGCTTTGGCGGCGAAAGCTCTTCAGCGCGGTAAAGCCGATCTTTACATATCCGTGGAATCGACCGCCCGGCAGACGCGCGCCTGCATCGACGAAGAGTTGTTCCACTTATATTATAATCAACTGCTGAAAATCTGCCGGGAACAACCGGAAATCGGCACTCCGGGCAGCGCGGAAAACAATGCTCTCATCCAGTCGATCCTGCGCCTGCCGGACGTCGTTTCTTCACAGGAAGAGAGTGTAAGCGAACAGGAACACGCTGCCGTACTGGACGCAGTGGGACAGGCGCTCGCCCATCTGGACGAATTCCGCACGCAGGAGGGAGCGATTCTGATCGCCGATCTTTTGAAGCGCATCGACCGGATCGAAGCGTACAAACAGGAGGTCATTCCTTTCGAAAAAGCCCGCACGGAAGCCATCCGCGCCCGCATCCGGGAGAGTTTGGCGCAGTTGCAGACCGAAGTAGATAACAACCGCCTGGAGCAGGAGATGATCTTCTACATCGAGAAACTCGACATCACCGAAGAGAAGGTCCGGCTCACCAATCACTGCAACTATTTCCGGGAGGTCGCAGCCTCCGAGGAGTGCGCGGGCCGCAAGCTGGGCTTCATCGCTCAGGAGATGGGCCGCGAGATCAACACGATGGGTTCCAAAGCCAACAACTCCGAGATACAGATCCTCGTGGTCAAGATGAAGGACGAGCTGGAGAAGATCAAGGAGCAGGTTCTCAATATCCTATAACCGACGGCAGACGATGGGCAAGTTAGTGATATTCTCCGCTCCGAGCGGTTCGGGCAAGACTACGATCGTACGGGAGCTGCTCCAGCGATTCCCCCGGTTGGAATTTTCCGTTTCAGCCACCAGCCGGGCACCGCGCGGAAAGGAAAGGAACGGCGTGGATTATTTCTTCCTCTCCCCCGAGGAGTTCCGCCAAGCCGTGCAGGAAGATAAATTCGTCGAATGGGAGGAAGTTTACAGCGGGACCTGCTACGGGACCCTGCGCAGCGAAATGGAGCGGATCTGGCAAAAAGGCAACGTAATCGTTTTCGACGTGGACGTGATCGGAGGACTCAACCTCAAACGTATCTTCGGCGATCGGGCCTGTGCGATCTTCATCATGCCTCCCTCCATCGAGACTCTGCGCGAGCGGCTCGTCAAACGGGGCACCGATTCGCCCGAAACCATCGAATGCAGGGTAGCCAAGGCGGAGTTCGAACTCACCAAAGCTCCCGAATTCGACCATGTGGTCGTCAACGACGATCTTGCCCAGGCCATCGAGGAGGCGACCCGCATCCTCTCGGATTTTCTCGCCCGATAGGATGCCTGCGGGCAAAACGCGCTCAAAATCCGACGGATATGGTTCCGAACCTGTTCCGGCGCCCTTCGCGGATCATTCCCGGCCCAGCCGGGACCGAACGAAAAAAATAAACGACAAAACAAACAATACCGTGAAACACGTAATGCTCTACTTCGGGTCCTTCAATCCGATCCACAAGGGCCACATCGCGCTGGCCGAATATGCGATCGAAAAAGGACTCTGCGACGAAGTCGTACTGGTGGTTTCTCCGCAAAACCCGCTCAAGCCCGCCGGACAGCAGGCTCCGGAGCTGGATCGCTTCTCGATGGCGGAAACCGCATGCGCCGCATCGAAATATCCCGACAAGATCAAACCGTCGGTCATCGAATTCATGCTCGACAAACCGTCGTACACGATCCACACCCTGCGTCACCTGACGGAGAACTACGGTACGCAGATGCGATTCTCGATCCTGATGGGCGACGACCTTGTGCCGCAACTGCCCGAATGGAAACAGTACCGCGAAATCATCGACAACTATCCGATCTTCGTCTATCCCCGTACCGGACAGCCGCTGCCCGACCTCGGAGGACGAATCACCCTCCTCGAAGGCGCACCGCTGTATCCGTACTCGTCGAGCGAGATCCGCGAGCGGCTCGGTCGCGGCGAAGATGTCGGCAACATGCTCCCCGAAGGGGTGATGCAATACATCCGGGAAAAAGACCTGTGGAGTCCGGCCAGCTACATCGCATCGCTGACCACACGCCTCGAAGCTACTCCCGACGACGCCTCCCTCTACGTCGAACGCGGTCAGTGGCACTACCGTCGCAACGAATGGGGCGAAGCCCTCAACGACTTCAACCGGGCGTTGCAAATCGATCCCGACCACCGGGAGGCCCGACAATTCGTGGAGATGACTTATGAAATTCTTTCGTTCCGGCATACGGACATTTACAACCCCTGATATGAAACGACTCAACATCGCCCTGATGGCGGGCGGCGACTCCTCGGAACGGGAGATCGCGCTCCAGAGCGCCGCACAGATCGCATCGGCGCTCGATCCTGCGAAATACGACATAACCCTCATCGACCTGCACGGCCGCGACTGGCACTACACGTCGCCCGACGGACGGCAATGGCAGGTCGATAAAAACGACTTCTCGATCACCATCGACGGCGACCGCAAAACTTTCGACTACTCCCTGATTCTGATTCACGGCACACCGGGCGAGAACGGCCGTCTGCAAGGTTACCTCGACATGATGGAGATTCCGTACTCCTCCTGTTCGATGACCTCGTCGGTGGTCACCTTCGACAAAATCACGACCAAACGTACCGTAGCCGAA
>OQVH01002115.1_pt1 | contig 10989 bp, 8 predicted proteins | sample 1691641 | NCBI WGS metagenome assembly OQVH01 (sample SAMN03418286, study PRJEB22391) | human gut metagenome | biome: human-gut; feature: organic feature; material: feces | host: Homo sapiens | place: Italy | collected 2013-04
CAAAGTAAGGTGCCGCATCCAGACTGAGCAATATTCCCAAGACGATTAAGGCTATCGGCGGTGCTGTAGGCGAGCCGGAGCAGGCTGAAAAGCTGATTGCCGAGATGCAGAAAAAAATCAGTGCGGTTGAAGCTAAGGTTAAAAAAATGCAACCTGAGGACAGGAAAAAAGGATTGCTCTTTCTGCGCTTTGGTGCTATCGGCGGCAAGGGAATTATTTTTAATGATATTATGACCGCTGCCGGTGTAGAGGATTGCTATGAAGCAGCACGTCATACAATTGCGGATAAGCCGGGAACGAGCCGTATTTTGAGTAAAGAAGAAGTAGTACAGGCAAATCCCGACTACATAATTATCGGCACCTGGTCTCAGGGCGGTGCTTATAAATCGGGTAATGCACAGCTAGAAGAATTGTATTCCGATCCTGCTCTGGCTACAGTAACTGCTGTAAAGAAAAAGCAGGCGATTGTAATTCCGCAAGGCTATGTAAACTGCCTGTCGCAGCATGCTGCTGACAGTGTCGAGCTGCTGCATGAGGCTGTTTACGGCAAATAGACACAAAGGTCTTTGTGTGATATTAAATAACATTTTATGGGGGTGGCGGTTTTATCTGCTGCCCCTTGTTTTTTGAGGAGAAGAAATATGCTGCAAAAGAAAAACTATGGCGCCGATATTTTACATAATATCAGACGCTTGAGCGAAGTGAATGAGCAGAGGGATATTAAACCGCTGATGGCAACATCCTTCCCGGGAACTCATTGCCCGCTGATGGGTGTTCTGATGACCGTAAGACAGTTGCCGGAGGTTGTTACGGTTATCATCGGTACAGATGAATGCACCTACTATTCCAAGCTGTTGGCGAATATGAAAATATTCGGCAGTCTTAAGGAAAGCTGTGTTTCCGTAGTAATAGATGATTATGATGTGACCTTCGGTACAATTAAGAGAACGAAAAAGGCCGTTGCCGAAATTTTTGAGACAGGTGCGCCTAAGTGCATAGTTTTGGTAACAACCTGCGTTCTGGAAATCATCGGTGATGATTATGATGCACTTGTTGATGAGCTGGAGGAAAGGTACCATGTGCCGATTCTGCTTGTGCGTACGGAGCATTTTCAGTGTCGGGACCATCTGCCCGGTATTGAAAGAACATTGACTGCCACTGTAAAGCTGATGCGGAAAATGCCGACGGAAAATGTTGTCAATATTCTTGGCAATGGCGCTCCGCTACCGCAAAACTCAGCTTTGCAGCAGTTGCTGGAGCGGGCCGGCGTACAGGTGGGACTGCAGCTTCCCGGCAAATGCAGTCTGCATGATTTGGCGCTTGCCGGCAGAGCTAAGCTGAATATTGTTGTTGATGAGCTGGGATTGGAGCTGGCAAAGCGGATGCAGGAAAAGCTTGCTGTGCCTTACGTTTATTTCCCGCCGATGTGTAATCCGCACAAGGTGCTGCAGGCCTATAAGGAGCTTGCAGCTGCTTTGAAAATGGAGCTGCCGCAGATTGTTACAGAGTCTTTGGAGGAATGCCTTGCTTTGCAGCAGCAGGTGCAGGATAAGCTACAGGGTATTGGCTATATATATGGCAACAGTCCGTATAACTGTTGGGAGCTGAATACTTATCTGGCAGGCTTGGGACTGCAGCCGATGATGATACAGATGAGCACTCTGAAAAACAAGGAAGCAAAAAAAGAGCTGCTGCAATATGCGGATCCTTATGTCTGCAAGAGTGCCAATCTGGCAGCGATGGAATTTGTCTATGATAAATTAAAGCCTCAGCTGTATATAGGCAGAAGCTTTACCGACAGCCTGGAAAGAAAAGGGATTTTCGGTATAGACAGTATGCCGGGACAGGATGTACTGGGCTTTGCAGGCTGTTTCGGCTTGCTTAAGCGTTTGCTGGATTTTACGCAGACTCAAATAGAGGAGAAGTGATTATGGCTTTGATAAGAAATTTTCCGGTGCCGTCTGACAGAATGGCCATCATCAGCACGCTGCTGAATATTGAGGATGCAGTTGTTTTGGAATATGGTCCCGAAGGAACAACACATTTCAGCATGAATTTTTTCAATAAGCTGGGGCAGGATTATCCTGACAGACTTTTTACTACCGGTGTAGATGACAGTGATATTATTATGGGCAGTACCGAGCATCTGGAAAGAGGCATTTTGGAGCTGGATGCTTTATATTCGCCTAAGGCTATTTTTGTGCTGACTTCTTCTGTAACCTCTATCATCGGTACGGATATTGCGGGAATCTGCGACAGCCTGCAGGGCAAGGTTCAAAGCAGGCTGATTCCTGTAAATACCTCCGGTTTGGGCGCAGACTACAGCGCCGGGTTGCGAAAAATATACCTGCAGCTGGCCGAGCTGTTTGCCAAGCCGGCCAGTGCGAAGCAAAGCAAACGCTATAATATTTTGGGTGCTTCGCCGTTGCATTACAGAGCAGAATCCGATATTTGCGAAATAGAAAGCCTGTTGCGTGAAGCCTTTGGCTATGAGCTGCTGCATTGCTTTGCAATGAATACGACTACGGAGGCGATTGCCGAGCTTGGCAGCGCCGAGCTGAATATTATTTTGGCTGCCGAAGCGCTTCCGTGTGCGGAATATCTGCAAAGCGTTACCGGTACGCCTTATGTTTATCTGCCGCCTTATGGTTATAGTCAGACGACAGAGTTTTTAAATAGCGTTGCAGCGGTTATAGGCCAGCCGGTTAAGGAAGCTATGCTGCAGCGTTTAGCGGAAAAGAACCGCAGTCTGAAAATGTTTTTAAATTCTCCGCTGTTGAGCAGAACTTCCGGTACGGTATTTTTAAAGGGTGATTATGATACAGTAAAAGGCTTGGGTGCATTCTTCAAGGAGTTGAAATTTAATGTAGCTCACAGTGTATGCACACATAAAATCACCGGTACTGCTGCGGAAGGCATAGAGTACTTTAAGGAAGAGAAGGAATATCTGCAGCTGCTGAAGGATATTCGTCATTGTCTTGTTATGGCTGATGAGGATACTGTTGCGCAAGCTGACATGACAAACTTTAAAGTTTGCGTAAGCCATCCCTGTTACAGTCACAGGACAATTGTCAAGCATTTGCCGTTCATGGGCGAAAGAGGTGCGGATATGCTTTTTGAGTATATTCAGCAATATGTAAATATGTAACTGGTTTTCGGTTGTTTTACGGCAGATAAAAATCCCCTTGGGCTTTCAAGCTCAAGGGGATTAATAATTTTCAACCAAATTTAATTTAAGCCTTGGCAGCTTCTGCTTCTACAGCTTCTTCCTTAGCGTAATCCGGGTCAAATTTCGGATTCAGGTAGTTTTGGTAAGCCCACGCAAGGAGTGCACCGGAAATATTGTGCCATGCGGAGAAAACTGCGCCGGGAACGGTTGCAGCAGGCAGAGCAGCGAAGTGTGCTTTTGCCAAGCCGGTTGCCAGACCGGAGTTCTGCATACCAACCTCGATGGAAAGGGCAACAGCCTTTTTCCAGCTGAGGCCGGTGAAGCGGGCGATGGCAAAGCCAAGGGCGTAACCGCAGCAGTTATGCAGAATAACTACCAGCAGAATCAGGCCGGGAGCCTTCAGAATCAGGTCACGGCTGGCGCCGATAACACCTGCGATAATCAAAGAAATTGCAATGGAGGATACAGCCGGCAGATAGTCGGTTGCTGCTTCGGCGAGCTTGGGCAGGAAGGATTTAACAGCCAGACCTAAGCAGATAGGCAGAATAACGATTTGAACGATGCTCCAGAACATGCCTACCGGATCGAAGTTAATTTTTTCGCCGATAATCATGTAGGTGATGAACGGAGTCAGAATCGGAGAAAGCACAGTGGAAACACTGGTCATGGTTACGGAAAGTGCAACGTCGCCCTTAGACATAAAGGTGATTACGTTGGAGGAGGTACCGCCGGGGCAGGTGCCTACCAGCACAACGCCGGTGGTCAGTGCCGGGTCCAGATTAAAGGCAACGGACAGCAGGTATGCCAGGAAGGGCATTACGAAATACTGAGCGCAGCAGCCGATGAGAATATCAAGCGGGCGTTTCAGAACCAGCGCGAAGTCCTTCAGGTTCAGGGTGGTGCCCATGCCGAACATTACGATACCGAGCATGCAGCTCAGGACGCTGATGCCGTGCACCTTGCCTAATACCCACAAAAAGTTCTGCGGCATTGTGAGGCCGAGAACCAGAAAAACAATGGCGATGATGCCAAAGAATTTGCCGATTAAAGCACAAAATTGTTTCATTATGAAATTACCTCTTTCCCTTAATAAAAAAATAATAATTTTAGAGAGTAGCGGCAATGCTCTCTCCTTTGTCTGTAATGTCCACTATTATAACAAAGACAGAAGAGGAAATAAAGAGTTTGCTGTAAAAAACGGTAAAAAATTTTAAAAACAGCAGAATTGTGTTATAATGTTAATATAAATTGCGAAAAATACGGACGGAGGTACGCTACTTGTATACTATAAGCAGAGATTACCGCAAAGAAATTGTGATTGAAAAATCACGCTTTATCTGTTCGCTGAAAAAGGTTCACAGCGAAGCAGAGGCCCAGGAGTTCATTAAGGCCGTAAAAAAAGAGTTCTGGGATGCAACGCATAACTGCTCCGCCTATATCGTGGATGACATGGCACAGCGCTCCAGTGACGATGGCGAGCCGAGCGGTACTGCCGGTATTCCTATGCTGGAGGTGTTGCGTAAGAACGGACTGACGGAAACGGCAGCCGTGGTGACGCGTTACTTTGGCGGCATTAAGCTGGGTGCGGGCGGACTGGTGCGTGCTTACAGCGGCAGCGTGGCTGGCGCTGTGAAGGAAGCTGGCCTGGCGCAGAAAATTTTGCTGGGCTATTACAGCTTTTTATATGATGTGAACAGCGTCGGACGCATTCTGAACGTGCTTTATCAGCAGCAGCTTTTTGAGATTGCCGATGTGCAGTATGACCTGCGCGCAAAGCTTATCCTTAAAATGCGCGCGGAGCAAAAGGCGGAGGCTGAGGCCTGGCTGACCGAAAATCTTAACCAGCAGATAGAGCTGGAGCAGGAGGGCACAGAGTTCGCTGAGGTGGCGCTGTAGCTTTTAATAGGAAAAACTATACGAACAATCTCCCTTAGGCTATTGCTTGCGGGAGGTTGTTTTTGTTTTAGCATTGATACTGTTCAAATAAAAAGCTTTCAGCTTTGTAGCAAATAATGTATAATAATATGAATGAAAAGATTACTGACAGGAGGTAGAAGCGAGTGATTGAAGAAAGAGTGCCACCGCAAAATATAGAAGCGGAGCAGGCTGTGCTTGGCGCGATGCTTATTGATAAAGAAGCTATTGCCAAGGCGACCGAAGTGCTGTCGGCGGATGATTTTTACCGCGAAGCGCATCGCGTTATCTTTAGTGCGATGCTGGAGCTTTATAATAAAAATGAAGCAGTAGATATGGTTACTGTTACGGAAATCCTCAAGCGTGACAATAAGCTGGAGGACATCGGCGGCATTGCCTACATCACCAGTCTGGCGAATGTGGTGCTGACGGCGGCCAACGTCAAATACCATGCGGATATTGTTGCCGAAAAATCGGTTCTGCGTCAGCTTGTGCGCGTTTCTACCGAAATTGCGGCTATGGGCTATGAGGCTAATGAGGATGTCGGTACGCTGCTGGATACAGCGGAAAGCCGCATTCTGGAAATTTCCAACCGCAAGAAAAAGACGGATTTTACAGCAATTAACGACGTATTGATGGACAGCGTGCAGAGCATCGAAAGTCTGCTGCAGAACAAGGGCGGTCTTACAGGTCTGCCGGCAGGCTTTGCGGATCTGGATAAGCTGACGAGCGGTCTGCATCCTTCCGATTTTATTATTCTGGCAGCGCGTCCTTCCATGGGTAAAACTGCGCTGGCGCTGAACATTGTGCAGAACGTAGCGCTGCGTGCGCACAAGGTTATCGGCGGTGAACCGCGCAGTGTAGCCTTCTTCAGCCTGGAAATGAGCAAGGAGCAGCTGGTTAACCGTATGCTTTGCGCCGAAGCAGGCATCGACAGCCAGCGCCTGCGTGTAGGCGAGATGCATGACGAGGACTGGACGCACCTTTGGGATGCCTGCGATACGATGAGCCGTGCGAAAATCTATATTGATGATACGGCGGGCATTACGGCGATGGATATGCGCAGCCGTGCACGCCGCTTGAAGGCAGAACATGGCCTGGATTTGATCGTTGTCGATTACCTGCAGCTGATGCAGGGCAGCGGCAAGCGCAATTATTCCGGCGACCGCCAGCAGGAGGTTTCGGAAATTTCCCGCTCGCTGAAGGCCTTGGCGCGTGAGCTGGATGTGCCGGTGCTGGCGCTGTCACAGCTGAGCCGTAGTGTTGAATCGCGTCAGGTTAAGCGTCCTATGCTCAGTGACCTGCGTGAATCCGGTTCTCTGGAGCAGGATGCGGATATCGTAGCATTCCTGTACCGCGAGGATTACTACAATCCGGAAACGGAAAACAAGCACACCGAGCTGATTATTGCTAAGCATCGTAACGGTCCGGTAGATACCGTTAATCTGTTCTTCCAAAAGCAGTTCACCAAATTTGTCGGCTTTACAAAGCGCGAAAGCTGAGAATAGAATACAGCGATATAATAAAAGTCCCGGGATTTTAACATCTCGGGACTTTTTGAGTATTGTATGGAGCATTGCCTGGAAGGGGTTAAAAGCGCGGAAATAATTCTCCGGACAAAAGATTTTTTCTGATAAGTGTAAAAAAGCTTACAAGGAAGCTGCGAAGAAAAACCGAATATTTTACCTAAAATCAACAAAAAATGTTCATAAAGCTTGCGATAAGACGCGGAAAATGATATGATATTTATGCAACAAAGTGTAGTGAAGAATCTGAAGGTAATATCTGTGGCTTTCAGATGTTTTTTCATGAATAAAATTGTCTTGGGAGGCATACAAAAATGATTGATCGTTATACTCATCCTGAAATGGGTAATATCTGGACACTCGAAAATGAATTCCGTACCATGCTGAAGGTAGAAATTCTGGCTTGCGAGGCTATGAACAAACTGGGCATTGTGCCTGACGAAGCGCTGAAGGATATTCAGACGAAGGCTGACTTCCGTCTGGACCGCATTAAGGAAATTGAAGCAGTTACCAACCATGATGTTATTGCTTTCCTGACTAATGTGGCTGAGTATGTAGGCGATGCGTCCAAATACATTCACAAAGGACTGACTTCCAGCGACGTAAAGGATACTGCACTGTGCTACATGACCGTACAATCCGCAGACCTGATTATGCGTCATCTGGTAAACTTCCATGAAATTCTGCGCCGTCGTGCCGCTGAATTCAAATATACCGTTATGATCGGTCGTACTCACGGCATCCACGCAGAACCGATGACCTTCGGTATGAAATTCCTGCTGTGGTCCGCTGAAATCGAGCGTGACATTGAACGTCTGAAACAAGCGCGTGAAATGATGGCAGTCGGCAAGCTGTCCGGTGCTGTAGGCACTTACTCCAACATTGATCCGTTTGTTGAAAAATATGTCTGCGAAAAGCTGGAGCTCACTCCGGTACGTCTGGCAACTCAGGTTATCCAACGTGACCGTCATGCACATTTCATGACTACTCTGGCAATCATCGGTTCCTCTTTGGATAAGATGGCAACCGAAATCCGTAACCTGCAGCGTACCGATATCCGTGAAGCTGAAGAATATTTTGCACCCGGCCAAAAGGGTTCTTCCGCTATGCCGCATAAACGTAATCCTATCACCTGCGAAAAGGTTTCCGGTATGGCTCGCCTGCTGCGCGGCTATGCAGTAGCAGCTCTGGAGGATGTAACCCTGTGGCATGAACGCGATATCTCCCATTCTTCCGTAGAACGCGTTATTCTGCCGGACGCAACTATTGCTCTGGACCATATGCTGCGTAAATTCTCCAACATCATCGACAAACTGCTGGTATATCCTGATGCAATGATTGCCAACATGAACAAAACCGGCGGCCTGATTTTCAGCCAAAACCTGCTGATTGCTCTGGTTACCAAAGGCGTACTGCGTGAGGACGCTTACAAATGGGTACAACGTAACGCTATGGCACGTTGGCTGCAAGGCGCTGACTTCAAGACCAACGTTGAAGCTGACCCGGATATCAAGAAATATCTGACCGACGAAGAGGTTGAGCATTGCTTCGATCCGAAACCGATGCTGCGCCACGTTGACGAGATTTTTGCTAGATTTGGTTTATAATTTTGATAAGGAGTGACTGCTAATGTCATCTGTTGTAGTTTTAGGTGCCCAATGGGGCGATGAGGGTAAAGGTAAAATTGTTGACTATTTGGCGCAAAAGGCTGACGCTGTAGTTCGTTACAGCGGCGGCTCCAATGCAGGCCATACCGTTGTAGTTAACAACATTAATTATAAGCTGCGTCTGCTGCCCTCCGGCGTACTGTTTAATGATAAGACTAACGTTCTGGGCAATGGCGTTGTAATCAACCCCGGCGTTGTGCTGGCTGAAATCGCCGGCATGAAGGAAAAGGGAATTGATTGCAGCAATCTGGTTATCTCTGACCGTGCACACGTTGTTCTGCCGTATCATCAACGTCTTGATGAGCTGCAGGAGGAAGCACTGGGCAATCACAAAATCGGCACCACCAAAGGCGGCATCGGCCCCTGCTATATGGATAAGGTTGCTCGCGTAGGCATCCGTATCTGCGATCTGATGGAGCCCGAAACCTTTGCTGATAAGCTGAAGGTTAATCTGGAAGCAAAAAATGCTATTATCACCAAAATTTACGGTGCAGAACCGTTTGACTATGATACCGTACTGAAGGAATATCTGGCTTATGCAGAAGAGCTGCGTCCGTACGTTGCCGATACCGGCGTTGTTATGGATGAGCTGTTCAGCGCCGGCAAAAACGTTCTGTTTGAAGGCGCACAGGCTACCTTCCTCGATATCGACCATGGTACCTATCCGTATGTTACCAGCTCCAACCCGACTGCAGGTAATGCCTGCACCGGCAGTGGCGTAGGTCCCCGCTTCATCGACCATGTTGTCGGCGTAGTTAAGGCTTATACCACCCGCGTTGGTGAAGGCCCCTTCATCACCGAGCTGCTGGATACCGACGGCCCCGGCAACCAAATCCGCGAAACCGGCCATGAATACGGCACCGTAACCGGTCGTCCGCGTCGCTGCGGCTGGCTGGATGCTTTCATGCTGCGTTACAGCGCACGCCTGAACAGCCTGGATTATCTGGCAATTACCCGTCTGGATATCCTCGACCAAATGCCGAAGATTAAAATGTGCGTTGGCTACAAGATTGGCGATGAGGTTCTCAAACGCATTCCTGCAAGCCTGAACGTTCTGGCTAAGGTTGAGCCGATTTTCGAAGAGTTCGACGGCTGGATGACAGATATCAGCGGCATCCGCAACTATGACGAGCTGCCGGAAAACGCTAAGAAATATCTGGCTAAAATCAGCGAGGTATCCGGTGTTGAGCTGGGCATTATCTCCGTTGGTCCTAACCGTGAGCAGACCATCGTTCTGAAAGAGCTGCTGTAAGCTTAGGCTGCTGAAAAAACAGCAAAAATATTTTAAAAAGTACTTGACTTTCCTTGTGTTAGTCTGTATACTATTAATGTTGCTAATTTATGGCGATAAATGATTCACTAGCTCAGTTGGTAGAGCACCTGACTTTTAATCAGGGTGTCCCGAGTTCGAGTCTCGGGTGGATCACCAACGAAAATATGCCGTTCTTCGAAAGAAGAACGGCTTTTTTGTATTTGCGGACGCAAATACTCATGAAGGCAGACACCGGCTCTGAAAAATTCTTCCTTGCTAATCAATTCCTACAGTAGTAATATGTAAGTGATAAGCAAAGATTTTACAGACTTTTTCGGAGGTGCTTTGATGAAAATAGTAGTTATGGAGCCGTTAGGCGTAAAGATGGAGCAGATAAATGCACTGGCAGTGCCGCTGCAGGCTGCGGGCCATGATTTTGTATATTATACCGCAAAAGAAACAGATCAGACGAAGCTGCTGGCGCGTGTGCAGCAGGCCGATATTATCATGCTGGCCAACCAGCCGCTGAGTGCGGAGATTATCAACGCCTGCCCTAATTTGAAAATGCTTTCTGTGGCCTTTACCGGTGTAGACCATATTGCGCTGGCTGCTTGCCGTGAGCGCGGAATTTTAGTGTGCAATGCCGCAGGCTATTCCACCAATGCGGTAGCAGAGCTGACCTTCGGTTTGGCTATCAGCGTTATCCGCAACATTGTACCCTGTGATGCACGCTGCCGTCAGGCAGGAACGAAGGATGGCCTGGTAGGCTTTGATCTTTTCGGCAAAACCTTCGGCGTAGTCGGTACCGGTGCGATTGGCAGTAGAGTGGCGAAGATTGCCGCTGCCTTCGGCTGCAAGGTGCTGGCCTACAGCCGTACTCCGAAGGCAGAGCTGCAGGCTGACGGTGTAAGCTATGTAAGTCTAGATGAGCTTTTGGCTGCCAGCGATTTTGTCAGCCTGCATGTGCCGCTGACGGACGCAACCCGCGGACTGATTAACGCTGAGGCTATTGCGAAGATGAAGCCGACTGCCGTACTGCTGAATACTGCGCGCGGTCCTGTTGTGGATAGCGAGGCGCTGGCACAGGCGCTGAACGAAGGAAGATTGGCGGGAGCAGGCATTGATGTGTTTGAGGGCGAACCGCCGATTGTACCGGAGCATCCTCTGTGCCATGCAAAGAACACCGTGCTGACACCGCACGTGGCCTTCGCCAGCGCCGAAGCACTGGCTGCACGTGCCGATATCGTTTTTGCCAACATCGAAAAATGGCTGGCAGGAGCACCGCAGAACGTAATTAAGTAAAAACACTATGAAAAGGCTCAATAATTTATATTATTCCAAGAGAATAAAAGAGCTTTTGGCAGAGCTGCAGACAGCGGGAACAACACTGGTTGTTGCTCCCATGGGCTACGGCAAAACACTGGCAGAGCTCCAGCAGACGGCTGCCGTCAAAAATCTGCC
>OQVH01002116.1_pt1 | contig 10988 bp, 11 predicted proteins | sample 1691641 | NCBI WGS metagenome assembly OQVH01 (sample SAMN03418286, study PRJEB22391) | human gut metagenome | biome: human-gut; feature: organic feature; material: feces | host: Homo sapiens | place: Italy | collected 2013-04
AATTTAATGCATCCACACCGGCACGATTTGCCCACTCTGTCAGCTGTTCCCCCGCAGCGGCACGAAAAGTATCCGCCGCTCCAAGAATCACTTTTTTCCCCTGGCTTTTCAATTTTCCTGCCAATTTTCCAATGGTAGTAGTCTTTCCAACGCCATTGACGCCGATGACCAGAACGACGGAGGTTTCCTCTTCAAAGCGATACGCTGTATCACCTACATACATCTGTTCTTTGATACTGTTGATCAGCAGCTCCCGGCAGTCTGCCGGCTCTTTGATATGGTTTTCTTTTACTTTTTTCTTCAGATTTTCGATGATTTCTTCTGTGGCATGGATTCCAATATCACCCATTACAAGAATTTCTTCCAGTTCCTCGTAAAAATCATCATCAATATGTGAAAATCCGCTGAAAATAGAATCAAATCCCGACACGATATTGTCACGGGTTTTGGTCAGACCGCTGACCAGTCGTTTAAAAAAACCCTTTTTTTCTTCAGCCATACTATTCTTCCTTTCTCAAATACATTTTGTATAAAAACTGTTTCCAGCTTACGCATCCAGCTCTTTTTCAATCAGGTTGACGGAAACCAATGCAGACACACCTTTCTCCTGCATAGTGATACCATACAGACGATCTGCAGCTGTCATAGTTCCCCGTCGATGAGTAATAACAATAAACTGCGTATTTTTTGTGAGCTTATGCAGATAATTAGCAAACCGATCAACGTTAGAGTCATCCAAGGCTGCCTCGATCTCATCTAACAGACAGAACGGAGATGGCTTTAAGTTCTGGATTGCAAATAACAATGCAATCGCTGTCAGTGCCTTTTCTCCACCGGACAGCTGCATCATATTCTGAAGTTTCTTTCCCGGCGGCTGCGCAATGATCTTGATACCACATTCCAAAATGTCATTTGTATCTTCCTCACCGGTCAGCTCCAGTGAACCTTTTCCTCCGCCGAACAACTCCTTAAATGTCCTGTCAAACTCCCGCTGAATATCTGCAAATTTCTCTGCAAACTGCTTACGCATACCTTCATCCAGTTCTGTAATGATCTTCTCCAGACTCGCTTTCGCTTCCTCCAGATCCGCATGCTGTGCGGACAGGAATTCATAACGCTCCGAAACACTCTTATACTCTTCAATGGCATTGACATTGACATTTCCAAGCTTACGGATTTCATCCCGGATACCTGCGATCTGCTTTTTGAGTTCAGCTACGTTCTGCTTCTCCGGCCGTTCTGCTCCCTTTGCTGCATGATAGGTGATTTCATACTCTTCCCACATATAAGTAGTCAGAGAATCCTGTGCCTGCTCCGTCTTTTCCTTCTGCTGATTCAATCGGAACAGTTCTTTATCCAGATCACTCATAGTCTGTGAAAGTTCTTCCCGCTGTGCAAAAAAGTTTTTCTGCTCTCCAAGCATTGTTTCTTTCTGTGTACGGATTATCGTCAGTTTCTCATCCAGCCCCTGCTTTTGTAAAACAGCTGCTTCTGACTGTTCCTGCAGCTGTCTGATCTGTTTTTCCCGCTCTTCAATGGCAGTCTCACTATTTGCACTGTCCTCCAAAATCTGCTTCTTCTCCTGATTCAGACGATGGATTTCTTCTTCCGTTCTCCGGATATTCTGCTGCAGGAAATTTTTTTGCTGCTGTTTCTGTGCAATCTCCAACAGAACATCATTCAGATCCTGGGAAACACTCTCAATCTCCAGATTTTTATTTTCTACCTGTTGAGATAAAACATTATTCTGACCGGTTATTTCAGCTTCCTTGTCCACAGACATCTGTATCTGTTCTTCCATCTGTGCCTGATCGATGGACCATTCTTTTTTATCCGCATCAATTTTGGCAATCTCTTCATGAATGCCGGCATAAGCAGCTTCCTGTTTTTCCTGCTGCTCCCGAATATGACCGGTCTCCATCTCTAATGTGTTTTTATGTAGATAAGCCTGCTGCAGATTTACCTGCAATTCTTCATAATCATCCTTCAGCAGTGCATTTGCGGTCTTCACATCTTCCATCCGACTGCGGATTTCCTGCGCCTGTGCACGGCAGTCAGCCACTTGTTTTTCCAAAATCTCAATCTCACGATTCCGTCCCAGCAGATTGCTGTTGTTTCGGAACGCACCACCGGTCATGGAACCGCCAGGCTGCAGTGACTCGCCCTCCAGGGTAACGATACGCAGAGAATAGCGGAACTTTCTGGCAACCATCACCGCATGCTCAATGGTGTCCATTACAAGCACCCGTCCCAGCAGATAACCTGCCACCTTTTCATACTGTGGCTGCGTGTGCACCAGACTGCTTGCAATACCAATGACACCGGTCTCACCTAACGCTTTTTCCGCCGGAACATGCTCCGGTGCAGACACACTGGTCAGCGGCAAAAATGTAGCACGACCATACCGGTTCTTTTTCAGATATTCAATCATCTGACGGGCAGTATCCTCATTGTCCGTTATAATATTCTGGATACTTCCGCCCAGTGCTGTCTCAATAGCGGTCTCATACGCTTTTTCCACTTTGATCAGATCTGCGATAACACCGTGAATTCCCGGTGTATCTGCCTTACGCTCCATGATCCGGCGGATGCTGTTGCCATATCCGTCATAGCGCTCCGCGATATTCCGCAGAGATTCCAGACGGGAACTGTCCTTGTGATATTGCTCCTTGCACTGATCCATCCGGCCACGTAGTTCTTCAAACTCCTGCTGCCAGTTAGTCCGCTTCTTTTCAATGGAAGTCTTTTCTTCCTCCATGGACACAATCTGTTCCTTCAGTTCTGCCAGTTCTTTTTCCTGTTTGAACAGTAATCCGCTGACATCATCACCGCCGCTCTTCTGCTCCAGCAATTCCTTATTTAACTGCGCCCGGTGGATAGAAGCCTGTTCCTGCATCGTTTTCAGACGCTGTTGTTCTGCTTTCATGGAAGCGCGGGCATTCAGCAAACGCAAAATTTCTGCCTTCCCTGCTTCCATCTGCTGCTCCATTCCGGCTGTCTCTTTCCGCAATGTCTCCAGCTTTTCTGTCAGCAAACACTTCTTCTGCTCGATTTCACGAATGCCGGCTTCCAGTTCCGTCTGCCGGCTGCTGTAGTCCTCGCCTTCCTTCTGCTGGCGGTCCACATCGGCCTGCAGTGCCTCCACACGGCTTCTGACATGTTCCTCATTCTGCTGTGCTGTATGGATCTGTTCCCGCAGAACATTGATCTGTCCCTCCAGTTTTTCTTTCGAAACACCGGTATCATTCATACTCTGCTGCAGTTCACCAATCTGTTCATCTGCCTGCGCAACCTGCTTCTCAAGCTCCTCATAACGGGATTTGATTCCTTCAAATTTCTGCCGGATTTCCGCCTGTTGATGCTCTGTAATACCACATTTCTCCTCCAGACCCTCCAATTCGGTATCCATCCGTTCCATCTCGAGTAAAAACAGATTCTGATCGCACTCCTTCAGTTCTTCCTTTTTCTTCAGATAAACTTTCGCGTGTTCCGCCTGTCGTTCCAGAGGGCCTACCTGTCGCGTCAACTCCGCCAGAATATCATTGACACGCACCAGATTCTGCTGCTCATCTTCCAGTTTTTTCAATGCCGTTGCTTTTCTACGCTTGAATTTAACAATTCCGGCTGCCTCATCAAACAATTCCCGGCGTTCCTCAGGTTTGCCACTCAGAATCTTGTCAATCTGTCCCTGACCAATAATAGAATAGCCTTCTTTACCAATACCGGTATCATAAAAAAGCTCATTGACATCCTTCAGACGACACTGGGTACCGTTGATCAGATACTCGCTCTCACCGGAACGATACACCCGTCGTGCTACTGTCACTTCATTATAGTCCAACGGTAGCTGATGATCCGAATTATCCAGTGTGATGGCCACATAGGCAAAACTTACCGGCTTTCGATTTTCCGTTCCTGCAAAAATAACATCCTGCATACTGGCGCTTCGCAGCTGCTTTACCTTCTGTTCACCAAGCACCCAGCGGACCGCATCTGCAACATTGCTCTTTCCACTGCCGTTCGGACCTACAATACCGGTAATTCCGTTATGAAACTCAAATACAATTTTATTGGCAAATGATTTAAAACCATGTACCTCGATTGATTTAAGATACATACATTCCTCCGTTTATTACTTTTACTTGTCCTTCTTTCTCAGTTCCAGAATGGACTGATAAGCAGCTTCCTGTTCTGCTGCCTTCTTGGTATGTCCCTCACCGCAGCCATAACTCTTATTGCCGATACGGGCTTCTACTTTATAATTCTTATTGTGATCCGGACCAGATTCTTCTACCAGCACATACTCCAGCTTTCCGCTATGCTCATCTCCCTGCACGATCTCCTGCAGGATAGTCTTGCTATCATAAAAGAGCTGCATATGCTCCACATTATTCAGCACAAAACGATGAATAAACTCTTTTGCATTAGCAAAACCACCATCCAGATAAATGGCTCCGATAATTGCCTCAAATGCATCTGACAAAATAGATTTTCTCTTTCGACCACCAGTCTGATCCTCACCTTTTCCAAGCAAAAGATAATCACCCAGATTCAGTGCTCTGGTACAAAATGCCAGTGTCTGTTCACATACAATACTTGCACGCACACGGGTCAGTTCCCCCTCCGGCACATCCGTATGCTCATGATATAAAAAATCACTGGTTACGATTTCCAGCACCGCATCTCCCAAAAACTCCAGACGCTCATTATCGGATAATTTTTTCATCCGATGTTCATTGGCATAAGAGCTGTGAGTCAGTGCCTGGCGCAGCAGACCTTCCTGCTGAAACTGATAACCGATTTTTTTCTGAAACTCTTTGAGCTGTTCCATATCATTCCTCCTGTAAAACAAAGAGCTGTTGCAGAGACAAATACTCACTGCAACAGCATCCATTTTCCTGTTATACTGATTCTTACAATGCTTTTTTAATCTGTTCTACCGCATCGCCAACAGTTGTGATTTTTTCTGCTTCTTCTGTCGGAATCTCGATCTCAAACTCTTCCTCGATTGCCATAATAATCTGGAAAATATCCAAGGAATCTGCTCCAAGATCATCTACAAAAGTAGTCTCTTCTGTAATACCATCAGCATCAATGCTTAATACTTCACTGATGATACTTTTAATTTTATCAAACTCCATGACGCAAATCCTCCCTCCCTGTTATTTTTCTACAATAATATGCTCTTTGATTTTACCATTAATATCCTGCTGCTTGAATGTCACACACTGAAGAATAGAATTCTTCACATCAATTGCTTTCGCACTGCCATGTGTCTTGACCACCAGACCATTCAGCCCAAGCAGAGGAGCTCCACCATACTGGGAGGCATCAAAGGACTTCAATGTCTGTTTTAATGCAGGTTTAATCAAAAGTGCTCCAATTTTAGACCGGAGAGATGACATCAGTCCTTCTTTTACTTTGGAAAGTAATGTCGCAGCCACACCTTCATACAGTTTCAGTACGATGTTTCCCGCAAATGCCTCACAGACAATCACATCGGCACCGCCATGTGGAATCTCCCGTGCTTCAATACTTCCGATAAAATTGATACCAGGACATTCTTTCAGCAATGGAAACGTCTCCTTTACCAGCTGATTGCCCTTTTCCTCTTCTGCTCCGATATTCAGGATCGCCACTCTCGGATTCTTGATTCCGACAATGTTCTCCATATAAATAGATCCAATCTGGGCAAATTGCACCAGATGTGACGGACGTGCATCCACATTCGCTCCACAGTCGATCAGAAGTGAAACTCCCTTTTCCGTCGGAACTAAAGGTGCCAACGGCGGACGTTCAATGCCTTTAATTCTGCCAACCAACACCTGACCGCCAACTAAAGTAGCTCCGGTACTTCCGGCTGTCACAATGGCATCTGCTTCCTGATGCTTAATCATATTCATTCCGATTACCAGAGATGACTGTTTCTTCTTACGAATCGCATTTACCGGCGGTTCTGCCATCTCAATAACTTCCTCGGCATGTACAACTTCAATTTTTTCCTTATCATAAGTATATTTTGCAAGTTCAGCATTGACAGCATCCTGTCTGCCTACCAGAAATACTTTGATATCTTTCTCTGCCTGAACAGCTTGTACCGCACCTTTTACGATTTCTCCCGGTGCGTTGTCACCACCCATGGCATCCACTGCTACGCGGAATCCACCGAAAATGAGTACCTATACGATGGATCGGGAAGTAGAACAGCAATTATATGATCTTGGGATGAAGGACTTTCATGATGCTGAGGATCGATTCAAAAAATTTCTTATTTGATAGGAAGTTGTGCTATGGATGATGTTATATGGGAGAATATGTGATCGTACACTTTCTTGCAATACCTTCCGGTTTCTTTATAAATCCTCTTGGCTTTGATAAAATCGCAACGATCTTATCACAGCCATCATCCAGCGCACGCTGCACCGGGATTGCATCTGTCACGCCGCCGTCATAATATAGTTTTCCGTCAATCTCAATTGGTTTGCATGCTGCCGGCAGCGCACAGGAAGCCATAATACAGCGGTAATCATCCTGTTTCATCTTGCTCTTTGGAAAATATACCGGTGTTCCTGTCGCAGCATCCGTTGCCACGATCCAGTATTCCGTAGGATTCGCACTCAATGCAGGAAAATCAATCGGATCCACACCGGTAGAATTCGTCATATCACCGTAAATATGCTGCAAACCAAACAAATTCCCGGTTTTGATAAAACTCTTTATACCAAAATATCCCGGATCCTTGATCCAATCTGTATAGTAGCGAAGATTACGCTCACGCTGCCCAGCCAGAAAAGATGCCACATTGGCAGATCCTGCTGACACACCGATTGCATAATCAAATGTAATATCTTCATCTATAAAAGCATCCAGAATACCTGCACTGTAAGCGCATTTCATTCCGCCGCCTTCTACAATTAATCCTGTTTTGCTCATATGTTCTGTCACCTTTTCATTCTCTCATGCTTTATAAAATATCAATCATTTAATGTCTATCCTATTTTATCAGAGATGAAACAGATGTCAATGAACGATTTGCCGGAATTGTTGCTGAACATCCCCTATTCACATTGCTGATATTCACTTAATCGCTGAATAAATCCGGAAAATTCCGGAACCGTAAAATCAAGTTCCTTGTAACGTACCGGATAAATAATCCCTTTGCTGATCAGCTGTGCCCTCGCTGTGGAAATCGATGTGACTGATTTTCCCATGATTTTTGCCACATTCGAAATCGTACAGGGAAGTTCCCCACATTGTACCATTGCGAAAATAAATTTCTTATCTGAAGCAGAACACCGCTCATAACGCACCTTGAAAAATCCATTGTCAAGTACAGACCAAAATTCTTCAATATTTTGTTCAACATCCGTCACATCAATTGATTTGCTATCTGTATTCTGATAAACAATCTGACAAAGCTGCTGAATAAAAAACGGATATCCCTTTGTAATTTCCACAATTCGGTCAATCGCCTCATCCGTATAATGTACATCAAATTTTTCAGCCGGAACCCGGATCGCCGCCTCAGACTGCTCTTTGCTCAAAGAACCGATTTCTTTATATAGAAACAACCGTTCTGAATAGGATTTTTCCTCTGAAAGCATCGCATATATTTTCGGTAATCCGGCTCCCACGATCATAATCGGATAGCCCAGCTGGTTCGTCCGATGAAGTGCCGCTATCAGTGCACCAAGTTCTGCAGACTTCATATACTGGATCTCATCAATAAAAAAACAGATCGGTATCTCTGACTGATAGGCCGCCTCTCCCAGAGTCGTAAATACATCTGTCAGACTCTGCGTAAGGTTCGAACTTTTATACAGCTCTCTTTCCTGAACAGATAAGGAAAAGGTACTGTCGTTTGGATCAAAAGAAATCACCAGAGATTTAATTGCCTCCAACGGTTTCTGAATCAGATGTTTAAACTTTTCCTTTGCACTGATTTTTCGTAAAAATGCCTGTGAACAGCTTGCAATCTGCGAAATAAAGTCATTCCGTTCCTCCACTTCGATATGCTTGCAGAAAATATTTTTTTCTTCCGCTTTCTTCTGTAAGCTATTGATTAGAACCGTTTTCCCCACCCCACGCAAACCGCTGAAAATCACGGACTGCACAGGGATATTATAAGTCATCGCTATAAACAGACTGTCTATATTTTCAAGATCATCGTCACGACCGGCAAGATAAATTGGCATTAATCCAGCGCCTGGTCTGTATGGATTTATTTTGAACATTATAAATGCACCTCCTACCCGTATTATTTCATTGTAATACGTCTGCGTCAATACTTTTTCGTAATTATACGCCGTTTATCGCGAAATAATTCAGATAAAATCATATAAACTTATCGTTTTAAACCCCATCACCTGCTTATTGTCGCTGTCTGCCCCACAATCATTCATAAATACAAAAATCGACGGTATATCCATTTCCGATACACAGTCGATCTTTCATATTTTTCTGTATTTTCCAATTTTTGTCAAAATATTGTGTATGTAACCGAACCTCCACACAAGCAGTTTCCTGCAGGTTTTTTACAAGATTTACAAGATTTTCTTGATTATATTTTTCCCATTCAACAAACTGAACTTTGAACCATAACTTTAAGAAATAACTCATAACAAATAAATCAATATCAATAAACAATAACCCATCTATTTTTTCCACGCTATGTATGTTCAATCTTGTACGGATAACTTTGATATTTTATCACTCTAAATATCTTACAGATTCATCAGAAGTGCAGGGAATTCTTTCATCAAAAATCCACTTCAAATTCTACTGTCTGATTATATTTATCAAGCGACATCTGCATTAACAAAATCATATCAGATACACGCTCGTATTCCTGTTTGATCAGTGCCAGATCATAGTTGATATAACGATATTCTGCTATCGAATTTCTGACCCGGTAAGAATTATCAAGCCGCTCTTTCGGAAGTTGCTTACGCATCATATCGAGTACATTTTTACGTTTGTTTAACTGCGCCATCTTGACCAAAATTGTATCAATGCTCATTTTCTCATCGCCAACCGGTACTTTTGCCATAGCATTATTCAGATTGATGGCATGCTTGAGCACCGCTATCTTAGCATCAATATCTTCAATGATCTGTGCCACTTCCAAATAATCATATTCCGGGATCACCGGCTCTTCATTAATTGCTGCGATGTAAGTACATGAAGTTGCTTCTTTATTTACCCAAAATGCCTTATCCTCTTCCAGACTCTTTAATTTTTTATTCGCATAGGCTGATGTCATCTTCTGCATAACAAATCCCCCTTCTCATTATCATTTTACTTCTGCTGTATTTACTATAACACTTTGTCGTTTATATTTCACTAAACTACTGGTTTACAAAGGAAAGTATTATTATACTATTGAGGAATATTTTTTTCGAAAAACGGTTGATTTTTATAAAAAATAAGGTAACAGCTCCATAAACGAACAATATCCCCGTCAATGACGAGGATATCTTCTATACTGGTATGCAATAATCTGCTCAAAATAATAAAATTGTCGATACTTGGCAAGGATCTTCCAGACAGCCATTTGTACACCGCCTGCGGATTCTCGAATCCCATAGCTCCCTGAATATCTTTGACCGTATAGCCATTCTGCTTCAGCAAACTCTTGATACGATTGCCTGTTTCTTTTTGCTGAATTGATACATACATTGGTTGCATTTTTTGTACCTCCGTAATCTTCTCCATCCCGAAACACGTTGTCTTATTACTTTAGCACTTTTCCATCAAAAAATCCAGCTTTTTATCAGTGCAAATGCGCTGAATAAATCAATTATATATGGATCCATTCAAGTCGAACACACGTGAGACTTGGTGCGTGATTCTGGTCAGCGTAAGCTGACATATTCTTCTCAGAATCACTGCACATCCTCGCGGAGCGTTTATCTCAGTCGGAGATTGTACTCCCACTGAGAAAGACTTGTTATTACTCACCACTTGCAGAAGTGGGAGTCTTCTCGACTGAGATAAAACACGCCGATGAAAATATCCTATACCCCCCTACTCTACCACCCCGCATTCATTACATAAAACAAAACAACAACCTGCATCACAATTATCAGCGGCATTCCAACCGTAAAGTAGTCCTTTTGTGTCTTGTGTCGGAACAGATACATAGAAATGAGTCCACCTACAGATCCGCCAGCAAATGATAATCCAAGCAGTGTCACGATTCTGATTCTGGAACGATTTGCTCTGGCATTGGCCTTATCAATCGCAAATACGATGAATGTCACAAGATTCATGATTCCAAGATATATCAGCAATATCCGGTATTCTGCAAAGAACTTCCAGAATGCAAATGTAAAATGCTCTGCATGATGTCCTTTGAAAATCAACAGCATAATCACCTGAATAATGAAAATGCATATAATAAACACCCGAGACATCATATTTTCTTTTTCCGCTTTCCTGTCAAAAAGTAAAATCATAAGCAGCATCCCCGCCGAACCGCCAAGTAAAGATACCATCGTCACGATCACATCTATCCGCCCGTTTGCGGTATGTCTATACAAAAGCAGATTTATCAGGTAGGCCAATGCACCTATTGCACTTCTTGAATGCTCTCAAGAAGTCATTAACGCCAGACTTGCTGAAACCAGTCTGACGAGCTATTTCGCTACCGGACATTGATAGCGCGTAGTGTTTGATAATGATGTCCTTGTAATCCAACTGCATGCATTATCCTCCTTAAAATGATGTATTCACCATCCCTGAGATGGCTACTACCATTATAAGGATTAGATTACACAGATTGGTAGCAATTCGGCTGTTCAGAAACGAAAGGTTCTGCTAGACAAAAGATTACGGCGGCTACTGTTTCCGGTAGCCGCCGCATAGGTTAAGCTGTTCTCTTACTTGTTATACTTTTTCTTTCTGCTGACAATCGTTGTGCCAATGGCTGCACCGCCGCTGACGAACAACAGGGCAATCCACAAAGCAAGGAGAACCACAGCAACTTA
>OQVH01002120.1_pt1 | contig 10970 bp, 8 predicted proteins | sample 1691641 | NCBI WGS metagenome assembly OQVH01 (sample SAMN03418286, study PRJEB22391) | human gut metagenome | biome: human-gut; feature: organic feature; material: feces | host: Homo sapiens | place: Italy | collected 2013-04
AGATTATCAGCCCGATTGAGGTGGTGGTGAACCAGCTGTGCATGTATATCAAAGCGGGCGACTTTGAAAATGCCAGTGTCATGGCCAAGCTGATTCCGGCGGATTACAAGGAATTTGACCTGGTGAAGGCGTACGCATGGGCCATGGGCGGCTATTTCCAGGGAGGGAATACGCCTGAAGAGACGCAGCGAGCCGCAGAGACCTTCCGCACCATCTGCCAGTCGTCCGTACAGAACGAGGCGGTGATGAACCTGGCACTGGAAACGCCGCAGGGAAACGCACAGGCGGAAAAGGTGCTGGAACAGATGGTGGACGAGAGTCCGGTGAAATGGTACCTGAAGGCGGTGACGGAAGCCAGAAAGGGAGACGTAGGACTGACGGAAGCGGCCCTGTATCTGGTGAAGTGTTTCAACCTGGACCAGAAGATGATTGTCACTGCCCAGAACGACGGTGAATTCACGAAAGAGATTGTGGAAACGGCGTTGGAGATGTATAAGAATCAGTAATCATGAAAATAAACAGAAAAACTTTATATATAGCTGCCCTCGGCTATTTGTGGATGGGCGGAACGGAAACCATCCTCGCACAGGATGCCACAGCCGATTCGGTGAAAACCGGCTTTTTCAATGCGATGGATTATGTGAGACAGAAAAGGTATATCCCTGCCGGAAGGGTGATTGACCCCAAGGCCAGGGGATGGAATTCTTCCTTGTCGATTTTTGCTGGTGCCGGGAAACTGGGAGGCGGAGCGGCAGGCCCCTACTCCAAAGAATTCGGTATCGCCTTCACAAAGGATGTGACCTCGTTCAACAGTTACCGTCTGGCCGTAGAAGGGGCGGTGAACGAACAGATTGGAAGAGGCGGCGTGGAAATAGCGCACATGTTCCGGATACTGGATTACCTGAGAGGCTACAAGGACGACCTGCGATGGGACCTGGAAACGGTAGTGGGTATCGGTATCTACGGAACGAAAAACAAGGTTTCAAAGGAACGTTTCGTGGCTGGAGGCATACACGGCGGACTGCATGTGAACTATCATCTGCACAACCACCTGGACCTGTTTCTGGAACCGAGGGTGAATCTTTTTACCGATGGCATCAACGGACTGGAGTCGCAGAAGAGATATGACATCGGTGCCCAGGCGATGGCCGGACTGACCTACCGGTTTACCGGACTGCATAAGACGTCCGGTCCTTCGGCCAACTCCGGCGCACTGGACAACCTCTTCTACGAAATTTATGCGGGTATTCAGGGGGATTATTCTGCCGGAATGCGGAAGGCACCGATAATGAACGGGGTACTGGAACCCGTAGGCCCGGTAATGGGTATCAGCATGGGAAAATGGTTCCTGCCTTTCGGGGTAAGGGGAACCTTATTTGCCGGGGTGCATAATACCCTCTCCGAAAAGGGTACTGAAAAGATAAAAGAAGGCTACGGAGGCGTACGACTGGAGGCTATGGTCAACCTGAACCGTCTGTTTGACGACCGGGTAACTGACCCCCGACTGGAAGTAAACCTGATGGGAGGTGCGGAAGCCGGATTCGTGGCACACCGGGGAGCAACTTACGCCCGCAAAGTCAGACCTTTCACCGGACCGACACTCGGAGGACAGCTGGTGTATGCCGTAAACGACCACATCGGCGTATTCGGGCAGGCACGCTGGAGCAAGAACAGCTATACGCAAAATTTCTTGCACGGAACGAGCAGCAAACGCCGCATGCAGAACCTGAGCATAGAAATGGGTGTGCAATACAGAAGACGCGAAGAATGTATTACCCGCCACCAATACCTGTTTGAGCCCTATAACTTTGTATCGGTCGGCATGGGGGCAAATTACCCGATGCGCACCGGAGACCAGCAGCTGAAAGCCATGATGAAGCACCTGGGACAGCAATTCTATGTGGGGTACGGAAGAAGATGGAGCAAATACTCATCGGTTAGAGGATACATCGAAATGGCGCATTATCCTTACAGTGTGAGCAAGCATGTATATCCCTTTACCCTCGGAGCGGACTACCTGGTAGACCTGAGTAGCCTGGCCGCAACGTATAACCCGGAAAGAATCTTTACAGTGGAAGGCCTGGCGGGTATCTTGTACACGCACCACGGAACGGCACAAAAGGACTATTTCGGCGTACAGGCCGGACTGAAAGAAACCGTACGGATAAATGACCAATGGGGTGTCTTTGCGGAAGAAATCCTCAGGGCCTACAAGGGTGCCATCATCCCGGGAGCCAGAACCTTGACGGAGAAGGAAATCTCCCTGCTTCCGTATGCGAATTTAGGGGTAAACCTGTACTTTTAGGCAGTTTTTTTATTAAACCTCACACATTCTGATATATATCTTATCATTTCTTACCAAGGTTTGAAAATATTGTATTATCTTTGAAGCAGAATTATTAATTACATGAATATGAATAGTAGAATTTACATTCTGGCTATTGCGCTGATGACAGGTGTAGGTGCAATGGCGCAAAACACGCAGCAAAACAGCAACGTAGAAAAGATTGAAAAATACACTGTACAGACCAACCTGTTTGGCGACAACTGGTTTGTAGGAGCCAATATCGGTGCACAGATGTATGTAGGTGACTACATTTCAAAAGGAAAGGCCGGCAAGCTGATTACTCCGACATTCGAAATCAATGTAGGAAAATGGTTTACTCCAGTTATCGGACTGAGAGCGGGATTCGGCGGCTACCAGGCTAAAGGTTACTCAGTTAAAGATGCTGGTTTTGCCTACAAACGCGTGGATACCAACTTGTATCGCACCAAATGGGGAATCCTGCACTTGCACGGTGACGTAATGCTGAACTTCACCAACCTGTTCTGCGGCTACCGTGAAGACAGATTGTACAACGCAATTCCTTACGTGAGCATCGGTTACCTGCGCGGTATTGACAACGACGAAAATGAATTGTCAGGAGGTATCGGATTCATCAACCGTTTCCGTTTGAACAAGGCTTGGGACTTGAACCTGGAATTGAAAGGAAACATCAACAATGACGTGATGGACGGTATCCGTGGCGGAAAGAATATGGAAGGTTCTGCAGCCATCATGGTAGGTGCAACTTACCGCTTCAACCGCAGAGACTGGACTAAGGGTACCGGTATCTCGGCTGCTGAAATGCAGGCTGTACAGAATCAGCTTAAGAGCATGAACGAAGAAAATGCCAGCTTGAGAAACCGCGTAAATGCACTGGAAGAAGAAAAACGTAACCAGCCGGTTGTAACTGAAACCAAGGCTAGCAACAAGCTGCCGGATGCAACTGAATATGTAGCGTTCTTCGACATCAACAAGGCTTACCTGAGCGAAAAAGAAGCGGTGAACCTGGAAGCTTATGCAAACCTGATCAAGAAATATCCTGAAAACAAATTCATCATCACAGGATATGCTGACAAGCAGACTGGTTCGGCTGAATTCAACGAACGCCTGAGCAAGCTGAGAGCAGAAGCTGTATACAATACACTGGTAGATAAATATGGTGTAAACAAGGATCAGCTGACAATGGAATACAAGGGTGGTGTTGACACTATGTTCCGCGAAAATCCGCGTCTGAGCCGCGCCGCTATCATCCGCATGGCAAAATAAAATCAGATAGTGATATTTGAATAAAAAAAACGGTTGCTTTCTTATCCAACAGAAGGCAACCGTTTTTTTATGGGAAATTATCAGGGAATACGCCATCCCACATTGAACTCGATGTGGTCAGCACGGAAAAGATGAGCCTTGACATGGTAGCCGACGTAGACATTCTTCAGGAAAGGAAATGTATAGCGCAAACCCAGGGTTTCGTAGTAAGGCTTTTCAAATTCTCGCGACAGATGACCGGTGTGCCGATGAAGATAGTATCCCAAGCTGAAGTAAAGGGAGAATTGTTTATAGAATACCTCATGCCGCAAAGACAGGCCCAAGCTATGACGGCTATAGGAAAGCTCACCGGCCTGGGTTTCACGGTCGTAACGGGCTACTTCATCCACATAGGGAAGATAGGCATAATCTATTCCTAATCCGGAAGCAAAGCGAAGGGAATAACGGTACATGGCTGCAGCAGATATTCCCAACCCGGAATAGAGATGAAAGTCATTGGTTCGGTAACGGGGATCTTCCGGTGAGGCATGGATTGAATGCAGCCAGTCTTCTATTAATGTCTTGGCTATCCAACCCACTGACATATCCCAATAAAAATGCCGGTGAAAGTCTGAAGGAAAGGAAGGTAAAGAAACGGATTCTTCTCTCAGCGGGGAAAGATAATAGCGTAAACCGACCGATGCTCCGACTGTATTGACTCCTTTGTTGGGACGGTTCAGTGCCCCGTTGGAGAAATGCCGGAAACGTAAATCAAGACCAGCCTCCCATTGAGAGCTTAGGCGGAAACGTCCTCCTACTCCCATACCGAAATATACGGACAGACGGGAGCCTATCAGTTCATTATTGGGGTTACTATGTCCGTCGTACGGACGGGTGGACCATCCTACTCCATTTTCAAACAGATAGTTCAGGTGAAAAGGTCCTGCAGAGACTACATCCCGGCGAAAGGCCCCATATAAGGCCAGCATGTGTCCCAAGCCGGAAGAGACGGAAGAGGATTCTCCTTCACGAGCAAGACGGATTCGATGGAAGTCTCCCCATAAAACGCCAATCTCTATAGACGGGAAACGAAATGCGTCATCGTAGGCATCGCCACCCTGGCGGGTAGACTGCAAACGCACGTTCAACCCATAATAATGGGCTCCATGGCTGCGTATAAATTCCTTATCGTACTCGTCACTGCTCAGCAGATAAGCTCCTTCAACCATTCCGCCTACAGAGACATGATGCTTTCGGGAATATGGCTCCTGAGCTCCAAGACTAATGACCTGCAATAGGCCTATTATCCCCCACAAGCAAGACTTTATGGGCTGATTCATCTTATCCATGACAACTTTCCCCTTTTTATATTTTTTGCAAAGGTAAATACTATTTACGAAAGCTTGGTTGTCAATCCATAAAAGTAAAAAAATTAAAGGTTTAGGGAAGGATTTATGCCATTCTTTTCCTACTTTTGCAAATATTGTCGTATATTCTTAAAACCGAATAACTATGATCATAGCTGTTGACTTTGACGGTACTATTGTGGAACACCGCTATCCGGAAATCGGACGGGAAAAGCCTTTTGCCTTTGACACACTGAAAATGCTGCAAAAAGAGGGGCACCGGCTGATTTTGTGGACTGTAAGAGAGGACAAGCTGCTGGAAGAGGCCGTGGATTTCTGCCGACAGCATGGAGTGGAATTTTATGCGGTCAATACGAACTATCCGGAAGAACAGGAGGCGCATCAGCATTTCTCGCGGAAGCTGAAGGCGGATGTGTTCATTGACGACCGCAATCTGGGGGGAATGCTCGACTGGGGAAGCATTTACCGCATCATACATTACCGCCTGAAAATTGCGGATCTGGTGGCCGAAACGCTGGATGAAAGGCTGGAAGAGGGCATCGAACGCCGGAAACAGGAGAAGAAAAAAAGACAGGGCTTGTTTGGCAAGCTGTTCGGATGAGACACGTCCGGAGAAGATACGAAAGAAGCTGTTTCACTGTCGGAATGCTCCGTGTGTGAAACAGCTTCTTTTATTGTATCCCTTTGGGGGAGAATTATTCTACGTAGAGCACCAGTCCCTTGAGGTATTCACCTTCCGGATGGTAGATGTTGACCGGATGGTCGCCCGGCTGGGTGAGCTGGTGAAGGATGCGCACGCTGCGTCCGCTCTGTGCAGCGGCGGTAAACACGGCGTTACGGAAGTCCTGCTTGTTCACTACCTGCGAACAGGAGAAGGTGAAGAGGATACCGCCCGGACGTATCTTTTCGAAGGCCTTGGCATTCAGCTTGGTGTAACCGCGAAGGGCATTGCGCAGGGCATCGCGGTGCTTGGCAAAGGCCGGCGGGTCGAGGATAATCAGGTCGTACTGGTCGCCCATGCGGTCGAGGAACTTGAAGGCATCTTCCGCAAAGGCCTGGTGACGGGTATCGCCAGGGAAGTTGAGGGATACGTTCTCGTTGGTCAGGTCGATGGCCTTGGCAGAGCTGTCTACCGAGTGAACGAGGTTGGCCCCTCCCCTCATGGCATAGAACGAGAAGCCGCCGGTGTAGCAGAACATATTGAGCACGTTACGGCCCTTGGCATAGCGTTCCAGCAGGGCACGGTTCTCGCGCTGGTCGACGAAGAAACCGGTCTTCTGTCCCTTGAGCCAGTCTACGTGGAACTTAAGTCCGTTCTCCATAGCCACGTTCTCCGGACTTCCGCCTTTGAGGAAGCCGTTTTCAGTAGCCAGCAGGTCGGCCTTGAAGGGCAGCGTAGTTTCTGATTTATAATAGATGTGCTGGATGACGTCGCCCATCACTTCTTCGAGGGCTTCGGCCACTGCCATACGGTCAAGGTGCATGCCGGCAGAGTGTGCCTGCATGACGGCGGTATGGTCGTACACGTCGATAATCAGTCCGGGCAGGTTATCGCCCTCGCCGTGTACCAGACGGTAGGTGTTGTTCTGAGGATTGCCCAGCACGCCCAAGGCACAGCGGAGGTCTTTGGCCACCTGCAGGCGGCGTACCCAGAACGCGTGGTCGATAGGTTCCTGACGGAAGGAAAGCACACGCACGGCGATGCTTCCAATCTGGAAATGTCCGCAGGCAATGAATTCTTTCTTGGAGGTGTAGACATCTACTACTTCACCTTCTTCCGGCTCTCCTTCCACACGGGCGATGGCTCCGGAAAAAACCCAGGGATGGAAACGCTTGAGCGATTCTTCCTTTCCGGGTTTGAGAAATACTTTCTTATAGCTCATTTGTATGGTTTAAGTGATTAATCTTCGAGAATGTTTTCAGGAGCTTCCGTGCGTATCACGCGGTATTTGCCCGAAAGACGAAGTTCTTCCAGGTACTGATAAATGCGCACGCAGGCCCAGGCATCGGTGGCGGCATATAGCTGCTGTGCCTCGGTCAGGGTGTCGGCCTCCCAGTTGGACAAGCGCTGGCTCTTGGAAATCTTTTCCTGAAAGAGGAGGGCATAGATTTTCTGCAAGCTCTTTTCTTCGATGCCGAAAGAGGCCACGTAATCCTGCAGCTCCACCCAGTTGCCCATGCGCGGGTCTTTCTGGTTGCGACGGCGCAGCATGGCGAAATCGTCTTTCAGCGACAGGCCGATTTTGAGCACGTCGTTCTGAAGGAACTCTTCCAGGAAATCCGGCAGTCCGAGGTGGTTCAGGCGGAACAGGAAGCAGGTGTCGTAAGTAGAGACCTGCAAGAGGGCCACCTTGTTGACGGCTCCCTTCCGGAACGAAGGGCGTGTTTCGGTGTCCACCCCCACCAGTACATGGGTATTGAGGTAATCGATGGCCTTGCGGGCCTCGGCCTCGGTGTAAATCACGAAGATGCGACCGGGGAAAGAGACTTTGGGTAACTCCGCAACGATTTTCTTATCTATTTTACTCTGTAGTTCTACCATTCAGTTTACGGGTTTAGGATTATTCGTCATCGCCCATATCAAGGCCTTCGTAGAGTTCTTCTTCGGTGCAGTTGTCTTCGTAGAGTGCAGAATCTTCGTCTTCCTGACTGCTGTGCGAAAGCTGGCGGTACTTCACGTCGTGAAGGGCACGCATCACGTTGACCAGACGCTGTCCCCAGAACTCGGCAAAGAGTTCACGGCAGATAGCCAAGGAGTCGTTCATGGTGTGCTCCAGGCCCAACTGGAACACGCAGATGAAATCCTTGATGGGCTGGTAAATATCGGCCAGGCTTTCGGAAATGTTCTGATGAATGGGAGTATCACTATAGGCCATGTCATCGAGGAACACCTCGAGGTAGTCATCGTATTCGCCCAAGAGAGAGGCGATGGAGCCGCGAAGCACTTCGTAATCGGTCTCGGTCACGAAGGTTTCCGGGTCGGCATCTTCCATCCGCTCGCAAGCAGGAAGCAACGAAGCCTTCAGGTATAAAAGGGGAAGGAGTTTCAGGGACTTGTCGACGAAATCCCGACAACGCATATCGGACACACGCTCCATAAATCCACAGAACTCGGCAGCCACTGTCACGAACTCGACTGCATTTTTATCGAATATTACTTGAGAGTTTTTTTCTTCCATATTCATGCTAATTGACGTGCAAAGGTACAAAAAAAATTTCTCAGTTTTAGTTTTATTCGTACATTTGCATGTATGTTTAGTTAATTCGAATCATCATGCAAACAAAAAAAACAGATACAAGCAAAAGTGAAAAAGCGGCTGCTGTGGCCGGAAAAACATGGACTATCCTGAAAAGTGAGACTACCGCGTTCGTCATCGGACTGCTCTGCGTCATCTTTGGCGTGTACTTGCTGCTGGCTTTCAGCTCGTTCTTCTTTACGGGAGGAAACGACCAGAGCATTCTGTCGCATCCCAACCCGTCGGAGCTGCTGGAAACGGGCAACCGCATACAGAACTATGCCGGAGCACGGGGAGCGCAGCTGGCGCAGTTCCTGATTAACGACTGCTTTGGGTTTTCGGCTTACTGTATCATTATCTTCTTAGTGGTGGCCGGCATGAAGCTGATGAAGGCGTACGAGTTCCGCATCCGTTACTGGTTCTTGGGCTGTGCCACGGTGATGGTATGGCTCTCTATCACCCTGGGATTTGCATTTGGGGGACTGCTGGAAGATTCTTATATTTATCCGGGAGGACTGCATGGCTACAACGTGAGCCTGTGGATTCGCTCGCAAATCGGTGCGCCGGGATTGATTCTGGTGCTACTGGCTACGGCCATATTGTTCGGCGTGGCACTGACCCGACAGACCATGGGCGTGGTGAGAAAGGCGCTGCATCCGCAAAAAGGCAATAACGCAGACATAGCAGAGGAAGCAACTCCTCAGCCGGAACCGACCTACCAGAAGCCGGTAATGGACGAGCCGGAAGCAACCGTCGCAGAGGATGAATCGGATAAGGAGGATGAATCGGATAAGAAGGAAAAGAAAGAAAGTTTCTGGAAGAGCTGGACGCACCGGAAACCTAAACAGAAGAAAGAGGAGGAAGAGACTCCGCAGGAAGAAGAGAAGGCGACTGAACCTGTCAAGGAGGAACCGGAGAAGGTAGTCGTGAAAGAAGAGGAGCCAGCATCGGAGCTCGTCATCGACCTGTCCATTGATACCGAGGAAGAGAATGACAGGAAGCACCCTTTTGAGGTGAAGCCGGCCCTGGAGGATGACTTCGACAAGGAAGAAGAGGAGCCGGCATTTGAGGTCAGCAACGATACCAAGGAAGAGGATCAGGCTTACCGGGGAGACATGTCACAGCCCTATAACCCGCGTCTGGACCTGGAATTTTACCGCTTCCCTACCCTCGACTTGCTGAACACGTATCAGAACGACGAGCCGGATATCGACATGGAGGAACAGAATGCCAACAAGAACCGCATCATCAAGGTGCTGCGCAGTTTCGGCATTGAAATCAGTTCCATCAAGGCCAGTGTGGGTCCGACCATTACCTTATATGAGATTACGCCGGCGGAAGGGGTACGTATTTCGAAAATCCGTAACCTGGAGGACGACATCGCCTTGAGTCTTTCGGCACTGGGTATCCGTATCATCGCCCCGATTCCGGGCAAGGGTACCATCGGTATTGAGGTGCCGAACGCGAACCCGCACATCGTGCCCATGAGTTCTATTCTGACCAGCAAGAAGTTCCAGGAAACCACGTTCGACTTGCCAGTAGCACTCGGAAAGACCATTACCAACGAAGTGTTCATGGTGGATCTGGCCAAGGCGCCCCACATGCTGGTGGCCGGTGCGACAGGTCAAGGTAAGTCTGTGGGACTGAATGCCATCGTGACTTCCCTGCTCTACAAAAAGCACCCCAGTGAACTGAAGTTCGTCATCATCGACCCAAAGAAGGTGGAATTTGCCATCTATGCGCCGATTGAGCGCCACTTCCTGGCCAAATTACCCGACGGAGAGGATGCCATCATCACCGACGTGACGAAGGTAGTACAGACACTGAACTCGCTGTGTGTGGAAATGGATAACCGTTACAAGCTCTTGCAGAACGCGGGATGCCGTAACATCAAGGAATATAACGCGAAGTTTATCAACCGCCAGCTGAATCCGGAGAATGGTCACCGCTTCCTGCCTTACATCGTCATCATCATTGATGAGTTCGGTGACCTGATTATGACAGCCGGCAAGGAGGTGGAACTGCCTATCTGCCGTATCGCCCAGCTGGCACGTGCGGTGGGTATCCACGCCATCATCGCTACCCAGCGTCCGACTACGAACATCATTACGGGTACCATCAAGGCCAACTTCCCGGCGCGTGTGGCTTTCCGTGTGGCTTCCATGATGGACTCACGTACCATTCTGGACCGTCCGGGTGCCCAGCAGCTCATCGGTAAGGGTGACATGCTGTACCTGCAAGGAAATGATCCGGTGCGCGTGCAGTGTGCGTTTGTCGATACGCCGGAAGTGGAACGCATCGCGGAATTCATCGGCAAGCAGCAGGGTTATCCTACAGCCTTCATGCTGCCGGAATACGTGGATGAGAATGCAGAACCCAGCAGTGCAGCTGACGTGGACATGAACCGTCTGGATCCGCTGTTCGAAGAAGCAGCCCGTCTGCTGATCTATCACCAGCAGGGTTCAACATCTCTGATTCAGCGTAAATTCTCCATCGGATACAACCGTGCCGGACGTATCATGGACCAGCTGGAACGTGCAGGCATCGTAGGTCCGGCCAACGGTAGCAAGGCGCGCGACGTGCTTTGTCTGGATGAAAACGATTTACAAATGAGAATGAGCAGCCTGAAGGATTAAACGGGCTGCCCTCTAACCCCTAAAAACGATTGTGACAGGTATGAAAAAGATTTTTCTTCTCGTCCTGCTGATGGGAGTCGCCCTGTGTCAGGCTGTGGCTCAACAGGATGCAAAAGCTGAAAGCATATTAAGCAAGATGGCGGACAGCTACCGGAAAGCC
>OQVH01002121.1_pt1 | contig 10969 bp, 8 predicted proteins | sample 1691641 | NCBI WGS metagenome assembly OQVH01 (sample SAMN03418286, study PRJEB22391) | human gut metagenome | biome: human-gut; feature: organic feature; material: feces | host: Homo sapiens | place: Italy | collected 2013-04
CACTACAATATCCTCCGGCAGCCGCTGATTTAACGCATAGGAAATCTTTTCTGCCGGCATACGGGCATTCGTATCAAAAACTGCCACATTTCCATAAGAATGTACGCCGGAATCTGTACGGCTCGCACCGATCACCACAATATCTTCCTTCAATAATTTACTTAATTCCCTGTTCAGAACACCCTCTATCGTAATTCCGTTTGGCTGCACCTGCCACCCACAATAATTGGTGCCATCATAGGCCACCACAAGTTTCACTCGTTTCACACTCATCTTTATCCGTCTCTTATGTTATTATATAGAAATTCTAATCACAATAACCACTGCCAGATACAGTACCATCACCACATACGCTTTGTAATCCACAGAAATATAATGCAACGGTTTCATCTTTGTCCGTCCTTCACCACCATGATAGCAGCGTGCTTCCATCGCTGTCGCCAGATCATTTGCTCTACGGAACGCTGACACAAACAACGGTACCAGGATCGGTACCATCGCTTTTGCTTTTTGAATGATATTACCCTCTTCAAAGTTCGCTCCTCTTGCCATCTGCGCTTTTTTGATCTTGTCCGCTTCCTCTGCCAGGATTGGGATAAAACGCATGGCAATGGACATCATCATGGCAATCTCATGCACCGGAACACCGATCTTAGAAAGTGGTTTCAGTCCTTCTTCCAAGCCGTCTGTCAGCTTATTCGGTGTGGTAGTCAGCGTCATTACCGAGGTTCCCACAACCAGATACACCAGACGGATCGTAAAATAGACCGCATTGCTGACACCGGTATCTGTAATATGAATAAATTTCCAGGCGAAATAAGTCTGCGCTCCCTGTGTGAAAAACAGGTTACACACCGCAGTGATGACCACCAGGAGCCAGATTGCCCGCACACCTTTCAACATAAAGGAAAACGGTACATGTGACATCCGAATAATGGCTATCAAAAACAATGTCACCACGATAAATCCCACAAAATCATGAAACAGAAACAGAGACACAATGTACATCAGTGTCGCCACCAGTTTCACCCGGGGATCCAGCCGGTGAATGACTGATTCCGTCGGATAATATTGTCCAAGTGTAATATCCTTTAACATAACTTTATAATCTCTTTCTTTGCTTCCTCGATCGTTGTCACTGTCGTATCCACAGGAAATCCGGCTTTTTCCAGATCTTTCATCAGATAAGTCACCTGCGGGGCCGCCAATGACACCTGTTCCAGCTCTTGCACATGGGAAAATACTTCTGAAGGTGTTCCGTCCAACATCAATGTTCCATGATTTAAAACTACGATCCGCTGTACATAATTTGCCATATCTTCCATACTGTGTGATACCAGAAGCACCGTCATGTCCATCTTTTCATGTAATTCCCGGATCAGGTCAAACAGTTCATCCCGCCCCTTCGGATCCAGACCGGCCGTTGGTTCATCCAGGATCAATACCTTCGGATTCATGGCAATGACTCCGGCAATGGCGGCACGCCGTTTCTGTCCGCCGGACAATTCAAAGGGATAGCTTTGCAAAACACGTTCCCCATCCTTGAGGCCAATCTTAGCCATCATCCGGACGGCACGCTCCGCACATTCCTTACGGCTGATCCTTTCATGCTCCCGCATACTCTCATAAATCTGATCGCCCACGGTACGGATGGGACAAAGGGCTGCTCCTGAATCCTGAAAGACCATGGCGATCTCAGGACCCAGAAGTCTGCGTAATTCTTTTTCCGGCATATCCACCACATTTTTTCCTTTGTACCAGATATCCCCTTCTGTCACCATGCCTTCATTTCCCAGAAGTCCCATGATTGCCTTGATGATGGTACTTTTTCCGCTTCCGGATTCGCCTACCACCCCCAGGATCTCCCCTTTATTCAGTTCCAGATCCACATCATGTACAACCGGTTCTCCGTTGTAACAGATCGTCACATGCTCAAGCTTCAACAATGATTCCATCTTATTTCACTTCCAGATCTGCCGTGATCTCGTAATAATCACATGGGTGAGCAGTCAGCCCTGATACATTTGACTTTGACACAAGTCCCATATTCAAATGAGAAACAAAGAAATACGCATCATCATCCAGAATGGTCTGCTGTGCTTCCACAGCAAGCTTGCCTCTCTCATCTGTATCAAAGGTCTCATGCAGCTTCGCTACGATATCATCAAGATCCGAATTGCTGTATTTGCCATAATTTTTGGCAGCGTCAGATACAACTGTACTTGTGAAGAAATATTCCGGATCACCGGTAGGTGCAGTTGTAAGCGAGCTTACATATACATCAAATTCTCCGTTCTTCGCATACGTCGCATGATCTGCTGTATTGTTAACATTGACCTCAATTCCGATGTCCTTTAAAGTGGACTGTGCATATTCTGCAAGCTTAGGCTGTTCCAGACGGGTTGGATAGGTCAGCCATGTGATGGACAGCTTCTTTCCGTCCTTATCTGCATAGCCATCTCCATCCGTATCTGTCCATCCGGATTCTTCCAGAAGCTTTTTCGCCTCTTCCGGATCATAGGACGGTGCCTTTACTGCATCGTTTCCATAGGAAAAGCTGCTTGGGAAGGCTCCCACTGCCGGAACACCTCGGCCTTCCATGATCACACTGCAGAAGCCGTCCTTATCGATTCCCATCTCAATGGCTTTTCTCACATTCTGATCCTGCATCAGTTCAGACTTCATATTAAACTGTCCGAAGAAACATCGGCTTGTTGCTACAGAGCTGATCTGATAGTCCGGATTTCCGTCAAAAAGCGCATAGTTATCATACTGAAGTCCATAGGTTCCCTGTATATCGCCTGTCTGTAATGCTGCTGTCAGGGCACTTCCGTCTGAGAAGGATTTTACGATAACGTTGTCTACCTTTACATCTCCGCCCCAGTAATCCTCATTTTTTACCAGCTTGATCTCTGTTGGAGATACCTCTGTTGCAACATAAGGGCCTGTTCCTGCCACATTTGCAGAGCCGCCCTCTCCCTGTACGCCATAATCCATATCAATGATAGCACCATATGGATCACCGAGATAATTGATCAGTGCCGGACATGGTTCGGAAGTATGGATCGTTACTGTCATTCCATCTGCTTCGATCTTATCGATCTTCATATCGTAAGGTGCACGGTCATGGTTTGCGATCAGATCCTCCAGACATTCCTTTACCGCTTCTCCGTCCATGGTTCTTCCGCTGGAAAATTTCACACCATCACGAAGGGTGATCTTTACTGTATTATCGTCTGTAAATTCATAGTCTGTAGCAAGCCATGGCTCTACCTCCATGTTGTCATTGTACTTAAACAGTGTTTCTCCTACGCCATAACGAAGACAGCTCCATCCGGAATAATTGTCGTGAGGGTTTAATCCTGCATCTCCCATTTCTTCACTATATCCGGTAGTTCCGTAAACAAAGGTAGTTCCTTCACTCTTTTCTTTGCTTTTTGCTACTGCCGAAACTCCTGTCATGCTCATGACCATTGCCGCTGCAAGCACTGCTGCCAGAATCTTTTTCTTCATAATCTCCGCTCTCACTTTCTCTGTTATGTTTATTTATAAGTGCCTGTTATCCTTTTCTCCTGTTTCGTTCCTTCGGATCCATATAATCCCGGATCGTATCTCCCAGAAGATTAAAGATCATTACTGTAATAAAAATCGCCATTCCCGGCGCAAGTACCATCCACGGTGAAATCTGCAGCATACTTCTTCCATCGTTGATCATACTTCCCCATTCTGCCATTGGAGGCTTTACCCCAAGCCCGAGAAAGGAAAGCCCTGCCAGCTCCATCATCATGGTTCCGATATCAAGAACTGAGGTAACAAGGATGGGGCCTGCGATATTGGGAAGGATATGTTTGAACAGAAGCTTTCCTGTACTGTTTCCGGAAAGCTTCGCCGCCATAAGATATGCGGAGTCCTTCTGAGTCAGAGTAAGCCCTCTGGCAAGTCTTGCAAACTTCGGCCAGCTGATCACTGCCAGGGCAATGATCGCATTCTGGATACCGCCTCCCAGAACACCTGCTACTGCCAGGGCAAATACCAGTCCCGGAAAAGCCAGGAACAGATCGGATATACGCATCAGAACGGTATCGGCTTTGCCGCCCTTCCAGCCACAGAAAATACCAATAGCCGTTCCCACCACAGTGATCACCGCAACCAGGAGCAGCGTTGCATAAATACTGGTCGTACTTCCTATGATCACACGGGAAAGCATATCTCTTCCATAACGGTCTGTCCCGAGCAGATGCTCCGGTCCCGGCGGTTTCTGGGCAAGTGCCAGATCCTGGACATAAGGATCATAAGGGCAGAGATATTTTGCAAATGCCGCTACAAACAGAAGCAATGCTGTAAGCACAAGAAAAAAGACAAGCTTTGCTTTTGTATGATTTTTCCGGATCTTCTGCTTCCGGACTGTGATATTATTTTTTCCACTCATGCTCTGTCACCTCCAAGTCGTACTCTCGGATCCAGATAGTGGTAAATAATATCTGTCACCAGATTTACCAGAACATAAATAACCGCCATCCATGCCACATAAGCCTGGATGATCGGATAGTCACGCATGGTGATCGCATCTACCGCCAGTTTTCCGACACCATCCCACATAAAGATATTTTCCACAATGGCAGTTCCTCCCAGAAGATTGCCGATGGACAGAGCCAGCAGTGTGATGATCGTCAGCATGGAAGCCTTCATTACACTCTTCCAGATGATCACACGACTGCGGATCCCTCTTGCCCGGGCTCCGGTCACATAATCCTTATTCAGTTCTTCCAGAACCGTGGCACGCACTTGTCTGGTATATTTTGCAGCCATGGAGATTGCCAGTGTCAGTGTCGGCAGAATAATACTCTGTCCGAGATTTGTATTTGTGACTACCGGTAAAACGCCCAGCCTGATGGACAGAAAATACATCAGGACCATGGCAGCAAAAAAATTCGGCATGGAATTGCCGATAAAGCTTAAAAATCTTATCAGATAATCTACCCATTTGTTGTGCTTTACTGCTGACAGGATTCCCAACGGGATCGCAAGAACAATTGTAAGAAGGATCGATGACAGAGTCAGCATCATCGTTGCCGGAAGCTTTGAAATAAAGGTTTCATAGACATCTCTGTGAGACACATAGCTCTCTCCCATATCTCCGGTTACCATTCCCGCAAACCAGGCAGCATATTGTACAAGGAATGGTTTATCAAGGCCATATTCTGCCTTCGCCTTATCAATGACCTCCTGGGATACTGCAGAGCCTGCATTTTCATACATATAAGTTACTGCATCTCCACCGGCAAGCCGCATCATGGCAAAAGAAAGAAATGTGATCCCGATCAGGACCGGGATCAGCTGCAGCAACCGTTTTATTATATATTTTCCCATATTTTCCTCTCCGCACTTTGTTTCTCAGTATTTCGAATAACAAAAGTTTAACAACACGGCTGTTCTGCCACAACCCCGGCGGGGGGATTTTACATATTCCATTTTGTCATGCATATGTATTCCATTATGTTCTTATATTCTCACACAGTGACATGCGGATAATTCTTTCCAGCCCTCTCCAAGAGACTGTGGCTCTTCATACTCGATCAGCCTCCGTTTTCTCTCTTCCAGCGGATCCGGGATATGGATCGCAGAAAGCAGGGACTGTGTATAAGGATGCTGCGGATTTTCAAAAAGCTCTTTTGTAGGTGCCATTTCTACCAGCTTTCCGTTTTTCATCACACCGGTTGTATCACTTAAAAAACGTACCATGGACAGATCATGGGCAATAAAAAGAAACGAAAATCTTTTTTCCTGCTGAAGCTTTTTAAAAAGCATGACGATCTGTGCCTGGATAGAAATGTCCAACGATGCGATGGGTTCATCTGCAATGATAAGACGTGGTTCCATGAGAAGGCTTCTTCCTATGGCAACTCTCTGTCTCTGTCCGCCGGAAAGCTCTCCCGGCTTTTTCGAAAGAATGCTTTCATCCAGTCCTGTCTCCTTCAGGATTTCCCGAAGCCTGTTCTCCAACATTTCTCTGTCACGGATCCTGCGGCTGATCTTTACAGGCTCCAACATGATCTGCCGTATGCTCATTCGGGGATTCAGTGCAGCGCCCGAATCCTGAAAGATCATCTGGATCTCAGTCTGCATTTTCTTCCGCATTCCGAAAGGATCCTTTTTATCCGGCACTCTTGCTCCCTGATAAAAGATCTCCCCGTCTGTAGGCCGGTAGATTCCTGCAAGCGTTCTGGCTGTCGTGGATTTTCCGCAGCCGGTCTCTCCCACCAGTGCCATGATCTCACCTTCCCGGATACTGAAGGAAACATCATCCACTGCATGGATCGTATAATCGGAACGGATACGGAAATGCTGCTTCAGATTTCTGGCTTCGATCAGTACAGGCGCCTGTTTCTGTTCTGTTTTCTGTAAAAATGGCGCTTCCTTTTTATCCGGTTTCTGTTTATGGCAGCTGTTTTTCTGTAATCTGTCCTTCAAAATGGAGGGCTTTTCTAATTTCGGAGCTCTTTCATCCAGAAGCCATGTGGCTGCATAATGCGTATCACTGACTTTAAACATCGGAGGAGTCTGTTCATAATCGATTGCCAGCGCCTGAGGATTCCGAACGGCAAACGCATCTCCCGGCGGAGGATCCAAAAGAGAGGGCGGCATTCCGGGGATCGGATTCAACTCCCCTTTTTCACCTGCAAATACAGGCAGAGAAGACAGAAGTCCCCAGGTATAAGGATGCCGGGGATCATAATAAACCTCTTCTGCTGTCCCGATCTCAATGATCTTTCCTGCATACATAACTGCAACTCTGTCTGCGATCCTTGCAACAGCTCCCAGATCATGCGATATGAACACAATACTGATCCCTGTTTTTTCTCTCAGCTCAAGAAGCAGATCCAGAATCTTTGCTTCCACGGTTGCATCCAGTGCTGTAGTCGCCTCATCGGCAAATAATATTTCCGGATCACAGGCCAGTGCAATAGCCAGCACACAACGCTGACGCATTCCTCCGGAAAAAAAATGAGGCTGCAGTCCATAGCGCTGTTCTGCATCCGGAATCCCTACCAGCTTCAGCATTTCCACAGCTCTTTTTTTCGCCTCATCCCCGGATACTTTCTGATTTTTGATAATAGCCTCTGTGATCTGTTTGCCAACAGGGATCGTCGGATTCAGCGTCAGCATAGGATCCTGGAACACCATGCTTACCTTACTTCCGCACAGCTTTTCCATTTTTTTTCTTTTATAGGCTGTGATATTCTCTCCGCAGAGACTGATCTCTCCGCTTTTTACATGTGCATTCGGTGGCAGAAGCTTCATCACGCTACGGCACATAACAGTTTTTCCACATCCGGACTCACCTACGATACAAAGTATCTCTCCTTTTTTTACCGTGAGATCAACATTCCGGACGGCCTGTACCTCGCCGTCCGGTGTGTCAAAGCTTACCGAATAGTTTTTTAATTCCAAAACGGTTTCCTGCATGATCTTTTCCTTATTTTGTAATGGTCCAGTCTTCAATATTCCACATAACACCTACGGAATGATGTCCCAGAACACGTGTGGTATCCAGTCCGTCAAGTCCGGAAACGCCTACATAATCTCCCTGAAGATAAGCAACCAGAAGGATTCCAGGTGCCTTGGCATATGCCTTTTCGAATTCACTATATGCTTCTTTTCTGGCTTCCTCAGTCTCACCGTGACGGCCTTCCTCAAGATATTTATCCACATCTGCATTGGAATAATGCATGTTGTTTCCACTTGCGTCGGTTACAAAGTTTACATATGCCATATCCGGGTCAAACTGTGTTGCATAGCCGGCAAGAAATCCATTGTATCCTGCATCCCAGTCAAATTTGGTAACAAGCTTTACTTCCATTTCCACACCAGCCTGCTTCAGCATATCAGACATGACATTGGCAATATCCACACGCTCTTCTTCGTAATCACGTACCTGGATGGTAAAGTGGAATTTCTGTCCGTTTCTCTCATAGATCCCATCATCACCTTTTTTCCATCCCAGCTCTTCCATCTTCTTTGCAAAGGTATCCAGATCATAGGAGTAGATATTGGCTTCCTTATCTGTTCCGAGAGGGTTTCTCTGGATCGGGCTGTATGCCGGCTCTCCCTGTCCTGCAAGAACACCTGCAATAATGGAATCCTTATCCAGCGCATAATTCAGAACGCCGATGGAATCTCCGTTTTCCTTCCAGAAATCTGTGCTCATATCCATGGCCGCTCCACGGTAATCTGCTGTGGTGAACTCCCAGTAATTATATCCGTCCTTATCCTTGAACTGAGAAGCATAGTTGGAATTCAGCCATGCAAGATCCGCCTCACCGGACTGGAGCATGGTTGCCTTTGTAGTCTCATCCGATACTGTACGGTATACAACGGTTTCAATATTCGGAACCTTTCCGTAATAATCTTCATTTCGTTTCAGTGTGATCATTCCGCCGGTAGCATCCCAGTCTTCAAATTTATAACGGCCTGTTCCCACCGGATTCTGGTTAAAGGATGTAGTATTTATGTCCTCTCCTTCCAGAAGATGCTCTGGAAGGATTCCCATGGTGAAGTAATCCAGCATGGCAGCATCATACTGATCCAGTGTAAAGATCACAGTCTGATCATCCGGTGCCTCAATACTTGTAATGTCCTGATAGTTGCTGGTGATGCTGGCTCCCAGGGTTTCATCCTCTGTAAGCTCCTTATAGGTGTATACAACATCCTCTGCATTGAAATCTTCTCCATCATGCCACTTAACACCATCTCGAAGCTTAAAAGTATAGGTATTGGTATCCTTGTCAAAGGTATAACTCTCTGCAAGATCCTCTACCGGCTTTCCATTGGCATCATATTTCATCAGTCCTGAAAAAATAAGATCCGGAAGTTCATCATGGTTATTCAGAAGGGGATTAATTGTACTTTCTGACTCACCTGCATATACCAGAGTTTTGTTTTCTTCTGCCGCAGCTACGGTTACCGCACTGCCTGCAGCTGCTCCTGTACATGCTGCGGTCACTGCTGCCAGTGTTATCGCCGCATATTTTCTGCCATAGTTGATTCCTGTTCTCTTTTTCATTCTGTTTTCCTCATCTTTCCTTATTTTCAAACCGGTTATCCACACTTCGGAATGCTTCATCACGGTTTGTATTCAAATATTTTTGACTGCATCAGAGATTGCTGTAATGGTTATTTACCTCACTTCTCACAAAGCTTCCCATACTGGTAATGCACATTAAAGTAATGACCAGAAAAACTCCCGGGATCACGATCACCCACCAGGTATTCATGATCAGTGCTTTATTTGCCAGTGAGAGCATACTTCCCCAGGAAACTACATTTGCCGGAAGCCCGAGGCCAAGAAAGCTTAATGTAGATTCCATGGTAATACAGCTGCTTATCGAAGAGATCACCACAAACATGATCGCCGAAACAAAATTCGGTATCAGATGGTGATACATCACATATCCAAAACTTCCTCCGCAGAGTCTTGCATACATCACATAATCACTGTTTCTTATCTGCCGCACTTCACTTCTTACAATACGTGCCAGTGCAAACCACCCGGTAATACCAATGATCACAGATATGCTAATCACATCATCGGCCTGAAGGACCGCAGACAGGATCAGGATCAGCAGAAGGGTCGGAATACTTCCGCACATTTCCGTAAACCGCATCAGAACTGAATCCACCTTTGGACCTGCTGTTCCGCTGATGCATCCGTAGGTAACACCGATCACAGTAATGATCGCAGCTCCCAGAAGCCCGATCACCAGAGAAACCCGTCCACCATACCAGATCAGTGAATAAATATCTCTTCCAAGCGAATCCGTTCCAAAGATAAACTCCTTTCCCGGCGGTGTATTCAGATTCTGGAGATAAAAACCTGAGGGATCATGATTTGCAACAACATTTGCAAATACACAGCCCAAAACGATCAGAAAAAGCAGGACCATGGAAAATACCGGTTTCCCCTTCAGCTTTTCCTGAAATGTTTTTTTTCGTTTTTCAGATCCTTGCTGCTTCCACCCGGCACCAACTACCTGAAAAAGCTCAGCTTCTGAAAGCTTCCGGTCAGCTACCATACCCTCACCTCCGAATCCTTCATTCTTGGATCGATCTCTTCATTGACAGTCTGTGCAACAAAGCTACTTAAAAATACGATGAATCCCGTGATCAGCACATCGATCATCAGCAGATTATAATCATGATATTTTGCAGATTCCACTGCAAGGTTTCCAATTCCCGCATAATTGAAAACAGCTTCCACAGTTACAGTCCCACCGGTTACATGGGGTACCGAAACTGCCATGATACTCACGATCGTCGGCATTACATTTCGAAGACAATGCTTCCACAGGATCTTTCTTTTGGAAAGTCCCTTGGATCTGGCAAGAAGTACATAATCCTTCCGCACCTCATCCAGGAATTTGTTACGTATCATATATGCGTAATACCAGAGATGGCTGAAGATCATTACTACCAGCGGAAGGATCATATGCTTCATACGATTGCCGATACTGTCTGCCATTCCCACATCATAGGCACCGCTGCTTGGGAACCATCCAAGATTTACACTGAAGATCAGGATCAGTACCACACCAAGCCAGAAAGCCGGCACATAATAGGCTGCTGTTCCGATCTTACAGATCAGCCGGTCGATCCACTGATCCTCATGGAGCGTACAGAATATGGCGATCAGAACTGCCAGTATAAAGATCACAATATAAGCAATTCCTCCCAGCACCAGAGTATTTCCGATCAGCGGTTTGATCACATTCATAACCGGCTGCCTGTATTTCAGCGACAATCCGAAATCACCATGGACTACATTGGTAAACCACCTTACATACTGTACCCCGATTCCCTGATCCAGTCCCAGTCTCGTTCTGGCCGCAGCCACTTCCTCGCTGGTCATCATTTCCAGGGAATCTCCGTAAAAGGACTGCAGTTGGATGCCATAACTGCTTTTGAAATATGA
>OQVH01002122.1_pt1 | contig 10963 bp, 8 predicted proteins | sample 1691641 | NCBI WGS metagenome assembly OQVH01 (sample SAMN03418286, study PRJEB22391) | human gut metagenome | biome: human-gut; feature: organic feature; material: feces | host: Homo sapiens | place: Italy | collected 2013-04
GGATTTCCTGTGGCGTTTTGTTTTGTGCCTGCGTACAGAATGTCCCTGACAGGACAAGGCATGACGTAAGGACGGCGAGTTTGTTTTTCTTCATGGATTATAATTTGATATCGTTTAGTTCAACTAATTTGTTAACAATGGCGTATACGGTCAGACCACTGGCACTGTGTACCTGCAATTTCCGGGCGATGTTGCTTCCTCCTTCCGACAACCCGTATGTCTGGCCGGCTTCCCGTCATGCCTGGGCTTTGAATGAAGTACAACGGTTCTTTATCGAAGAGACACGCCTCGGCATCCCGACCGACTTCACGAACGAAGGCATACGTGGGGTAGAAAGCTATATCGCCACCAACTTCCCGACACAGTTGGGATTGGGACACACCTGGAACCGGAACCTGGTTCATAAGGTCGGCTATATCACCGGGCGCGAAGGACGGTTGTTGGGATATACCAATGTCTATGCTCCGATCCTCGATGTCGGGCGCGATCAACGTTGGGGACGTTATGAAGAGGTATACGGCGAAAGCCCGTATCTGGTAGCCGAGTTGGGCGTGGAAATGGCAAAAGGCATGCAGACCGATTACCAGGTGGCCGCCACTTCCAAACACTATATCGCTTACAGTAACAACAAAGGCGCCCGCGAAGGCATGGCACGCGTGGACCCGCAAATGTCGCCGCGCGAAGTGGAAAACATACACATCTACCCCTTCAAACGCGTCATCCGGGAAGCTGGCATGCTGGGCGTAATGAGTTCGTACAACGATTACGACGGCATCCTCCACGCCGCGTATGCCTTCGTTGGTAAAGTCTACGGGGATGCCGAGACGGGTATCTTCCACAAAGAACCGTTGCACCTCGTTCAGTGCCCAGGCGTGGCGCGAGGCGGGCCAGACGTAGGCATTGTCCGAGGGAGGCAGCCCCCATTGCTGGAAGCCGTTCAGGTGTTCGTCGATGGCGCCGATACCGTCTTTCCAGAGCAGCTCTTTCCATTCGGGGGTGGGGAGGTCGTCTTTCAGTACGCGTTTGTAGCCGTAGAGGGTGACCATTTGGCAGGTCTTTTCGTCCAGCGTCATCTGTTGCAGCAGGTTTTCGATGCGTGCTTCGAGCGGGGCGGAGGGGTCTTCGTACACGTCTTTCACTCCGTTTTTGTTGAAGTCTATCCAACCTTTGCGGTACATTTCACTTTTCACCGGCTTGTAGGTTGCCGGTGTTTTGGCAGGCTTTTGTGCGCAGAGCAGTGTGCTTCCTCCAAGCAGCAGGGTTAGGGCAATAAGGTTCTTCATGATATGTTCTAAAAATCTCTTGGTTATTATTGTTTCTTTTGTTGACAAAAATACGGCTAATGTGTGAAATAAAGGGATAAAATAGTCCGAAGTATCGGCTTTTATTGTCCGAAGGGTCTTCCTCTTACTAAAAATATCCTCCAAGACGCTACCGGGGAATTCAAATCATTATTAGACGAAACATATCATTCACTTTTAAAAAGAAAGAGAGAACACTATAATAACCTGAAAAGTAGATGCAATCGCGGTGTATACAAGTATTACGGCTACATCTGTTAAACGAGGGTGTATTTATATAATAGGAATCTGTTGGCGGAATTGTTGCTTGTACGGAAGAACTTTCTTTTCAACCTTGGGATGTCTAAACCCAACCTTGGTTTAGACATCCCAAGGTTGGGTATGGAAAAACCAAAGTTTGGGATAGATTGCTTCCTTAATTCTTTCCGGTTTTTCAGTTAACTTCAGAGACTTTTTCCGTTAACTTCCCATCTCTTTTGTGCAAATATCCATTACAGAAGATAGATATTCCCTCTTGCAGGGGGTAATTCCGTCAACGGATACTGGCTTTGGTAGCTGTTTGAACATTGATGACAATGGGGTGCACATATTCTATGTATGGAAGATTATTGTTTTTATCACGAAAAGTCAGTATTAGCTAATATTTGTAAATATATGGTGATTGCTAATAAAAGAATATGTATCTTTGGGCCAAAGAAAGCGGTAGAGGATGAAAAATAAAGTAGCATTTATCCCTTTTTCACCCTCCCTACTTAGCAATGAGTTACGCAATCTTTTAAATTTCAGACCGTTACAAAGTCATGGGGTTGACTGGATTTGACAGCGGGCAGAAATGGTAAGTAAGCATGCAGTGCGTCGTTGATTTGCACTTAAATCTCAGTCTTCAAAATTTTATCTGGCGAAAGACAATTTGCTCTTGCTGCTTAATCGAAGTATAGTAGATTAGCTTAATCCCGACACAAGGTGTTGGGACGGGACATCACTCGGAAGCTGTTGCTCCGAAGCATTCCGGTCAAGTGGTGCAGTCAAATCGGGGATAGTTCGTGTCAGCCTCGTGGCGCGGGTGAAAATTTAGAGGATAAGGCAACGGTTGATGGCTTTGGTTCTGCCGCTGCACGAAAATTTAGGCAAAGATAAGCATGTAGAAAGCTTATGATTTCCTCGTTTGGACGAGGGTTCGATTCCCTCCAGCTCCACGGAAATAGTAAAAAGAAGTTTGTAAGTCCTTGAATTCCAGTAATTCAGGGGCTTTTTCTTTTCTTCTACTCCCCCTACCTTTTATATTCATTTAGAAAACAGTTGTAGTAAATGTGCTACAATTCAAAATTAATATCTACTTTTGTCTGTTCAAAAACCAATAACTATTAGAAGTGGGGGCAACACTTTAAATTCTGCAACAGATTTATGAAAATTCACGAAGGAAAATGTACAGAGAAGATTTTGAAAGAACGTGAACGGATTGGTAACCGGTTAGCCATTCTTCGCAAGAAGAGAAATATGACCCAAGAGGAATTGGCTAATCTTTGTGGCGTTAATCGTGTTAATATAGCCAAGATAGAGAAAGGGGCTTATAATGTGAGCATTGATATACTATCTAAGGTAACATCCGCTCTTGGTTTTGTGATAGATATAAAAGTGGATAGCTCTGTTTGTCCGACTCATTTCTCTCAACGTAAACCTGTAAAGCTGGTAATAGGGGAAGATTATTATGTCAGTTTTGGCAATAACGAAGCCCATAGATGTAAGCTGGTGGATATTCCGGAGATGTACCAAGGTCAAAGAATTAAAATCGAAACTCCGACCCCGAGAGGGTCTATCACCCACATATTATTTGCCGATGAAATAGGAACGACACCTGACGAGGCTGTAATGAACCAAGTAACGATGTAAAAACATTAAAAGGGAGGAAGTGCAAGTTCCCCTTTTATTGAAATCACCTTCGCTACAACCATCTGCAGCGAGGGTGATTTTTTAGTTTATGAGGGTTTCTACACCCCCTCTTTCATCAGGGCTATTCAGAAATTTAATGGTTTCTTCTGAATATATAATCTTAAATTGATGGTTCGGAATCAATTCTAAAGCTGGGAAATCAGTAGTGATTAACAGTTTTAGTCCCTTTCTTTAATATGTAAAAGCAACTTGTACAAAAGAAGTTTCTTATGTACGGGATAGCAGCAATAACTCCGTTGAGCCTTCGTGGGGACAAGCCGAATTTGATTTTATAATGTGGGTTTATAAGGTACAGTCTCCGGTCAATGATTTGATAGTTGGCTTGCCGGGCGATGCGATTGAACAGTTCGATGGTGCATCCGGTGCTCTTTATATCCAGTAGCTCCGTGATTACGCGTTCCTGCTCACCGCATAGTCTTAATATCCATCTGTATAAAGTGCGGGGAAGGAGGTGGAGAAAAGGGAAATGTGAAACAATGTGGCTGTGTGCTATCTGCTGGTGGCCTCCGAATGGCATTTGCCAGGCGGGAAATCCTACAAATATAGCTCCGTCGGCAGACAAATGTTTTTGTAGGCCGGAGAGGAACCGTTCTTTGTCTCTGATATGCTCTATCACATCGTGTAGAAGAATTAGGGGAAAATTCGTAGCCTTGTCCTTAAGCTGGAAAATGTCGGTGGCAATGAACTGTCCCTGCTGATGCCTTTGGGCGAAGAAGGTTCTGGCTTGTTCTATTCGCGTGGCATCAATGTCTACGCCCATCACCCGGCAACCGGCTTCGGCAAAGGGGAGCAGATTGCCTCCCTCTCCACAGCCCACTTCCAGCACTTTATCGGGGATGTGTCCGATGACTTCCTTTATGTAGGGGATATAATAGTTCTTGCTGGTCTGTGACTGTTCACCAAAGTAGCTTTCCCGGTCGGTATGTCGTTTCTGCATGTTCTTTGTTCCTTCTTGAGTTTGATTATCCATATAAATAGATAATCAGTCGGGTAAAAGACTGCGTGGCACATCGTTTTTTTACCAGGAAATGCGGAGGCCTACCGGGAGGGTGAATGTGAACGGATGTTCCTTTCGGATGGTGCGCAGTTGGCTGCCGTCGGGGATATAATAGTTTACAGTCGGCTCCAGATAGATGCCTGCCTGGGGTGTGAGGCGATATTGTATGCCTATACTTGTGTTGACCGACCACTGCCAGGGAGCACTTACCGGCTGGCTGTCGAGCTTGTGTGGAATACTGTCCGTGACATGGAAGCTTTGGAGTGTCCCTTTTATGGGGATATCCACCTGCATGCCTGCCGTGGCATAACTGGAGAAACGTTTGTAATGCCAGAAACGGTAGGAAAGCCGGAGAGGAATGCCGATATAATGCAACTTCTGGTTGTCTTGAATGCGGAATGCTTCGCCGGTAGTGAACTCCGACCTGAGAAGCGTATATTGCAATCCGGTTTCCAGACTCCAACGCTCATTCAATTTCTTGCTGAGAGAGAGTCCCACGACGATGGGGGCATGATGTTGCTGGTTCTCAACAATCCTGCCGCTGTTATTCTGGGCAATCTGCATGAGTCCGATGGAATCTTTTCCCAGAGTACCCTGCTGATAGCGGGTGTGCAGATAAGAATAATACTCTTCCCACGTGCTGACTTGTTGAGGGAAGTCACTTGAAATGCCGTCGGTATGTGGAGTGGCAATCAGCTTATATAAGTTCTGTGCCAGTTGCGGTCCGAGTGAACCTGCCAGCATCAACTTCCATTTTCCGGATTTCTTCTTGCGGGTTGGCGGCATCAGGGAAGGGGAGAAGACGAAAGCCATCTGTCGGTTGGTGATGGTCTGTCCGGTGAATGGAGAAGGTATGGGATATTTGTGGATACTATCTTTCATTGTGGGTATGGCAAGGGGCCATTCTGTGGAAACTGGAACGGGAGGGATGATTCGTTCCCTTTTGTTCAGATTTTCTTTGGTATAGCATTGTTCGTCGGTTCGGGGAGTATCGGCTTTCTTTGTTTGTTGCGTACTCCCGGCTTGCCTGGAAGAAACTTTGGACAAACGGTTTTCCCTGATACTCTTTTTCTCTCTGTACAGATAGTCATATAGCGTTGGAAAGAGAAGCAATACTGTCAAAACAATGAATACACGGTATCCTGCCAGCATCTTTTTAAGTAAAATTTTCGCCCGGAACAATTGGGAGGAAGAGGAGTGTGGCGCTATACCCAGTAAATCTCCGATTTCTTTGTGGGACAATCCTTCCAGTACTGCCAGTTTAAATACCTTGCAGTAGCCCTCCGGAAGGCTCTCCACTATATCCAGCATCTTATCGTACGAAATGAAATCCGGACAAAAAGGATTTTCAGCAGGCTCTTCCTCTTCCGGAATATCTGTCAATGGGATGGTGGGGTTGGCATTGGCATGGTTGAGGTATTGCAGTGCCAGGTTTCTCATAATCTTTTTCATCCAGTATTCCAGTTTCTCCGGGTTGCGCAGCGAATGAATGGAAGTGAATATGATGACAAAACCGTCGTGAAGAAGATCTTGGGCTATCGTTGGGTCGGGAATATAGCGTAGGCATACTTTCAGCATTTTCTCTGAATAGTTTTCGTAGAGCAGGCTCAAGGCCTGCCCGTTTCCCTTCTGGCATAAAGTGACAAGAGCTTTTGTATCCATGTGTTTGTCTCAATGTTATTTCTTAAGGATAGAGAAGAACATGAATGACTGCATGGATTTTTATTTTTTAACTAAGCCTCCCGGTTGACTTCTGCTGCACAGTCCGGACAAATGCCTTTCAGTACATAGTTGATGCTGTTCAGTGTAAATCCTTGAGGCAGCTTCACCACCGGAGTGGGAATGTTGGTGAAGCAGAAGGTTTTGTTGCATTTCTCGCAATGGAAATGGGTGTGCAGGTCGCTTACGTCGCAAGAGCAACTGTCGCTGCACACGGCATACTTGAAGGAACCCGTCCCGTCATCTATACTGTGTATCAGATGATGGGAGAGGAATAGGGTAAGGGTACGGAAGATGGTGGATTTGTCCACCGTATCCAGCATGGTTTCAAGGTCGAGCAATGAGACGGAACGGCCTGCCTGCATCATGGTGCGCAATACCAGGATGCGGATGGCAGTGGGCTGTATGTCCCTTTTGGCCAATAGGTCCAAATATTTCTTTTCTTCCATTTTTTCTATTTAATAAGTTTCTGTATGCGTATGGCGTTCACTATCGCAATGAGGGCGACGCCTACGTCGGCAAAGACAGCTTCCCAAAGTGTGGCGATTCCACCGGCACCGAGGATGAGGACAAGCAGCTTCACTCCGAAAGCCAGCGAGATGTTCTGCCAGACAATCCGGCGGGTTTGCCTGCCCGCATGAATGGCGGTGGCCACTCTCGAAGGCTGGTCTGTCTGTATCACTACATCGGCGGTTTCGATGGCGGCATCGCTGCCAAGTCCGCCCATGGCGATGCCCACATGGCTAAGGGCAAGAACCGGGGCATCATTGATGCCGTCGCCCACAAAGGCTATTCGGTTGGCAGGGTTGCTGCGGAGTGCCTCGATGTGCTTCACCTTTCCGTCCGGCAGCAGGTCTCCGTATGCCTGGGTGATGCCTAGCTTTTCTGCAAAGTTAGTAACAATGGCTTGTTTGTCTCCCGATAATATCTGAATATTATTGATATTTAAAGCTTTTAATTCTTTGACGGCGTTGACGGCATCTTCCTTTAATGTGTCTGATAGCAACAGATAACCGGCATATTTTGTTCCGATGGCGCAGGCCACAATCGTATCGACAATTGATGACAATTCATCGGGATATTCTATCCCGAACTTAGTCAGCAGGCGGGTGTTGCCCACCAGGACACGCGTTCCATCCATAGTGGCTTGCAGTCCGTGGCCGGCAATCTCCGTAACGTCCGTTGTGGCAATCAGCTCTATATCTCTTTGTTTGGCATAGCTTACGATGGCTTTGGCTATGGGGTGCGTACTGTTTCGCTCTGCCGAGGCGGCAAGCTGTATCAACTTCTCTTCCGTAACTCCCGGTTGTGCCTGGCAGGATTGTACATCGAAGGTGCCTTTGGTCAGCGTACCCGTCTTGTCGAATACCACCGTGTCGACTTGGGTGATGGCATCGAGGTAGTTGCTACCTTTGAAGAGGACACCCAGGCGGGAGGCGGCGCCGATGCCTCCGAAGTAGCCTAACGGAATGCTTACGACGAGGGCGCACGGGCAGGAGATAACCAGAAAGACCAATGCCCTGTATAGCCAGTCATTGAAGATGAACGAGAATTGTGCATCTGCCAGCGAATAGAGGAAGGGGAGCAGTACAATCAATGCCGCCAGTCCGGTGACGGTGGGCGTATAGATACGGGCAAACTTACGGATGAAAAGTTCTGCCGGCGCTTTGCGCTCGGAGGCATTCTGCACCAGTTCCAATATACGGGAAAGAGCACTTTTCTCGAAGGGTTTGGTGACTTGGATGCGTACGACTTTGTCGGTCGCAATCATTCCGGCAAGCACTTCCCCGCCCTGGCGGATGTTGCGGGGAACACTTTCTCCCGTCAGTGCGGAGGTGTTGAAGGCGGCAACTTCGTCCAGCATCGTTCCGTCCAGGGGGACGCGCTCTCCGGCTTTTACTTCGATGGTTTCGCCTACCTGCACACGTTGGGGAGCTTCGACAAGTGTACTGCCGTTTCTGATGACCGTTGCCGTTTCGGGACGTACGTCGAGCAGGGCGCTGATGTTACGCTTGGCTTTGTCTACGGCTTTGTCCTGAAAGAGCTCTCCCAAGGAGTAGAAGAGCATGACGGCAACGCCTTCGGGATATTCGCCTATATAGAAGGCGCCGAGGGTGGCGATGGACATAAGGGTGAATTCGCTGAACACGTCCTTTTGCAGGATGCTTTCCCAGGCTTCCCTCATCACCGGGAGGCCTACGGGGAGATAGGCAAGCAAGTACCATATAAAAGGTACATACTCTCCCTTGAAGAAGGTGGTGTCAGTAGCATTCAGGATGAGCCCTCCGAAGAGCAATAGGGCGGAGAGGATGATTCTCCAATAATCTTTCAGCAGACTGTTTCTTTTTTCTTGTATCGCTGTATGTCCGTGTGTGCAGCAGCATTTGCAACTCATATTGTTTCCTCCTATTTTCTATTTTCTGCAGCAAAGGTAGCGGAAAGGAGATGCAACTTGGTTGCAAAGTGAAAATTCCCGGACTGTCCGGGCTGTCTTAGATTTCCAGCATCCGCTTCTCCCGTTCCAGGTCTTTCTCGTTCAGCAGGGGAGAGGGGACGGAGCAGGTTTTGATGAAGTCGCCCGGCTGGCAGGTGTAGTTGTAGTAGGGGCGTTGCTCGTCGGTCAGCTGGTCTTGGGGGATGAGCTGGCCTTTCAGTTCCAGGAAGTCGTCCATGGAGGTGCTGTCCGAGTGTTTGATGAAGAGGATGCGGCGGGCTATGGGGTTGCGGTTGTAGTCCAGACAGAGGTAGAGCCCTTTGAGCAGGTGGGGAAAGTCGTACATGGGCAGTTGCAGGTAGATGGTGAACAAGGCCAGTTGGGGCGCCTCGCGTTCGTTGAAGAAGATATAGGCATTCTGGTGGTTGTTGAAGACAGCAGTGCCGAAGTGGGTGGTGTTGTAGGCGCTCATGTGCACCACTTTGACGTGGTCGTTGCTGTCGGCAGGGGTTATCAGGTAAGGCTCTACCTTTAAGGCATTGGAGGAGGAAGAGAGGCTGTAACTGATGTAGATGCCGCTGTAATTGTACACTTCCTGCGCCGAGTGGAGCATCTCATGAAGTTTATTAATAATGGAAATTCATTTTTGCTGTCAGCACCCGCCTCTATCTTTGCCGCCGAAATCAAGAACCAACTTAAACGACACACTATGTTCAACGGTGAGAAAAAACAGATAATACAGAGCAAGAGACTGGCTGATGCCTTATTCATCCTTTGGGCGGGTGGAGCGGCTTTGCTCTCCTATTCACTGGTCTATGCGCTGCGCAAGCCGTTTACGGCTGCGGGCTTCGACGGGCTCGACTTCTTCGGGATGGATTACAAGACGGCAACCAGCATCGTGCAGATTTCCGGCTATTTTATTTCCAAGCTGATTGGCATCAAGGTAATTTCGGAACTGAAGAAGGAGAACCGTCTGAAGTTCATCATCCTCTCGGTGGCGGTGGCCGAGCTTTCGCTGGTGCTGTTCGGAGCGTTGCCCCGGCCGCTGAATGTCTTTGCGCTGTTCTTCAACGGGCTTTCGTTGGGATGCATGTGGGGAGTGATTTTCAGTTTCCTCGAGGGGCGGCGGGTGACGGACCTGCTGGCGAGCCTAATGGGGCTGAGCATTGCCATCAGTTCGGGCACGGCAAAGTCCGTCGGGCTGTTTGTGATGGAGCATCTCCACATCAGTGAGTTCTGGATGCCTGCCTTTATCGGTGCCTTTGCCTTCCCGCTGCTGTCGTTGCTGGGCTGGCTGATGACGAGAATGCCGCAACCTACCGCGGCAGACCGGGCACTGCGCTCGGAACGGGTGACGCTGGACGGCAGGGCGCGTGCGGACCTCTTCAAGAGCTTCATGCCGGTATTGCTGATGCTGTTTGCGGCAAACTTGTTCATCACCGTCTTGCAGGACATCAAGGAGGACTTCCTGGTGAAGATTCTGGATGTGGAGGCGGCGGGGCTGTCGTCGTGGGCATTTGCCAAGGTAGATGCGGTGGTGACACTGATTATCTTGTTGCTTTTCGGGCTGATGTCCGCGGTGAGGAGTAATATAAAGGTGCTGTGCCTGCTGCTGGTGCTTGTGACGTGCGGCACAGCGACCTTGGGATTCGTGGCCTTCAATTACGATGGGTTGCAACTGCCACCCATGACGTGGCTGTTCCTCCAGAGTTTGTCGCTCTATACTGTTTACCTCAGCTTCCAGACGTTGTTCTTCGAGCGTTTCATCGCCTGCTTCCGCATCAAGGGGAATGTGGGGTTCTTTATCGTCACACTCGATTTTATCGGGTATACCGGTACGGTGGTGGTATTGGTATTCAAAGAATTCTTCAATCCGGACATCAACTGGCTGGATTTCTATAACCTGATGTCGGGCTATGTCGGCATTGTGTGCAGCGTGGCTTTCCTATGCTCGGCTGTCTACCTGGTGCAGCGCTATCGCAAGGAGAATGCTTCGGGACCGTTGGACTCTTCCCTTTTCCGTTTGCGCCGTTGGTCCCGGCCGGGCAATTCCTTGCTTCTTGAGACTGAATAATAATAATATATCGTATGAAAAGAATTGAATGTATCATTATGGACTGGGCAGGAACTGCCGTCGATTACGGTTGTTTTGCTCCCGTCGCCGCCTTTGTCGAGAGCTTTCGGGCCATCGGCGTTCCCGTCACTGCTGCCGAAACACGTGCGCACATGGGGCTGACCAAAGTAGAAGAAATCCGTGCACTGTTCAATATAGAGCGTGTCCGTGCGGAATTTGAACGGAAATTCGGCCGTCCCGCCGGTGAGGAAGACGTGCAGGCACGTTATGCCGAATTCCAACGGGTGTTGTTTGCCTCGCTCGAAGATTATACCGACCCTATTCCCGGTGTGGTGGAAACGATTTCCGCACTGCGTGCGCAAGGTATCCGCATTGGCTCCACCACCGGCTATACCCGCTCTATGATGGATGTTGTGCTGCCTGCCGCCACAGCCAAAGGCTATGCGGTAGATAATTGCGTCACTCCCGACGGGTTGCCTGCAGGCCGT
>OQVH01002123.1_pt1 | contig 10956 bp, 9 predicted proteins | sample 1691641 | NCBI WGS metagenome assembly OQVH01 (sample SAMN03418286, study PRJEB22391) | human gut metagenome | biome: human-gut; feature: organic feature; material: feces | host: Homo sapiens | place: Italy | collected 2013-04
TTGCACAGTTCTTAGACGGTGCAGCAGAAGAAGATAAACTTTCTTTAAATAAAAATATGTTAGAGAATCCGGAAATGCTCGACGCATTGATCGGAGTTTATGAGCGTAATGTACTCGGCTACCCGGCTACAGCCGTTTTACCATACTCCCAGGCTTTGAGCCGTTTCCCTGCACATTTACAGCAGTTAGACATGGAGTCTAACGGTAAATCTGTAAACCGTTTTGGTGAGTCTGTAAATTACGTGACAGGACCGGTGATCTTCGGTGAGCCTGGTACAAATGGACAGCATTCCTTCTATCAGTTATTACATCAGGGAACAGATATTGTTCCGCTTCAGTTCATCGGATTTAAGAACAGCCAGATCGGAACGGATGTTGTGATACAGGACAGCACAAGCCAGCAGAAACTCTGTGCAAACGTTGCAGCCCAGATCGTAGCATTTGCATGTGGTAAGGCAGACGACGACCGCAACAAGAATTTTGAAGGTGGACGTCCATCTTCCATCATCATCGGTGAGGAATTAAATCCTAAGACACTTGGTGCTTTACTTGCTCATTTTGAGAACAAAGTTATGTTCCAGGGATTCTTATGGAATATCAACAGCTTCGATCAGGAAGGCGTTCAGCTTGGAAAAGTTCTTGCAAAACGTGTTCTTGCACATGACACAGACGGAGCATTAAAAGTTTATAGTGATCTGTTAAATATCTAATATACAGAATATATTGCAATGAAAACACCTTTTCGTGAGACAGCAGAAAGTTGCAGCCGAAGCGGAAAGGTGTTTTTGACTGAAAGGGATTAGTTCATGAAAAGAGAATCTTTCAAATCACGTCTGGGATTTATTCTGGTAAGTGCTGGATGTGCCATTGGAATTGGAAATGTATGGAGGTTTCCTTATGTCGTAGGAGAAAACGGCGGAGGATTGTTTGTAATCCTTTATCTCGTGTTTCTGATTGCCATGGGACTGCCGGTTCTGACGATGGAACTTGCCGTGGGACGTGCAAGCCGTAAGAGTGCCGTGTTAGGTTACAAGGCGTTAGAAAAACCGGGAAGCAAGTGGCATCTTCACGGCTGGGCAGCGATATTCGGCTGTTATATGCTGATGATGTATTACACGACAGTTTCCGGGTGGATGGTAACTTATTTTTATAAATTCCTGACGGGTGAATTTCAGGCTGGCATGGATGCGGAGGCTGCCGGAGCAGTATTTTCCAACCTGCTTGCAGACCCGTTGCAGATGAGTTTCTGGATGATACTCACGGTCATTCTGGGCTTTTTTGTGTGTAGCAGAGGATTGCAGAATGGTCTGGAAAAAATAAGCAAAGTCATGATGAGTGCCTTGCTTGGTCTGATCGTGATCCTTGCGGTACACAGCTTTACTTTATCCGCTGCGGGTGAGGGTGTACGTTTTTATCTGATCCCAAATATGGAAACGGTGAGGGAAGTGGGCATTGGAAATGCCGTTTCAGCGGCAATGAATCAGGCGTTTTTTACCTTAAGTCTCGGAGTTGCAGCCATGGAGATCTTTGGAAGCTATATGGGTCGTGATAACAGCCTTGCAGGAGAAGGTGTCAGAATCTGTGCACTGGATACATTTGTGGCAATCATGGCAGGACTGATCATTTTCCCGGCATGTTTCAGCTACGGCGTGGAAGTCGGGGCAGGACCAAAACTCATTTTCATCACGCTGCCAAACGTATTTGTAAATATGGAAGGCGGTCGTATCTGGGGAACAATGTTCTTTTTGTTTATGACATTTGCAAGCTTTTCCACGATTATTGCGGTATTTGAAAACATCATGTCATTTTGTATGGATATGTTTGGCTGGAATCGGAAAAAAGCGGCACTGGTCAACTGTGTGATCATACTGATCGCCAGCATGCCATGTGTACTCGGATATAATGTGTGGAGTGATCTGCACCTGATCGGTGGCAGAGATGTGTTAGACAGTGAGGATTTTATTGTGAGCAATCTGTTGCTACCGGGTGGTTCCCTTATTTATCTGTTATTCTGCGTCACAAAATGGGGATGGGGATTTGATAACTATCTGGAAGAAGCAAATACTGGAAAAGGTCTTAAGATCGCAAAAGGATTAAAACCATATTTCCAGTTTGTGCTTCCGGTATTGATTTTATTTATCCTAATCCAGGGATTAATCTGATTTTATTGATTCTCATCAGGGATTACTCTGATCAGGAGTTTACAACTTCGTACCAGTAGGAAGAACCATTTTCTATCATATTACAGTAGGTGTTGACCATCACTTCGCGGAACGGAGCGAATTCGTCAGCAAGTTCGAGCTTTTGTGGGTAAGTTCTTGTGACGAAGTCGATTTCTTCCGCGATTTTTCTTGCAACGGATGCATCTTTGATCGGCACAATGCCAAAAAGAGTGGAGCAATAAGTTTTGCTTCCCGTGCAGGAGGCAAGCAGAACTTTCGCAAAATTTTCCCACTCTGTCAGCAGAACTGCCTGTTCTGTTTCATTCTCAGGTGCGTATTCGAGCAGACAGAGATCTTTCATATATTGTTTTAATTCTTTTTGCAGATGCCGCTTGTTGAAAAAAGAAATTCCGGCAGCACCGGATGCTTTGATCATCATCCATGCTTTCATGAAGGCATCGCTCTTTCCGTCTTTTCCATAACGTTTTTCCAGCAATTTCATACGGTAATTATCATTTGGAAGATCCAGCCCCCGGCTGATCGCCTGAGCGAGAATCTCTTTTCTTTCTTTGGCATTTTCTATTTCATAATAATGTTCCGGCCAGTTTTCGAGGGGATCGATCTGGGCGGGTTTTTCTTTTTTCAAAAGCATAGGGAAGTCCTTTCTCTGGTTTTTGGGGGAATGCGAAACTCTGGCAAAGTTGCTTTAAATTGTTCAAAATTAACAAAATTTTCGAAAACACGCTTCCACTACGTGTCGCTGGTAGCGGTACTAAGAAGCCAGTCACGGCTTATGCCGCACCTGCCTTCTAAGTGCCGACCGCTCCCCAGTGTTTTCTCAAGCTTTTGTTAATTTTGAACAATTTCATTCACGTTTTTAGGAGTTTCGCAATTATCCGTTATAGTCTTTCTTATATCATGAAGCACAGTCTCGATTGGCACTGCTCATTGCATATGTATATTATAGCATGAACTTATATTGTTTGCATTGTTAAGTTAAGCGGCTAGCAATTATGTTATTGAGAAAAATAGTAAATAATGATGCTTGACTTTTCTGTTATCCTGTACTATATTCAATATACCCCACAGGGGTATATTGAATATAATGAATGACAATATCATAAGTGGTAGAAAATAATACTCAGATAACAAAATGAGGGTGCGATGGACAGAAAGGATGTGGAGGTTATGACATGTTGTTGTAAAGGCAATGAGGATGGCAATGTAAAACATAAACAGCGTGATGAGCAGGAGAAGAAAGCGCTCATGACACGCTTAAGTCGTATTGAAGGACAGGTGCGTGGAATCAGGGCGATGGTGGAGGACGACCGTTATTGCGTGGATATTCTCACACAGGTGTCAGCAATCCAGGCGGCCTTGAATGGGTTTAACAAAGAACTTCTGGCGAGACATATCAAAACCTGCGTTTCGGAGGACATCCGCGAAGGAAATGAAGAGGCAGTCGATGAACTGTGCGGACTTTTGAAGAAACTGATGAAATAAAGAACTCTGACAAAGTTATATCCGAAGTTTCAGCAGAACTCCGGATATTCAAAAGCAGAACATAACAGGAAAGGACGACATACATGAAAGAGAGATTTGATGTTACAGGCATGACCTGTTCCGCCTGCTCATCCCATGTGGAGAAAAGTGTGGGAAAGCTTACCGGGGTGGAAAATGTCAGCGTGAATCTGCTGACAAACAGTATGCAGGTCGAATTTGATGAGAATAAACTTGATACAGCAGGAATTATCAAGGCAGTGGAGGATGCCGGATACGGTGCGGCGGTGAAAGACGAGCACGCAAAATCCGGGGCAAAAACGTCTGGACAGTCTGGCAGTCAGGAAAACAATGGACTTTCAGCCGTAGAGCAGAATGTGAAAAACATGAAAAAGAGACTGATCGTCTCACTGATTTTCTGGATACCGTTGATGTATGTGTCCATGGGACATATGATATATCAGTGGCTCAACATTCCGATGCCGCCGTTTACCATGAACTTTTTGCATGGAAATGAGAATGCAATCACCTATGCGTTTACGCAGTTTTTACTGTTGCTGCCAATTTTGATCGCAAATCAGAAATATTTTAAAAACGGATTTAAAACATTATGGCACAGAAGCCCGAACATGGACAGCCTGATCGCGATCGGTGCGGGTGCGGCAATCCTCTATGGTATTTTTGCGATTTACCGTATCGGGTATGCGATGGGACACGGCGATATGATGGTCGTACATCAGTATGCCCATGACTTATACTTTGAGTCAGCCGGAACGATCCTGACACTGATCACCATCGGGAAATATCTTGAGACGAAGTCCAAGGGAAAAACAAGCGAGGCGATCACAAAACTTCTGAATCTCGCACCAAAGACCGTGACGGTTGTAAGAGACGGTGTGGAGCAGGTCGTGGATGCAGCAGATGTGGAAAAAGGAGAAATCTTCCTTGTAAAACCGGGTGAATCGGTTGCAGTGGACGGTATCGTGCTGGAGGGAAAATCCTCTTTTGACGAATCTGCGATCACAGGTGAGAGCATTCCGGTGCCAAAACAGGAGGGAGATACCATTGTCTCTGCATCCATAAATAAATCCGGACTCATCCGTGCAAAAGCAACAAAAGTCGGTGAAGACACTACAATTGCGCAGATCATAAGGCTGGTTGAGGAAGCTTCCTCAAGCAAAGCCCCGATTGCAAAAATGGCGGATAAAATTGCCGGAGTCTTTGTGCCGGCCGTTATTACCATTGCACTGATCACAGGAGTTATCTGGCTGATCTCCGGCGCAACGTTTGAGTTTGCCATGTCAACTGCGATTGCAGTGCTTGTAATCTCGTGTCCGTGCGCACTTGGTCTTGCAACACCGGTAGCAATCATGGTTGGAACCGGAAAAGGTGCAGAGAACGGGATCCTCATCAAATCCGGTGACGCATTAGAGACGGCACATCAGATCGACACCGTTGTGTTAGATAAGACGGGAACTATCACGCAGGGAAAACCTGTCGTGACAGATATTATCTGTGCTGCCGGAAAGAATGCAGATAAAACGCAGCTTCTTCAGATTGCAGGAAGTCTTGAAAAAGGCAGCGAACATCCGCTTGCCGAGGCGATTGTAAACTATTGTTTGACAAACAATATTTCCCTGGAAAAAGTAACAGATTTCAACGCTTTATTTGGAAAAGGAATCGAAGGTACAATGTCCGGTACACACTACTATGCCGGAAATGAGAAGATGATGGAAGAGAAAGGGATCAGCCTTTCCACAGAACAGAAAAACCAGATCCAGGCACTTGCCAAACAGGGCAGGACACCACTTCTTTTTGCAGATGAAAAACAGTTCCTTGGAATTGTGGCAGTTGCAGATGTGGTAAAACCGACCAGTAAAGAGGCGGTACAGAAATTCCGTGATTACGGCATACATGTCATTATGTTAACCGGTGACAACGAAGTGACCGCACAGGCGATCAAAGAGCAGGTTGGTATCGATGAGGTGATCGCCGGGGTTCTGCCAACACAGAAAGAGGAGAAAATCTCAGCCTTAAAACAGGCAGGACATAAAGTAGCGATGATCGGTGACGGCGTCAACGATGCGCCGGCACTTGCCTCCGCAGATGTGGGAATTGCGATCGGGGCAGGAACAGACGTAGCGATCGAGAGCGCTGATATCGTACTGATGAAAAACGATTTACTTGACGCTGTAGGTGCAGTAAAATTAAGTAAAGCCGTGATCCGCAACATCAAAGAAAATTTATTCTGGGCATTCTTTTACAACAGTATCGGAATTCCACTTGCAGCTGGTGTTTTGTATCCGCTTTTCCAGATAAAATTGAACCCGATGTTCGGTGCAGCAGCCATGAGTCTGAGCAGCGTATGTGTGGTAAGTAATGCACTCCGGTTAAGATGGGTAAAACTGCATGATGCGAAAAAGACACAAAGTGAACCGCATCAGGATGTCGCTGCAAGTACAATTGCAGATATTAACCAGCACAATGCACTGGATAATAATATAAAATCAACAAACAATGATAAAGGAGAATCAACTATGACAACAACAATTTCAATCGAAGGCATGATGTGTGCCCATTGCCAGGCACATGTAGAGAAAGCATTAAAAGAGGTCGCAGGCGTAACAGAAGTTACCGTAAGCCTCGAAAACAAAAATGCAGTCGTAACAGGCGACGCTTCTGTAGAAACATTAAAACAGGCAGTTGTAGATGCAGGTTACGAAGTGACAGATGTGAAATAAAGTATTTTCGAAAAAGACAGCCACCGGAATCCGGTGGCTGTTGCTTTCCCTAAAATGATAGCTTATAATATAGAAATATATCATGTTATTGTCAGGGAAAAGAGAGGTATTCATGGCAAAAATTTTTAATGTAAATGGAGATTGCAAACCGAATCTACACTATATGGTTAATATCTCAGAACGTCTACGGCAGATAAAAAATATGGTAGATGAGGGACAATACTTTACGATTAACCGTGCAAGGCAATATGGCAAAACAACAACACTGCGTGCTTTAGAGGAATTTCTTCAGAAAGAATATACGGTAGTCAGTCTGGACTTTCAGCGTATGAGTTATGCAGATTTCGAAAACGAAAATTCATTTGTCATGGCATTTTCAGGGGAAATTTTAGATTGTATGCGTTTCCCGGAAGAAATTCCAGATACAATAAAAACAACTTTGCAGGGTTTTGCGGATGGGGATGAGAGACAGGTTACGCTTTCAAGATTATTTCGTTGTCTGAGCCAATGGTGTGAGCAATCAAATAAAAAAATAGTGCTTCTGATTGATGAAGTTGACAGTGCATCTAATAATCAGGTGTTTTTAGATTTTTTGGCGCAGTTACGTGGTTATTATATTAACAGGGACAGAAAGGCGACTTTCCAATCTGTGATATTAGCAGGAGTACATGATATCAAAAATATTAAACGCAAAATTTCTGAAAATGGTGAACATAAATTAAACAGTCCATGGAATATAGCAGCAGATTATCTTGTAGATATGAGTTTTTCGGCACTAGATATTGCAGGTATGCTTAAGGAATATGAGGGAGATCATAAAACAGGAATGGATATTAATGCAATTGCCGGAATGATTTTCGATTATACATCCGGGTATCCATTTTTAGTATCGAAATTATGTAAACTAATCGATGAGATCGTAGCAGAAGAACCACAGTTTCTGAACAATTCATGGACAAAGGAAGGTTTATTAAAAGCGGTAAATATACTGCTCAAAGAAAAAAACACTTTATTTGAATCACTGGTAAACAAACTGGCAGATTATCCGGAACTGAGAAAGGTAATTTATGCATTATTGTTTAACGGAAAAATGATTCCGTACAATCCGCTGAATCCTGCAATTGAGATGGCAGAAATGTTTGGCTTTATAAAAAGGGAAAACGATACAGCAGTGATTTCCAACAGAATTTTTGAGACTGTTTTGTATAATTATTTTCTTTCGGAAGAATTTTTAAATAGTAAGATGTATGATGCTGCTTTACAAGATAAAAATCAATTTGTGAAAAATGGACAACTCTAATTATCGGAGTACCTTGATTATTACCATTTACAAACAGGATATATGCTGAGTTTTTGTTTTAATAAAAATAAGCAGATTGGTGTTAAAGAAGTTCACATAAAAGGAAAGAAATTAATAGAGGCAATCGTATAATTGAAAAGGGTGTGTGAAAAACTCTCGTTTTTTTACACGCCCTTCTCTTCTTTTGTAAAAAATAATTCTTAGTCGCTACTTTTGAAAAAGGAACGTAGCAATAAGTAAAACAAAGATTAAAACTATTAAAATTATAAAAAATAATGTAAAATTAGCAGAACGCTTTGTTTTATGGTGTATTTTTTTTCTCTGTGGAGAGTAATTAGATTCTTTCTGTGTTTTGGTCAAAGGGTTTACCTTGCTACTTTTTAAATAAAGTGCAAGCGGATCAGTTTGATTCATAATTCTTGAATAGAAATTATTTAACCATGCAACGTCGTCTGGATGGCATATGTTTTCTTCCTGACAATCCGGTTCATGGACAATCTGGTTCCTGATCCAACGGTAATGCTTTAGTTTTTTCAGATCATTATCCCAATTGTGTACTTTAGTAGAACCATCAGAAATTTTTGCCATTTCATCAATGTAAGCAGAGATTCGGCGTTCATCATTTAAAATATCACCACATAACTTTTCAAGATGCTTGTATGCATTCATGAATTCCATATTATTTCCCTCAGATAGTAAAATGAGAACTGGTTAATTAGGTATAATAAAAAGAAGAGCCAGTAAAGACACTGGCTCAGCGGAGATAGCGGGATTTGAACTCGCGCGCCGGAACATTTACCGACCTACCGCATTTCGAGTGCGGACCCTTCAGCCACTTGGGTATATCTCCATAGAAAAACGTGATACGCTTTTCTTTTTGTATAAAAATACTTGTTTAGTATACCATATTTTCTATAATCTGCAAGCTTTGAAATGGTTGTACCTGTTAAAAAAATATATTATAATCTAGATTAGCAATGGAATCATTTAATATAGTAATGAGAAAGGACTGTTTACGTATGAAAAGAATCGGAATGTTGACAAGCGGCGGTGACTGTCAGGCACTGAATGCTGCTATGCGTGGTGTGGTAAAAGGTTTGAGTGAAAATGTTGATGAACTTGAGATATACGGATTTCACAATGGATACAAAGGGCTGATCTATGGAGATTACCGTCTTTTGACTTCAGCAGATTTTTCCGGAATCCGGGAGTTTGACAGTTGAATATTTAAAAAAGTTATCGCAGGTCTCATAAAACCTGCGTTTTTTATGTCAATTTTTTTGCTTTGGTATGTACTTGTTTGTAATAGTGTGATATAATTAAAAGAAAAAGGATTTTGTGTCATGTATATTGCAGTTACAGGTAGTAAAAATAATAAAGACGTTTACATTTATCAATCATTCCGAAAAAAGGATGGAAAGTCATCATCTCGCATTTATAAGAAGCTTGGAAAATATAACACCTTGTTGGAACAGTTTGATGGTGATAATGAAAAACTTATCGCTTGGGCGAAAAGCGAAGCTGCCAAAGAAACTGAACTCTACAATGAGCGTACGGGGAAAGTAACGGTTGAGTTCTCTCAAGCTGCCTGCATTCCTATGAACGAGGCGCGTTCTTTTCATGCCGGTTATCTATTTCTTCAACAATTATGTACAGAGCTACGCCTTGATAACATCTGTCGTGTGATTAAAGGACACCATAAATTTAAGTATGATCTTCATGCGATTCTAACTGATCTCGTTTATGCAAGGGTTCTCTCTCCTTCAAGCAAGCTCAGCAGTTATAACTTTTGCAAAACGCTTCTTGAACCACCAAAGTATGAGATTCAGGATGTTTACAGAGCTTTATCTGTAATCGCGGAAGAGTCGGATTTTATCCAAAGTGAACTATACAAAAATTCAAACTTCATCCATCCAAGAAATCAGAAGATACTCTACTATGACTGTACGAATTATTACTTTGAGATTGAGGAAGAAAGCGGTTTGAAGCACTATGGAAAAGGCAAGGAGAACCGTCCAAATCCGATTGTTGGCATGGGGCTGTTTATGGATGCTGATGGCATTCCACTGGCATTTGATGTTTTTCCAGGTAATCAAAACGAGCAGACAACGCTTAAACCTCTGGAGAAGAAAATCATAAAAGATTTTAACTGTAGTGAATTTATTTTCTGTTCGGATGCCGGTCTCGGAAGTGCAAATAACCGAGCGTTTAACAGCATCGGGAATCGGGCTTATGTCATCACGCATTCCCTTAAAAAAATGAAGCAGGAAGACCGTGATATTGCCCTGAATCCAACGCAGTTCAGAAAAGTTGGTTCGACAGATTTTATAGATATCAGGACTTTGGACGAAACCGATGAAGACGTTTTTAACTCCATTTACTACAAAGAAGTTCCTATTGTCACAGGAAATATGGATGAGACACTAATCGTTACATACTCTCCGAAATATAAAGCTTATCAGCAAAAAATCCGGTCACGTCAAATCGAGCGTGCAGAGAGGATCATCAACTCTCCTTACAAAAAACGGAAGGGTAAAAATCAAAATGATCCAATGCGTTTTGTAAAAAAGACTGCTGTAACAGACGATGGTGAGATTGCAGAAAAGAAAGTATATGAAATTGACGTGGAACAGATTGCCAAAGAAGAACTTTACGATGGTTTCTACGCAGTAATGACAAATCTGGAGGGAAATATCGAGGAAATCATAAAGATCAACAAGCAGCGCTGGGAAATTGAGGAGAACTTCAGAATCATGAAAACTGAATTCGAAGCCAGACCTGTGTATGTCAGAAGAGATGACCGGATTAAGGCTCACTTCATGACCTGTTACATCAGCCTTCTTCTCTACCGTCTGTTAGAGCAGAAAATAGGAAATAACTATACAACAGAACAGATCATCGAGACCTTACGTTCTATGAAAATGACACTGTTAAATACTGCTAATGGCTATGTTCCGTCCTACACACGAACTGAAATAACAGATTCATTACACAAAACTTTTGGTTTTCGGACAGACTATGAATTCATCAAAAAATCTACGATGCGAAGCATCATCAGGCAAACAAAAGAAATAAATTTACCATAGCGTAAAAAATATAGCACAATAGCACATATCGTTACGAAACAAAAAACGGCTGCAAGCATTGATTTTACTGGCTTTACAACCGTTTTTTTGTTTTTCAACTGTCAAAGATGGGATTATCTCACAATTCCAAAAATTAGGCAACATACTTGCTATGTTTTTCTAAATGT
>OQVH01002129.1_pt1 | contig 10931 bp, 7 predicted proteins | sample 1691641 | NCBI WGS metagenome assembly OQVH01 (sample SAMN03418286, study PRJEB22391) | human gut metagenome | biome: human-gut; feature: organic feature; material: feces | host: Homo sapiens | place: Italy | collected 2013-04
TGACGCTGACAGCAACCCCGATTCCGAGAACGCTGCATATGAGTCTGATCGGAATCCGTGACATGAGTGTATTAGAAGAGCCGCCTCAGGATCGTATGCCGATCCAGACTTATGTTATGGAATATGATGAAGAAATGATCCGGGAAGCCATTGAGCGTGAAATGGCCAGGGACGGTCAGGTGTACTATGTATTCAACCGGGTCAACCAGATTGCAGAAGTGGCAGCAAGGATTGCAGAACTGGTGCCGGATGCAGAAGTGGCATATGCGCACGGTCAGATGAGTGAGCGGGAACTGGAGCGCGTGATGTATCAGTTCATGAACGGGGAAGTGGATGTGCTGGTGTCGACTACTATTATTGAAACCGGACTGGATATCGGAAATGTCAATACCATGATCATTCACGATGCGGATAATCTGGGACTATCCCAGTTGTATCAGTTGCGAGGAAGGATTGGACGTTCCAACCGGACAGCCTATGCGTTCCTGATGTACCGCAGAAATAAGATGCTGAAAGAAGTGGCAGAGAAACGGCTGTCTGCCATCCGGGAATTTACCGATCTGGGAAGCGGGTTCAAGATTGCCATGAAAGATCTTGAAATCCGGGGAGCCGGGAATCTGCTGGGCGAGCAGCAGCATGGTCATATGGAAGCCGTCGGATATGATCTGTACTGCAAGATGTTGAATGAAGCGGTAAAAACGGCAAAGGGAGAAGCAGTGGAAGAATCCTTTGAGACATCCATCGATATTGAGCTGGATGCCTATATTCCAAACGGTTATATCGCAAATGAATATCAGAAGCTGGATATTTACAAGCGGATCGCAGCCATTGAAAATGAGGAAGAAAAGGATGAGATGCTGGATGAACTGATCGACCGTTTTGGAGAACCGCCGCGGCCGGTACAGAATCTGCTGCGAGTGGCACAGTTGAAAGCAGAAGCTCACAGCCTGTATTTTGTGGAAATCAAAGAGTCTTCCAATGACATTACCTTCCGGATGTTTGAACGTGCGAAAGTAAATGGAAGCAACATTCCGCTGGTGGTGGAGAAAAATAAACCATTGTTGTCTTTTGTTCCGGATAAAAAAGAACCGTATTTTTATTATCGAAAACAAAAAAACAGTCCTGATACGATTGAGGTGATCTGTCGTGTGCTGGCAGACTGCCGGGAATTGTTGACGGAGCAGGATTTGTAATGTAAAAATACCTTGCGGTGACGGGGAATCTACGCTATACTTGACAAATGAAAGTATCCGCTATGTGCAGTGATCCTGAGACGAATATGTCAGATTACGCTGACCAGAGTGATGCACCAGGTTTCACGTGCGTTCGACTTGAATCATTATATCATGCACAGGTCGGATATCGGAAAACAGACAGAATTTAATTATAAATAGTATTAAGAGACATAATATCACATGCGGTACAGATTTTCGATGGAAACATACGTGGAAGCTGATGACCGTTATAGATGGAGGAAACCATGAGATTTAAGAAATTTGCTGCAATTATCCTGATGAGTACCATGATTGGAACGATGAGTCTGAGCGGATGCGGTGGCGTGAACAAAGATGCAGTGGCAATTACGATGACAAGTGATGACAAAGATGCCATCGAAGTGACAATGGGATATGCAAACTTTGCGGCACGTATTCAGCAGGCCGGTTATGACAGTGTTTTTGCTTCTTATTATGGAGATGACTACTGGACAAATGACTCCTATGCAAAGGATGGAAAGAACATGCAGGAATCTATAAAGGATAGTGTACTGGAAAGCATTGAGACACAGTATCTGCTGGAGAAACATATGTCAGATTACGGTGTGGAGATCACAGAGGAAGATCAGGCAGCCATCAAAAAAGCAGCAGAGCAGTTTATGTCTGACAACTCCAAAGCAGCACTCAAAGAAGTGGGAGCTACACAGGAGTATGTAGAGCGTTATCTGTATCTGCAGACAGTAGAGAAGAGAATGAAGGCAGCCATCAGCGCGACTGCTGATACAAACGTATCCGATGAGGAAGCAGCACAGAGAACATTCAGTTATATGAAGATCAGTCTGACAACTTATACGGATGAGAGCGGCAAACAGCAGACTTATAGCGCAGATGAGACCACTGTAGTGAAGAAAAATGCAGACGATGCAGCACAAAAAGCACAGAGCGATTTTGATGGAACCGCACAAGAATATTCCTACGATGTAAAGACATATTCTTATGGAAGCGATGAAAAGAGCGAGGCAGATGGTGGTTTCTGTGATGCGGTCATCGCAGCGGCAAACAGCATGACAGCCGGACAGGTATCCGGTCTGATCGAGGGTGCCGACTGTTATTATATCATCCGACTGGACAGCGAGTTTGATGCAGATGCAACAGAAAAGAAGAAAGAAAGTATCATCAGTGACCGTCAGGATCAGCTTTATCAGGATGTAACGGATGGATACAAAGACGCTGTGAAGATCAAAGTTGATGAGGATGAGTGGGCGAAAGTGAAATTTGATAATATCTTTACTGCACCGTCTGCTGCTGACAACAGCGATTCCAGCGCGACAGCAGAATAAGATGTCGGTTTTGCAGATCAGAAGGTGTACATTGGAAAGATCATAGACCGGATATCAGAAATTCAGATAAAACAGACAGAGCGGACATTTGTCCGCTTTGTTTCACGGGTTACAGGATAGAAGCTTACAGAGAAAGATTTAGTTGAGAGATGAAAAAGGAAAATATTGTTTTAATAGGCATGCCGGGTGTTGGAAAAAGTACCATCGGTGTCGTTCTGGCAAAAGTTCTTGGATATGAGTTTATTGATGCAGATCTGCTGATCCAGAAAGCAGAGGGCAAGCTGCTCCGGGAAATCATCGAGGAGAAGGGAACGGACGGTTTTATCGAAGTGGAGAACCGTGTAAACAGCCAGATCCGGACAACACACAGTGTGATTGCGACCGGCGGAAGCGTCGTGTATGGAAAAGAAGCGATGGAGCATCTTGGTTCCATCGGAACAATCGTATATCTGAAACAGAATCTGAAGCCACTGGAGCGTCGGCTACGCAACATCAAAGGACGTGGCGTTGTATTGAAACCGGGTCAGACATTAGCCGGACTGTACAAAGAGCGTGTGGTCTTATATGAAAAATATGCCGACATCATTGTGGATGAATATAAACTGAATGTAGAACAGACATTAGATGCTGTTTTACAGGCATTAAAAGAAAAGAATGGAACCGAAAAGGCTGAAGATGAATAAAATAAAGCAAAGTTTCTTTTCTAAGAGAGAATTTCATGATACAATAGGTGAAAATGAAAGATTTTCTTGACAATTTTTTTAAGATATAGTTATAATAGCGTGTTTAAATATATAGCATAGAGGTGCAAAATGGATCAATATGTAATAAAAGGTGGAAATCCGTTAATCGGAGATGTGGCAATCGGCGGGGCAAAGAATGCAGCGCTGGCGATTCTTGCCGCAGCAGTGATGACGGACGAAACCGTTACAATAGATAATTTACCAAATGTCCGTGATATCAATGTCATGCTTCAGGCAATCGAGAACATTGGTGCGACTGTCGAGCGGATCGACGTTCACACGGTAAAGATCAACGGCTCAACCATTCATGAAACGAGCGTTGACAATGAATACATCAGAAAAATCCGTGCGTCCTATTATCTACTGGGCGCCTTACTTGGAAAATATAAAGATGCAGAAGTAGCACTGCCGGGCGGATGTGCGATCGGAAGCCGTCCGATCGACCTGCATCTGAAAGGATTCCGTGCTATGGGTGCGGAGATTGACATTCATCATGGTCTGGTAGCAGCGAAGGCAGACCGCCTTTGTGGTACCCATATTTATATGGATAAGGTTTCCGTAGGAGCCACCATCAATATCATGATGGCAGCAGCTATGGCAGAGGGAAAGACGATCATCGAGAATGCAGCGAAAGAGCCGCATGTCGTTGATGTGGCAAATTTCCTGAACCGAATGGGAGCTAATATCCGCGGAGCCGGAACTGACGTGATCCGTATTTCCGGTGTTGAGAAACTGCACAAGACGGAATATTCTATCATTCCGGATCAGATCGAGGCAGGTACATTTATGTTTGCGGCAGCCGCAACACATGGGGATGTCACAGTAAAAAATGTCATTCCGAAGCATCTGGAGGCAACCAGTGCGAAATTGATCGAAGTGGGATGTGAGATTCAGGAGTTTGATGATGCAGTGCGTGTCATCGCAAAGAATCCACTGCATCATACGCAGGTGACTACACTGCCGTATCCGGGCTTCCCGACAGATATGCAGCCACAGATGGCGGTGCTTTTGGGTATCGCTGAGGGCACCAGTACAGTGACAGAGAGCATATTTGAGAATCGTTTCAAGTATGTTGACGAGCTCACCAGAATGGGAGCTGATATAAAGGTAGAGAGCAATATAGCAATCATAAGCGGCGTGAAAAGATACACAGGTGCCAGAGTGAATGCACCTGACCTAAGAGCAGGAGCAGCACTGGTTATAGCAGGTCTTGCAGCAGAGGGAATCACAGTGGTTGATGATATCTACTATATCCAGAGAGGCTATGAGGCACTCGAGGAGAAGCTTACAAAGATTGGTGCAAAAATTGCCAGGGTAGAGGATGAGAAGGAGCTTCAGAAGTTCATACTCAAGGTATCGTAATAGATATATACGTAAAGCATGAAATGTAAACACAATATAAATGCAATATATAAAATAAGAACCGGCAGCATCTTACTGTAGATGCACGGTTCTTATTTTTGGTTATTTTATAATTTTTTTGAGTAACTACTCCGTAATCCTTTTGATTATAAATCGGCTTACATCACAGATTTGATGAAAAACTCGCGGTTTGTGGACAAATCAAGTATACTGCCGTCATCAAAACGTACAATAGGGCGTGACAGTTCATGTGGGTTGAGCATCACAATATTACAGAACCGGCTATCGTTGAGCATTACACGGTTGCTCTGGTATGTGGTAGCAAGCTTTTTCAAAAACAAAAGCAGGAACTTTGTATTGTACTTTGTAAAACCTTCACTCTCAAAGCTTGATATGACAGCGAACGGACAAAGTGGCGCGCGATAGCGTCTGGCAGCAGTCATGGCATCATATACATCGGCGATGGCTGTTATCATGGCAAAGTCGTCAATCAGTGAGCTGTCAAGCTGTGAAGGATAGCCTGAGCCATCACATCGCTCATGATGCATGAGGGCTGTGCGCTTTATTCTGGAGTCAATCTGCAGATCCTTAATCAAATCAAAACCAAACTGTGGGTGCTTTTTTATGAGCGCAAATTCTTCATCTGTGAGCTTGTCAGGCTTGTTTAGCACATCATCGGGAATCTTGCATTTACCGATATCGTGAAGTACTCCTGCGATAGTAAGCGTATTCACATCTGTCTTTTCCATATGAAGCCATCGTCCGATCATCCTTGTAATAAGCCCTACATTCAGACAGTGTGAGTACAACGGGTCTGCAATGGTGCGCATGTTGTAGAGCATGTCAAAGGTCTCGATTGTAGTGCCGCACGATGAGGAAAGGTCAATGACAGCAGTAAGAAGCGCAGCCTCATCAAAGGATTTTTCGCCGGCACAGATTTTGCCAAAGGTATCCTTGATTTGATTTATACAAGTGATGTATTTGAGCTGGAAGCCTCGGAACTCTTCTGAGGCCTGAACACGCTGGATGTTGGTCACCATCTCATGTGCGCGGGTTTTGGGTACAGGTTTTACCTTGTCTCGCTTCGCTGTATTTTCGCCGGCTTGCGGTGCTGCTGCATAGGATGGGTTTTGAATTGAGATGCTGCCTACCTTATATAGCTTCATTTTGTTGATGAGCTGACGGGTGAGTGGTGTGCCGGGCAGTGCAAGTATCTGCCCCAGAGGGGTCTTTATCGGTTCTGCTGCCACCATACCAATCTGCGCATCTTTTATGCTGATTTTAATCATGAGTTACTCCAAAAATTTATTTTGATATTGTGTGTTTAGTACTATAAATACAAATTTAAGTATAATTACAAAAATTATGAAAGTCAATAAAGGAAGAAAGAATAATTGCATAAAATAGCTTATAAATAATGAATAGGGTATCGAAAATGGATTATTGATAAATCTGTATCGAAAATGATACTTGACATATATATCATGTGGTAGTAATATAGCTGACAGAGATTTGAAAAATTCTATATTGTAACTTCTCTTATTCAGAGTGATGGAGATACATAGGATCTATGAAGTCACGGCAACCCCGTTAGAAAACAGGAAGGTGCCAACCTGAGCGAGTAATCGAACAATAAGAGGATTTTTATTATCTTAATTTTAATCCACTTATTTGCAGTAAGTGGTTTTTTATTGGAAAAATATTGGTCACACAGTATGAAAGGAGCAACAGATAATTAATGGAGAAATTATTATTTACATCAGAATCAGTAACTGAGGGACATCCGGATAAGCTCTGCGATGCAGTATCAGATGCCATCCTTGATGCATGCATACAGCAGGACCCGATGAGCCGTGTCGCATGTGAGACAGCAAGCTGTACAGGCTTCATCCTTGTAACAGGAGAGATTACCACAAAGGCACAGCTTGATATTCCTGCAATCGTCAGAAAAACAGCACTTGAGATCGGATATGATGACGGAAAGAAGGGACTCGACGGAAACTCATGTGCAGTAATGGTTTCAATCGACAAGCAGTCTGCTGATATCGCCATGGGAGTTGACAAGGCACTCGAGGCAAAAGAGGGCGACCTTACAGACAACCTCGACACCGGAGCCGGAGATCAGGGAATGATGTTTGGATATGCTACAAATGAGACTGAGGAGTATATGCCATACCCAATCGCACTCGCTCACAAGCTTGCATTCCAGCTCACAAAGGTTAGAAAAGACGGCACACTTACATACCTTCGTCCGGACGGAAAGACACAGGTTTCAGTAGAGTATGATGAGGCAGGAAAGCCGGTAAGACTTGAGGCAGTTGTACTTTCAACACAGCACGACGAGGATGTTACCCAGGAGCAGATCCATGAGGACATCAAGAAATATGTATTTGATCCAATTCTTCCAAAGGATATGATTGACGATGAGACAAAGTTCTTTATCAATCCTACAGGACGTTTCGTAATAGGTGGACCACACGGAGATGCAGGTCTCACCGGTCGTAAGATTATCGTAGACACCTACGGTGGATATGCACGTCACGGCGGCGGAGCTTTCTCAGGAAAAGACTGTACAAAGGTAGACCGTTCAGCAGCATACGCAGCACGTTACGTAGCAAAGAACCTTGTAGCAGCAGGATTTGCTGACAGGTGTGAGATTCAGCTTTCATATGCTATCGGTGTTGCACAGCCAACATCTATCATGGTTGATACATTCGGCACAGGAAAGCTTGCAGATGACAGAATCGTTGAAATCGTAAGGGAGAATTTCGACCTTCGTCCGGCCGGAATCATCAAGATGCTTGACCTCAGAAGACCTATCTACCGCCAGACAGCGGCATACGGACACTTTGGACGTACAGATATCAAGCTGCCTTGGGAGGCACTTGATAAGGTTGAGGACCTCAAAAAGTATCTCTAAACAATATGTGGGGCTTCGCGCTTTTTAGGTTGTGAGCGCCGGATAGTATACATTATATTTCTTAGAAAAAGTTAGAAAGAATTTAGAGAAAATTTAGACAGAAGTTATCGGATATATGATATAATTAAGTCATGGGACTGACATTGAGTCGGTTTCCATGGCTTTTTATTTTCAGGAGGAACGGATATGAGCAGAATTTTGATAGTAGAGGACGAGGTTGCAATTGCTGATCTTGAGAAGGATTACCTGGAGCTGAGCGGCTTTGAGGTAGAGGTGGAGAATGATGGCACAAGCGGTCTCGCAAGGGCATTGGCGGAGGATTTTGATTTGTTTATTCTTGACCTTATGCTGCCTGGAATTGATGGATTTGAGATTTGCAAACAGATTCGTGAGAAAAAGAACACACCGATACTCATGGTTTCAGCCAAGAAGGATGACATCGACAAGATAAGAGGACTCGGACTCGGCGCAGATGATTATGTCACAAAGCCATTTTCACCATCAGAGCTTGTTGCCAGGGTAAAGGCTCATCTGGCCAGATATGAGCGTCTCATTGGAAGCGCTACACCTGAAAATGACATCGTTGAGATTCGTGGTATCAAGATTGACAAAACAGCTCGCCGTGTTTGGGTAAATGGAGAGGAAAAGCAGTTTACCACAAAGGAATTTGACCTGCTCACATTCCTTGCGGAAAATCCAAACCATGTGTTTACCAAGGAGGAGCTCTTCAAGGAAATCTGGAATATGGATTCGGTCGGAGATATCGCGACAGTCACTGTACATATCAAGAAGATTCGTGAGAAAATCGAGATGAACACTGCAAAGCCTCAGTATATTGAGACTATTTGGGGCGTGGGATACCGCTTTAAGCTGTAGTGATTTTTAAAAAATATAGTAGATATTGTAGTATTAATAGGACATATCAAATTCAAATGCGAAAGGATATGTCCTTGTTGTATATATAAAGTGGCTTATTAATTTATTCAAATGGAGAATACTATGAAGATAAAAACAAAACTTGCTATATCATTCTGCATAATTATTTTTGTGCCTGTTGTGCTCACCAGTATAGTGCTTGTGGGCTTCAATAAGATTCAGCTAAAGGCCATAAACAAGACATATGGCATGGAGGATGCGGGCATGCTCGCGCTCACTGACACGGTGCAGTTTCTGAACAAGGTGACAGGGCGCACATATGATGAGCTCGAGAAGACATCGCTCATAGAACCATCCAGGCTTCTTGATAGTGATTATCTGACTAAGATAAATAAGAAGCTGGAGAAGAAGTATTCATATCTCATAGTGAAAAGTGAAGGAGAGCTCATTTTCAATGGTGGAATTGACAATGATGATATTTTGAGAAAGCTTCCGCGAATATCCAATAAGCAGAGCAGCTCTGATGTGAGCAGCTATATGGACAGTGATGACAAGGTGCTCATAAAGCAGCTTAATTTTCGTGACAGTGATGGTGACGAGGCGAGTCTTTACATAGTGACATCAACCGCGTGCGTGATCCCTGAGGTAAGGACTGTTTTGATAGAAGGAGCATTTGCACTTGTATTGATACTTCTTACTACGGCTGCCATGCTTATAGTGTGGATATACAGGAGTATCATCACACCGATAGAGAGGCTGCGTATTGCCGCTGAAAATATCAAGGATGGCAATCTGGATTTTGAGCTTGAGACGAGCCCGAGCGACGGAGAGATTGGCGAGCTGTGTACTGCGTTTGAGCAGATGCGAGCGCGCCTCAAGAAAAATGCCGAGGAAAAGGTGACGAATGAGTCTGAAAACAGAGTGTTAATCAGCAATATCGCGCATGATTTAAAGACTCCTATTACTGCGGTAAAGGGCTACGCCGAGGGCATACTTGACGGAGTGGCAAACACCCCTGAAAAGGTAGATAAATACGTCAGGACCATTTACAATAAGGCAAACGATATGGATAAGCTCATTAATGAGCTGACACTTTACTCGAAGATTGATACGAACAGGATTCCATATAATTTTGCGAAGATAAATGTCACAGATTATTTTAACGACTGTGTTGAGGAAATAGGACTCGATCTTGAGGCAAAAAATATCAGGCTTTCATATGAGAATCATGTGGATAGCAACGTGCTTATCATTGCTGATCCGGAGCAGATTCGCCGTGTGATTAATAATATAGTCGGCAATTCGGTGAAGTATATGAACAAGACACAAAGCTATATAGATATCAGGATAAATGATGTTGGTGACTTCATACAGGTTGAAATCGAGGACAATGGACGAGGAATCAACCAGAGAGATATGCCATATATTTTTGACAGATTTTACAGAGCGGATGCGTCGAGAAATTCGGCTACCGGAGGCAGCGGCATAGGACTTTCCATCGTAAAGAAGATTATAGAGGATCACGGCGGCAAGATATGGGCTACCAGCAAAGAGGGTGATGGAACTACCATGTTTTTCGTAATCAGAAAGTATCAGGAAACACAGGATATGAACCGACAGTAAACAAATAAACAGGATATTGACATAAAAAGTAAAGCTATAATTATAACAGTTAGATATTAGAATTTAAAATTAAGAGCTCCCGATTGACAACGCAAATAGTGTTGTCAGTCGGGAGCTTTAATGTATTTTTTATTTAAAATAAGTTAAGGAAAAATACATAAAATATTTGAAAAATAAAGTCGGACGTAGTAAAATAGTAACATTGCACGAAAGAACCATGGAGAAATCGAAAGGGGGACAAACATGCATAAATTCAGACAAAAATATATAGGAGACAAAGCATTTTATAAGCGATATCTCATGTTGGCCATACCAATGATAATCCAGAATGCAATCACAAATCTGGTAAGCTTTCTGGACAACATTATGGTAGGACAGCTTGGTACAGAGCAGATGTCAGGAGTAGCAATCGTAAACCAGCTCATATTTGTGTACAATCTGGCTGTATTTGGGGCGGTGTCAGCGGCAAGTATATTCGGAGCACAGTATTTTGGCAAGGGAAATCATAAGGGGCATATGTATTCCTTCAGATTCAAGCTGTATGCAGCGCTGCTTGTTACAGCAATAGCGATGACACTGTTTATCACGAACGGAACAGGTCTCATATCACTTTATCTGACAGATACGGCAGGAAACGGTGCCACGGAGGTAGCACTGGCATATGGAAAGGAATATCTGGAAATTGTTATGATAGGTCTCATACCGTTTGCGGTGACACAGGCCTATGCGACAAACATAAAGGAAACAGGACAGACTTTTGTACCGATGGTTGCAAGCTTTGCAGCAGTTGGAAGCAATGCGGTGCTTGATTTTCTGCTCATCTTCGGAATAGGACCGATACCAAAGCTGGGTG
>OQVH01002132.1_pt1 | contig 10919 bp, 7 predicted proteins | sample 1691641 | NCBI WGS metagenome assembly OQVH01 (sample SAMN03418286, study PRJEB22391) | human gut metagenome | biome: human-gut; feature: organic feature; material: feces | host: Homo sapiens | place: Italy | collected 2013-04
CGCCGTTTTTCCGCGTGTGAGTTCCGCGACGTCCGGATTTTTTTTCTGGGGCATCAGGGATGAACCTGTCGTATGGGCGTCGGACAAGGAAGCGAAGCCGAATTCCGCCGTGCACCACAGGATGACGTCCTCGCTCATGCGGGAGAGATGGGCTCCGACCACGGCCAGGTCAAAAAGGATTTCCATGATGTAATCCCGGTCGGCAATCGCATCCATGGAGTTTTCTGTAACTGCGTCAAAACCCAGTTCCACGGCAATTCCGTGGCGGTCCAGGCAGATGGTGGAACCGGCGATGGCTCCGGAACCGAGCGGGGAGACGTTCAGGCGCCTGCGGCAGTCCTTGAGGCGGTCCGCATCCCGGTCCAGCATTTCCACGTAAGCCAGCAGGTGATGGCCCATGGTGACGGGCTGGGCGCGCTGCAGGTGAGTATAGCCCGGCATCATGGCATCCGCGTATTCCTTCGCCTTCATGACCAGCGCGCGCTGCAGATGGCGCACTTTTCCCAGAATTTCATCGATTTCCGCCCGGCAGTAAAGCCGCGTGTCCGTAGCTACCTGGTCATTGCGGGAGCGTGCGGTATGCAGCTTGGCGCCCGGAGCGCCGATGCGCCGGGTGAGTTCGCTTTCAATGTTCATGTGCACGTCCTCCAGTTCCCGGCTCCACGAGAAGTTGCCTGCTTCAATGTCTTTCAGGATGTCTTTCAGGCCGGATTCAATGGCGTTGAATTCTTCCTGCGAAAGCAGGCCTGCCTTGAGCTGGGCCCGCGCATGGGCGATGGATCCGGCAATGTCCTGGCGGAAAAGCCTCCAGTCGTAGGAGACGGATTCGCCGTAGCGTTGAACCAGATCAGCGGTGGGTTTAGAAAATCTGCCTTTCCACATGACCCACATGTTGTGCCCCAGGAGCTTCCGTTTTGAAAGCCTGAAATGGGTAATGGAGGCAGATTCCGCGGAACTGGGAAAAATCCGCATGCCTGGAAAACCGGAGTGGAGCCGGAAAAGAGAGAAACGGAGCATGGCTGTCTTTTCCCTGTGGCGGACGGGGGCGGATATGTTATTACGATGCCGTGCGTATGGATGACGAAATGCCTCTGAAACGGGAAGATTTGCGGGAACGCGCGGAGGAAAAGGCGGCGGAACTGGCTGCAGAGGGGATGGAACTGCGCCCCGTAACGGTTTCCGGGCGTACCCTGGCGAAAAGGTTCTGGGGGAAGGAATGGATGAAGAGCCTGTCCGCGTGCGAGGTGTACGGGATGCGGCTGGCCCCCGGCCGGACCTACCTGCGCTATGGCTGTGTTCTGGATCTTAAAACGGTGCCCGGCCGCATCGATGCTCTGGTGATGGGTGAACATTTGTATGAGGTTTGCATCCAGGCCTCCCCCCCGGATGAAGAGGCGCTTGCCCGGCTGCGCGCACGATGCGCCGGGCAGATTGGTTCCTGGATTGATCTGCTGAAAGGGAATTTGTCTCCCGAGCTGCTGGAAATCCTGTGCGCTCCGGAAGGCGGCCTGTTTCCCGCGCCGGAAGAGTGGCGTTTTTCCTGTTCCTGTCCGGATTGGGCGGATTTGTGCAAGCATGCGGCCGCAGCCCTGTACGCTTTCGGCGTGATGCTGGATAAGCAGCCGGAGTTGTTGTTCACCCTGCGCGGAATGGATTCCTCCGTTTTGATTCCGAAAGCTCCGGAACCCGTTCCCGGAGGAGAAGACGCACTGGATGTGGATGCCGGTTCCCTTTCGGATATATTCGGCATCAGCCTGGATTGATTATTGCCGCCGTGATTGTGGCTTTGTTCCGGTTTTGAATAGCCAGGAGGGAAGGGGATGGCCGTCCTTTTTCATGAACTGGCGGCGGATGAGAGTGTCCGGGCAGTCAGGCGTGCCGCTGGCCGTCTGCCAATGTTTCCGCATGATGCTCGCCCGGGTGGAGAATGTTCCCGCTTTTTCCATGATGCATTGCAGGTTCGGGAGGGCGGAAAAAACGAGATAAAGAATCAGGAGGGTCCGGTATTTCACGCCTCCCCGGCGGAGGGCCCGGAGAAAGAGCAGGGAAAGGAAGGGATAGAGGACGGCCGGAGCTTTAAAGAGAAGTTCATTGTTCATGATGCCCGTGCGGAAAAAGAGACTGCCTGCCATCATGCCCAGCGTGATGTAGTACAACGGGTTTTTCCGGCATTTTGGGAAGAGGAGCGCCCCCGGCAGCAGGATCCCCAGGGCCAGGGCCAGAAGGAAGCTGGCGTATTTGGAGGAACCGGGATGGAGCAGAAGCCGCTGCTGCCCGTAATGGTAGATTTCCGCATATTTTGCGTCAAACAGGCAGGAAAATTGCCCTCCTCCGTCCAAATGGGAATAAAAGACGGCTATGACGGCCGTGCACAGGGCCGCGAGCCAGAAAACCGGCTGGCCCAGAAGGGAACGGAGACGGGAAAGAGGTTTCCGTGCCGACGAGCGGCGGAACAGGGTTTCATACGCCATATACGGAAGGAGCAGAAGGGCGCCCAGCGGGGAGGACGGCAGCAGAAGCGTTCCCGCGAGATAATACCCGGAGGGAGGCAGGGAGCGCGTCAGGACGAATACGGCGCACAATAGCGCCGGAACAGCGTGATTGAATGTGTTGAAGAGTTGGACGGGCATGCCGATAAACAGGACCATCTGGGCATTGTATTCCGCAAACAGGGAGGAGAGGGGAATTCCCAGGCAGTCCGGCACCGCTGCCGGAGAGCCGAGGCAGAGGAGGATCAGCGCCCAGCGGGCCGTCTTCCGGATTCCCCAGCGGACGGTTGCCGCCAGCAGCGCCAGTTCCAGCCCAAGAAAGGTCCACAGGGCCAGCAGCCAGGGAGCCCATGATTCCGGGCAGAAAGAAGCCGCCAGCGCCGGAGGCAGCCAATGGCCCAGGTAGTAGATGAAATGATGTCCGTCCTCCGTGACGAGGGGCCAGGAATTTGCTGCAAGATGTTCGTAAACGGCATTGCGGATAATAAAATCCGCGTGTTGCTGGCAGTGGCCCGTGAATCCGCACAACAGCACCAGCATCAGGCAGAAGAAGGAGAGGAGGCCCAGCACGGCCAATCCGCGCCCGCTTAACGGAAACCTTTGTGCCGGAAGATGCCGAGCGCAGGCGTACAGCCCGCATGCCAGTGCGGCGCAAAGCGGTACGGAAAAAGCCGGATGCACCCATCCCAGCAGAAAAAGGAGGAGGGGCAGCGCCAGGTACAACAACCCCGCGCATAGCGGAAGGCGTGCGGGAAGGAAGAAGCGGGCAGGCATGGCGCAGAGCGGAAAACTTATCGGCAGGGGAGGACTCCGAAGGGCCAGCATGGCATATTTTGTTTCAAAGAAAAGGATGCAGTTTCCTCCGGAGATGAAAAATCCCCGCACCGCCTCGCGGCGGCCGGGGTTTGGCGTTGCTTGATACCAGTTCCAGCAAAAAGGTCAGAACAGGCCGAATCCGTTGCCGTAGCGGGCGGATTCTCCCAGTTCTTCTTCAATCCGGAGAAGGCGGTTATATTTGGCCATACGGTCGGAACGGCTCAAAGAGCCGGTTTTGATTTGTCCGGCGTTGGTTCCTACGGCAATGTCCGCGATGGTGGCGTCCTCCGTTTCTCCGGAACGGTGGGAAATAACGGCGGTATAGCGGTTGCCCATGGCCAGCTCCACGGCGTCCAGCGTTTCCGTCAGCGAGCCGATTTGATTGACCTTCACCAGGATGGAGTTCCCCACGCCCAGATGGATGCCTTTTCTGAGGAATTCCACGTTGGTGACAAAGAGGTCATCTCCGACAAGCTGAGTGCTTCTGCCAAGTTTTTCCGTCAGGATTTTCCATCCGTCCCAGTCGTTTTCCGCACAGCCGTCTTCGATGGAGACGATGGGATATTTTTTCTTCAGTTCCACATAGTAGTCCGTCAGCTCTGCGGCGGTTCTGCGGCTGCCGTCGGATTTCTTGAAAATATACAACCCGGATTCCGGTTCATAAAATTCGGAGGAAGCCACGTCCAGGGCAATGGAAATGTCCTCCCCGAACCGGTAACCGGCCTTGTCCACCGCCTGGGCGATGCAATCCAGGGCGTCTTCCGCAGAGTTCAGCCTGGGGGCGAAGCCGCCTTCGTCGCCCCCGGCGGTGGAAAGGCCGCGGTCATGAAGAACGGATTTCAGCGCATGGAAAACTTCCGCGCCATAACGCAGGGCTTCCCGGAAGGTGGGAGCGCCGGACGGGACGATCATGAATTCCTGGAAATCAATAGGCGCGTCGGAGTGGGCGCCTCCGTTGATGATGTTCATCATCGGAACGGGAAGGACCTTGGCGTTCGGGCCGCCCAGGTAGCGGTACAGGGGCTGGTGCAGCTGGGCCGCCGCCGCCTTGGCAAGCGCCAGGGAAACACCCAGAATGGCGTTGGCCCCCAGTTTGGCCTTGTTGAACGTGCCGTCCAGGGAATTCATGAGGGCATCCGCCGTGGTTTGTTCCGTGGCTTCCAGACCGATCAGGGCCGGAGCAATGACGTTACGGATGTTGTCTACGGCCTTGGTGACTCCCTTGCCCTGGTAGCGGGTTGTGTCGCCGTCCCTGAGTTCCCAGGCTTCATGTTCCCCGGTGGAAGCTCCGCTGGGGACGCCCGCCGTGCCTACGGCGCCTCCTTCCAGATAAACGTCCGCTTCAATGGTGGGGTTGCCGCGTGAATCCAGAATTTCACGCCCTGTTATTTTCGCGATGCGCATTTCTTTCATAAAAATCGGATGGTTTTTCCCTTGGAAACCAGATATTGGAATTAGTTTAAACTAATTCACAAGGTTTGTGTATCCCGTATCCGGAGCGGATGCAAGCTTTTTCTCCGGGAGAAAGACCGGAGTTCAATCAGTACGGAAACCCCTTGGCGGCGGTTCAGTTGCGGTAATGTCCCTTCAGCCACGTTATTTCTTCGCCGTGCCCGGCGTCGTCCCTGGGCGTTTCCAGGAAAAAGGGCAATTCCCGCAGAACGGGATGGTTGATGATGTTGATGAAGGCCTGTTCTCCCAGGGAACCCTTGCCGATGGTTTCATGGCGGTCCTTGAAGGAGGAGAAGGGCGTCATGCTGTCATTCAGGTGGATGGCGCGCAGGCGTTCCAGGCCCAGTACGGCATCAAAATGTTCCAGTACGGAATCCAGCCTGTTGACGATATCATATCCGGCGGAATAGACATGGCAGGTATCCAGGCATACGCCAAGTTTGTCCTTCAGGTCCACCCGCTCCATGATGGCGGCCAGTTCTTCAAAGGTCCGGCCGACTTCGCTTCCCTTGCCGGACATGGTTTCCAGCAAAACAATGGTCTTTTGTTCCGGCGAAAGCACGTCGTTTAATTGATCCGCCACCAGTTCAATGCCTTTTTCCACTCCCTGCCCTACGTGGCAGCCGGGATGGAAGTTATAAAGATTCCCCGGCAGATGTTCCATGAGTTCCAGATCCTCTTTCAGTACCTGGGCCGCAAAACGGGCGACACTGGGGTCTGCGGAACAGGGGTTCAGCGTGTAGGGGGCGTGTGCCAGCAGCGTGCCGAATCCGTTATTCCTCGCTAATTCCAGAAAACGGGCAATATCCTGTTCGTCAATAGCTTTGGCTTTGCTCCCCCGCGGATTGCGGGTAAAGAACTGAAAAGTATTGGCACCGATGGAGAGGGCAACCCGGCCCATGGCTTCATAGCCTTTTGCGGAGGAGAGGTGGCATCCGATGTATGGCATGGCGGTAAGTTCGGAATGGAAAGGAAGTTTATCAATGCCGCAGAGAGGAAGAGAGACTAAAAGGCCTGCATGACTTGATCGGAAAGAATAAGACCGCCAGGAACGTACGAGGAGTTAAAACGATAGTGATTGTTGGTAATGAATTTAAACCAGTTGATTAAGGCGGCCGTATTGGGAGGGGCCCTGTGCACGGCCTGTTTTGCAGGAGCCGGGCCGAAGGGCTGTTTAACGCCGTTAAAGCCTGTTCCTTCCGCGGAGCAGCTTGAATGGCATGACATGGAGATGTATGCCTTTGTCCATTTTACGATTAATACCTTTACTGGAAAAGAGTGGGGCTATGGAGACGAAAAGCCGGAGCTGTTTCATCCTTCCGATTTCGATGCGGATGATCTTGTCAGGACGCTGGCGGACGCCGGGTTCAAAGGGGTGGTGCTGACCTGCAAGCATCATGACGGTTTTTGTCTGTGGCCCACAAAGACGACCCTCCATAGTGTAGCGGCTTCTCCGTGGAAGCAGGGGAAGGGCGATGTGGTGAAGGAGGTGTCCCGCGCGTGCGGAAAGTATGGCGTCAGGTTCGGTGTTTATCTGTCTCCGTGGGACCGCAATGCCGCCTCTTACGGAACGCCGGATTATATCCGGATGTACCGTCAGCAGTTGAAAGAGCTGGCGACGGGATACGGTTCCATTTTCCTGGCTTGGTTTGACGGAGCGAACGGAGGGGACGGGTATTACGGAGGAGCGCGGGAAAGGCGTTCTATCGACCGGAGCGCGTATTACGACTGGAAGGCAACTTGGGGTGAGTTGAAGAAACGGCAGCCCGGAGCCGTCATCTTTTCCGACGTAGGGCCGGATGTCCGCTGGGTAGGCAATGAAAGCGGCTATGCGGGTTATCCCTGCTGGGCCACATACACCCCCGTTCCGCTGCAAGCCGGGACGGAACCCGCGCCCGGCACCGTGCGCTACCGGCTGGGCACGGAAGGCACCATGGACGGCAAGTACTGGATTCCTGCGGAGGTGGATGTTTCCATTCGTCCGGGCTGGTTCTGGCATGAGCATGAAAATTCCCGCGTCCGGACGCCGGAAAATCTGCTGAAGTTGTATTTTGACAGCGTAGGCAGAGGGGCCAATTTGAATTTGAATGTGCCGCCGGACCGCCGCGGCCGCATTCATGAAGAGGATAAAAAGTCTCTGGCGGGCTTCCGTGTGCTGCTGGATGAGTTGTATTCCCGCAACTTCGCCTCCGGCGCACAGGCTGAGTCCTCCTCTTCCTGGAAGGGGCACGGTGCGGAACAGGTTCTGGACCGGAAACGGACGACGTACTGGGTGGCCGCTCCGGAAGATAAGCATCCCTGCGTGGTATTAAAATTGCCGGAGCCCGCGGCGTTTGACGTCATCCGGCTGGCAGAGCCCATCCAACTGGGGCAGAGGGTGCGCAAATTCCGTGTGGAGGTGCGTGAGAACGGCCAGTGGAGCAAATGGACGGAGGGGGCCAGCATAGGGGCCAGAGTTCTTCTGAAAGGAAGGCCCGTGACGGCGGATGGAGTGCGCGTGGTGCTGGAACAATCCCGGGCCGTTCCGGCCCTGTGCGAGGTTTCTTTATGGAAGTATCCCGTCATCCTGAATGCTCCGGCGGTGAATTATGACCGCAATGGACGGGTGACCCTGGCTTCCGCGGAGAACGTAGTGATCAGGTACACCACGGATGGAACGGAACCCGGTCCGCAGTCCGCCATGTACAGGAATCCTTTCTTTCTCCCTGCCGGGGGGACGGTGAAAGCGGCGGCCGAATATCGCGGCAGAAAATCTTCCGTAACCACTCAGATTATTCCTGTCCCCACGCGGGACTGGAAAGTGGTGGCCGGGGAAAGAAGCGCCGCCGCTCCGGAACTGGCTATTGACGGAGATTCTTCCACCCTCTGGCATACGCATGCCGCCCAGGGAGAGTTGGCGCCCCCGCAGGCGCTGGAGATCGACATGGGGCGTCCGGTTAACGTTGCCGCCGTTATCTATACGCCGCGCAGGGATTCCGCAACGGGAACGGTTGACCGCTATGCCGTCTATTTGAGCATGGATGGGAACACATGGGGGGCTCCCGCTGCGGAGGGGGAGTTCTCTAATATCCGCGCCAATCCCGTTCCGCAGCGGATTGACCTGAAAGCGCCTGTCAAAGCACGTTATCTGCGTTTTGTAGGCAAGCGGGTGGTGGAAGGCAGCCATGTTGCCGTTGCCGAGCTGGGCGTATTGGGAAAATAAGCGGTTTCCTTTTTTTATTATCGTAGTCCTCCGGCGTTTTCTTGACGGATGGAGGGAAGAGGGGCAAGATGGCACGCATGGAACAAGTCAGTCTCATGGAGTTGGGCAAGCTGGCCGCGGAAGGCCAGATTGAAGCGGAAGTTTTTGCCCAGATTGCCCAGTGCGCGCAGAAGATGACCAAGGGCAACAAGCCGTATCTGGATGTGTCTTTTGCCGATGCGGAAGGGACAATGGGACTGAAGGTGTGGGAGGATAAACCCTGGTTCCGGACGCTCGCTTCCCTGCCCCTCCGCAGTTTCGTGAGCCTGCGCGGCCAATGGGCCAAGGGAGGGTTCGGCATGGAAGTTTCCGATCTGGACGTGCGGTTGCTGGACGAACAGGAAAAGGAAAGCTTTCTGGCCGGTTCCGGAACCTTGAAGAAAAAGCAGGAAGCTGATCTGAAGGAAATTTGCGTGCTCATCAAGGGCATGAATGATCCGCGCATACGCGCCCTGTGCATTGAATTCATTGAGCAGTTCGGGGAACGCCTCCAGCGCGCCGCCGCCGCCCGCACCTACCATCACGCCCGCCGTGGCGGACTGGTGGAGCACGTAGCGGGGATGATGCGCACGGCCTCTGCCGTCTGCCAGGCAAATCCGGGGCTGAACCGTGATCTTCTGCTGGCCGGGTGTCTGTTTCACGACTGCGGGAAGTTGTGGGAAAATTGCTACCCGAAGGAGGATTTTACGATGCCCTATTCGGAAGCCGGAGAACTGCTGGGCCATATTCCGCTGGGCATTGAACTGGTCAACAATTTGTGGAAGCGCATCATGTCCCTTCCGGAAGCGGATTCCTGGAAGACGCTGGACCCTCCTTCCCCGGACGTGCGCATGCACCTGCTGCACCTGATTGCGTCCCACCACGGGGAACTTGCCTTCGGCTCCCCCGTGTTTCCCAAAACGCCGGAAGCGGTGGCCCTGCATTACATCGACAATCTGGACGCCAAGCTGGAAATGTTCCGCGGAGCTTATGAGACAAGCGAGGCCCTGGCTCCCAGAGTGCTCCAGCGCAAGGCCCCCCTGCCTGCCAACGTTGTTCTTCCGCTGCCTTCCGTCCTCCCGCTGGAGCCGGATGGTGCGGATGCCATGCCGTAAGGTTCACCCTGCATGGAAGAAGTTCGGCGTGTTCTGCGTCCGTGGCCGGAACGGATGACGGCATCTGCTCCCTTGCTGATTCCGGCTTTGTCCTTGCTGTGCGCCTGCGCGGCAATGGATGTTTCCCTTTGGTTCTGGATTCCATGCTTCTGCCTGGCGTCGCTGCCGTGTTTTTTACGTGCGCCCTCCATGGGGGTGCTTGCCGTTGCCCTGGCGATGTGGGCCGCCGTATATCTTTTCGCGTATGAACGGGAATACGCAGGCGTTCCCGTGGAAGCGGGGAGAGTCATGGTTATGGAAGGCTCCGTTGAGGCTGTTTCCGGAAAATCCGTGTTGTTTCGCCCGGATAGTTCCCGGTGGCTGTACGTGGTTTCCTCCCGTGACGGGGCCTGCCCTCTGGAGGCAGGGGAACGCTACCGGATCAGGGGAGAGGCGTATCCGCTTCAGGTGCCGTGCGGTCCCGGCATCTTTGACCGGGAGCGGTGGGGGTACCTGCACGGCATCATCGCCGGAATCCGGCTGGATGAGTATTGCCGGAACGGGCCGGGAGACTGGCGCAGCCGTTTCCGGGCTTTTTCCCTGCGGCTCCGGGAAAGGGCTGCCTCCCTGCTCAGGGAGGGCGCCCCTCCGGATGATGAGGCCCGGCAGGTGATGGTTTCCGCCGTGCTTGGGGACAAGACGGACGCGAGGCCGGAAACGATGGCGAAGTTTCTGGAAAGCGGCTGCATGCATGTATTCGCTGTCAGCGGCATGCATGTGGGCGTGGCCGCCATGCTGGTTCTGGGTATGCTGAGGCTTTTGCATGTGCACCCCCGTGCGGCCCGGCTGGCCTGCATCCTTTTGCTGGCGGCGTACGTGTTCATGACCGGGATGTCCGCTTCCGCTCTGCGGGCGTTCATCATGGCGACAGTCTGGCTTCTGGCGTTTGTGCTGCGCAGAAAGGGACATCCGGCCAATATTCTGGCGCTCGCTTTCATTCTCCTCTGTTTAATGAACCCGCTCCAGGTTTTCCAGCCGGGGTTCCAGCTTTCTTTTTGCGTTTTTGCCGTCATTGTCTGCCTGGCGGAATGGCTCAGCCGGGAAAAGCCCCTGTGGTCGCCGGACCCGTTTATTCCTCCCCGGATTTATCATGCGCGGGAAAGATTCCTGGTGCGGCTGGAAAAAGCATGCCGCGGAGCTCTGATCGTCTCCGTGGGGGCGTGGCTGGCTTCCATTCCCCTGACGGCATGGCACTTCGGAACCTGGAACCTGTATGCTCCCTTGACCAATTTGTGCCTGAGCGTACTTGTCTTTCCCCTTATGGGCATTTCCCTGTCCGGGCTGATGTTCGCGTGGTGCCCGTGGATGCTGCATGTCTGCAATACGGCCGCTTCCTGGCTGGCGTCCGCCATGCTGTCCGTAGCCGGGGGAGTGGCTTCCCTTTCCAGCACAAGTGCATTGCCCGGCCGTAACCTCCATTGCCGGACGGGACATTCCCCGGGCTCCGCGCCCCAGTTCCGGATTCCGGGATATTCCTTCTCCAGTTCTTTCTCTCCGGCCCGTTCCGCCTTGCCGTTTCCGCAGGACAGCATGCCGCAGGGCCGGATACTGCGCGCCTTCAGCACGGGAAGGAGGGTGTACCGCACCGCATCTTCCGTTCCGCTTCCCACAACCAATGCGGGATTGGAAATGACTGTGGCCCAGGCATCCTTCTGCAAGGGAACGATAACAGCTTCATTTTCCCCGGAAGGCGGTGCGGAAGAAAGATAACTGTACGGCAGGGAAGCCACTCCCCCGGCTACGGACAGCATTGTCTGCCTGGCGGAATGGCTCAGCCGGGAAAAGCCC
>OQVH01002144.1_pt1 | contig 10877 bp, 9 predicted proteins | sample 1691641 | NCBI WGS metagenome assembly OQVH01 (sample SAMN03418286, study PRJEB22391) | human gut metagenome | biome: human-gut; feature: organic feature; material: feces | host: Homo sapiens | place: Italy | collected 2013-04
AAAAGATGTTTTTTCCGATGAGAAACAGAATAATTTCCGGGTTATCCGATATAGTAGTTATAGTTGAGGCAAAAAAGAGAAGCGGTTCACTGATTACGGCTGATTTTGCAATGGAGCAGGGAAAGGACGTATATGTCATTCCGGGGCGTATCACCGACACCTTAAGCTACGGCTGCAACAGCCTGATAAAGCAGGGCGCAGGCATTATTTATAATATTGATGAATTTGTCTCAGACATTACAATGACTGGGTTTACAGAGTGCACACAGATGGATTTCAGAAAAAATATACTTGATAAAAAAGAAGCATTGGTGTATAGTTTACTCGATTTTTGTCCTATCGCAATCGGGACATTGTCTCAAAAAGTGCCGTATGAATTATCGGAACTATTTGAAGTGTTAGAAGATCTTATACAAAAAGGATTTGTTAAGGAGACAATTCCAAATTACTATATAAGGAGTTTATAATGGCTAAATATCTGGTTATCGTAGAGTCGCCTGCAAAAGTAAAGACTATAAAGAAATTCTTGGGAAAGAACTATGAGGTAATGGCATCAAACGGTCATGTGAGGGATCTGCCAAAGAGCAGCCTTGGAATAGATGTGGACGGAGATTTTGAACCAAAATATATCACAATCCGCGGAAAGGGTGAAATACTCGCTAAGCTTCGCAAGGAGGCTAAGAAGGCCGATAAGATATATCTCGCAACCGATCCCGACCGTGAGGGAGAAGCCATCTCATGGCATCTGCTTCACGCACTTAAACTTGAGGGCAAGGATGTCAGCCGTATCAGCTTTAATGAGATCACGAAGAATGCTGTCAAGGAATCATTAAAGCATCCAAGAAAAATAGATATGGATCTTGTGGACGCACAGCAGGCCAGACGAGTTTTGGATCGTATAGTAGGTTACAAAATCAGTCCGCTGCTTTGGGCCAAGGTTAAGAGAGGGCTTAGTGCGGGAAGAGTGCAGTCTGTTGCACTTCGCATTATCTGTGACAGGGAGGATGAAATCAATGCATTTGTCCCTGAGGAGTACTGGAGCCTTGATGCCACGGTTGATGTGGAGGGTGAGAAGAAGCCGATCACTGCAAAGCTATACGGCAGGGGCGACAATAAGATAGCCATTTCCTCAAAGAATGAGATGGATAAGGTGCTTAACGAAATAAAGGGAAAGGATTGCAAAGTGCAAAATATTAAAAAAGGACAGCGCAGCAATAAAGCTCCGCTTCCTTTTACGACCAGTACTTTGCAGCAGGAGGCTTCAAAGGCTTTGAATTTTCCAATTTCAAAGACAATGCGTATAGCTCAGCAGCTCTATGAGGGAGTAGACATAAAGGGACAGGGTACGGTAGGTATCATCACATACCTGCGTACCGATTCTGTGCGTGTATCAGATGAGGCTGAGGCCATGGCAAAGGATTTTATTTCAAAAAGCTATGGAGACAAATATCTTTCCACCGGTGAGGGAACAAAGAAGAGCAGCAAAAATATCCAGGATGCCCATGAGGCAATCAGGCCAACTGATATAAACAGAGTGCCTTCTGAGATTAAGGAGTCACTGTCGAGAGACCAGTTCAGGCTTTATCAGCTTATCTGGAAGCGTTTTACTGCAAGCCGTATGGCAAAATCCGAGTACGAGACTACTACAGTAAAGCTTTCAGTCGGAGATTATGTATTCAGCTTTGCTACCTCAAGACTGTTATTTGATGGTTTTGAGCTTGCATATACTGCCGCAGACGATGCAAAGAAAGAAAAGCAGCCTGTTCTTAAAAATCCTCTGACAGAAGAATCGCTTCTTACAGTTGAGGAGCTTTTGCCTAAGCAGCATTTTACCCAGCCCCCGGCACATTACACTGAGGCTTCTTTGGTAAAGACGCTTGAAGAGCTTGGAATAGGACGTCCGAGTACCTACTCTCCAACAATATCTACAATACTTGCCAGACGCTATATTACCAAGGAGAGTAAAAATCTCTATGTGACAGAGATAGGAGAGGTTGTTAATTCTATTATGAAGGAATCATTTCCTACTATTGTCGATGAGCATTTTACAGCCAATATGGAGTCACTTTTAGATGCGGTAGCAGAGGGGAAGGTTAACTGGAAGACAGTTGTTGAGAATTTTTATCCTGATCTTAAAGATGCAATCGACAAGGCTGAAAATGAGCTTGAGAAGGTTACAATACATGATGAGGTGACAGATGAAATCTGCCCTGAGTGCGGACGCAATCTGGTTATAAAATACGGACCTCACGGCAAGTTTTTGGCATGTCCGGGATTTCCTGACTGCAGATTCACTATGCCTTATCTTGAAAAAATCGGCGTCAATTGCCCTAAATGCGGTAAGGATGTTGTGCTTAAGAAAACAAGGAAGGGAAGAAAATACTATGGCTGTATTGACAACCCTGAGTGTGATTTTATGAGCTGGGGCAGACCAGTTGCAGAAAAATGCCCTCGTTGTGGAGGATATATGATTATAAAGGGAAACAAGATTGCCTGCGCAGATGAGCAGTGCGGCTACGTAACAGATAAAAAGCCCGAAAGAGAGGAATAACAATTAATGGGAGTACAATTATTAGATAAGACACGTAAGATTAATAAGCTTCTTCACAACAACAATTCATCAAAGGTTGTGTTCAATGATATATGTCAGGTGCTCACCGGGGTGCTCGACTCAGACATACTTGTAATCAGCAAAAAGGGCAAGGTGCTTGGCTCAAGTATCTGCAAAGGCGTGGATGAGCTTCATGAACTGATAGTAGACTTTCTCTTTTCCTCTTCATTCTCCTCATTCACGGATCTCATCATCTCAAGCCCAACCACTGTCGTGCCATACTCTGTAAGAATGATATCGTCAATGTCATACTCTCTGTCACTTCTGTACTCAAAAAGAGTTCCAAGCCTCTCGCCGGCTATATCAATCGGTGTGATAATAGCCTTGTACATTCTTGTATCTTCACCAAAGCCAAGTGTCTCGAGGTTTACATTTTCCTTTGTTGAAAGTAGATTGTCCGTTCGGCTATCAATACACTTTCTTATTCTGAGCTTGAGGCTATTCTTCACATCTTTGATGAGCTTGACGGCAATGAGGGTATACTTGTTGCCAGCAGAATAGCCGACAGAGTAGGCATTACCCGCTCGGTAATCGTAAATGCCCTTCGCAAGTTTGAGAGTGCAGGCGTTATCGAATCACGCTCATCCGGCATGAAGGGCACATATATCAAAGTAGTAAACGATGTAGTTTTTGATGAGCTTGACAGAATCCGAAATAAAAACAAGTAAATAAATTTAAGTATATTTTAAGGACTTATGTTTGAAAGAACATAGGTCTTTTCTATGTTTTCGGCATATATATAGTGCGTCTGTCGACAAAATAATACAATATAATGTAAAAAACAACAAAAACATCTTGTGTTTTGTCGATTTTACTTTATAATATATATATTAGAGTACTTATATAGTATTTTTTATAATATGCAAAAAGTGTACTGGAGGAATATTTATGATAAACTCAACAGCCTTTGATTATGTCAATGTATTGACCAAAGCGGCTGATGCAAGCTACCAAAGAGAAGCTATACTTGCAAACAATATATCGAATGTGGATACCCCGGGCTACAAGCGCAAGGATTTAAATTTTGAGGGGGTACTGTCACAGGAGCTTGGCAGATGCAAGCATCAGTCGCTTGATAAAAAAATAAGTGAGCTTGATACCTCAAAGCTGACGGCCAATGTATATACAGACCATTCCAATTATTCATACAGGATGGATGGCAATAACGTGGATATAGACACTGAAAATGTCGAGCTTGCGTCTGAGCAGATTAAGTATGAAGCACTTACAAGCAGCATAAGCTCGCAGTTTTCACGAATGAAGAGCGTGCTGTAGTAATTATGGAGGTTTAATGATATGGGGTTATTTCAAGCTTTTAATATAAGTGCGTCCGGCATGACGGCTGAACGCTTCAGGACAGATATCATTGCACAGAATATTGCCAATGTAAACACTACGTCCACAAAGGAAGGCACACCGTACCGTAGAAAGATTGTGACTTTTTCCGAGAAAAATGTCACACCTTTTTCACAGATATACTCTTCATCAAAGAAGGCCGCTGTTGGAAACGGTGTAAAGGTAAGCAGCGTGACATCAGATTATTCTACTGATTTTATCAAGGAGTATGACCCATCAAATCCTGATGCTGATGCAGATGGTTATGTCTCTTATCCAAATGTCAATACAGTCACAGAGATGACCAATCTGATAGATGCCACACGTGCATATGAAGCCAATGCAACTGCCTTTGAGGCAAGCAAGTCAATGGCACAAAATGGCTTACAAATAGGCAAATAGCCGGCTGATACATACATAAAGGAGCTTTTTTGATGGATATTTCAAACATTAATGGAATTTCAACAGGAGATATTAAATCTTTTTTTAATAATACCTCTCTTACGAAAACTGACAAGACTGATTCATTTTCTGATGTACTTTCTGCTGCCATGGGAAGCATCGGTGAGACAAATGATCTGCAGAATGCAGCTGAGCAGGAGGAAGTGAGATTTGCACTTGGCGAGTCTGATAATACACATGATCTGCTTGTTGCGGAAACAAAGGCGGCTGTGGCATTGCAGTACACTGTTGCTGTCAGGGATAAAATAATTGACGCATACAAAGAACTTATGCAGATGTCAATATAAGGAGTAATAGAAAATGCCAGAACGTTTAAAGGCTATTTTGGATAAAATAACTGCATGGTGGAAAAAATTCAATACTAAGCAACGCTCCGTGCTCATAAGCATAGTAGCTGTGGTTATAGTGGCTCTTGTAATACTTGGCGTAGTCATATCAAGACCTACACAGGTTGAGCTGGTCGAGGCACAGAGTGCATCAGAGGCTTCCACAATAAAGGGAGTACTTGAAGATAACAATATAAGCTATGAGGTGGACAGCAAGCTTGTGTTTTTTGTCAATAAATCAGATGAGGTAAATGCCATTATGGCACTGGGTGATAACGGCATCCCTGCGCAGGCGTACTCGATAGACAATGTCACAGACGGCAGCTTCTCAACAACCGAGGCTGATAAGCAGAAAAAGTATCAGGTGTATCTGGAGGATAAGCTTAAGGATCATCTGGAAAAACAGTCATACGTAAATGAAGCAAGCGTTGATATCACTATGCCTGACAAGGATGGTACCATTCTTAAGTCGAAAGAGGAGGCAAGTACTCCCTTTATCAACTGCGGCTGTCACTCTTGGACTTAAGGATTCGATTACAGATGATCAGGCCTATGCGATAGCACGTCTTGTTGCTACAGCTCTTGGAAACGATACCACAAAGGGCATTACTATCATCGACAAAAAGGCTAATGTACTTTACTCGGGCGGAGATTCCGATACCTCGGCAGGTCTTGCGACATCACAGCTTTCTTATAAGCAAAAGCTGGAGGAGCAGGTGAAAAATGAAGTCAAAAAGACCTTAGAGAGCTCAAATATTTTCTCGAATATTGAAGTTGGCATGAATCTTGACATAGATTTTAGTAAGACAGAAACAGCCCAGAAAAATTACACTCTGCCTGATGGACAGACCGATACAGGTCTTTTGGACAGTGAGTCGAATTACCAGTCGGATGCAACCAATGGTCAGGCTGCGGTTCCCGGAACTGATTCAAACAGCGATGATACTACATACACTACACAGGATGGCACTCCATCAGAGTCGTCAATTACAGATAACGACAAAAAGTATTTAAATGATGAAAAAATCACTACAAGTAAAAACGATGGAGGCTCAATCAAGTATGATTCATCTTCAATTACCGTAGTTGCCACCAGGTATAAGGTATATGATGAAAGCACTCTTGAAAAGAACGGAAAGCTCAAGGATACAAGCTGGGAGGAATACAAAGCAAAGCATGCAGATCCGGTCAAGGTGACGGATGTAGACCAGGATCTTGTAACTTCCGTGCAGAATGCAACAGGTATCTCACAGATTTCATTCCTTGTATATGAGCAGCCGGAGTTTGTTGACAAGGCATCTGGCGTGCGTTCGTTGAGTGATATTTTACAGATTGCAATCACTGTCCTTATTTTTGCACTGCTTGGCTTTGTGGTATTTAAGAGCACAAGAAGCAGTGAGGAAGAGCCAAAAGAGGAGGAGCTGTCTGTAGATTCTCTTTTAGAACAGACTGCTGAGAATAATGAGCCTCTTGAGGATATTGGATATAACGAGAAGACGGAGACACGTCTTCTGATAGAAAAATTTGTTGATGAAAATCCCGAAGCGGCTGCGCAGCTGTTGCGTAACTGGCTTAATGAGGATTGGGAGTAGTTACATATGATAGATGATTACAGTGGTTTACAAAAAGCTGCTATTCTTTTAATTACACTTGGACCTGAAAAGGCTTCAGCCATCTTCCAGCATTTGAAGGAAGATGAGATAGAGAGTCTGACACTCGAAATAGCAAATACCAGAAGCGTCTCTCCGCAGGATAAAGAATCTGTTTTGGATGAATATTATCAGGTGTGTCTCGCGCAGCAGTATATTGCTGAGGGCGGCATCGGCTATGCCAAGGAGCTCCTTGAAAAAGCTCTTGGCAGTGAAAAGGCTCAGGGAGTTATTTCCAAGCTTACAGCATCATTACAGGTCAGACCATTTGAGTTTGTCAGAAAGACTGAGCCTGCACAGCTGCTTAATTTTATACAGGACGAGCATCCTCAGACAATAGCCATGATTCTTTCTTATCTGTCGTCTTCACAGGCTGCCATGATACTCGGTGCTTTGCCTCCGGAAAAGCAGGCTGATGTTGCCAGACGTATCGCCCAGATGGACAGAACATCACCTGATGTCATAAAGGAGGTCGAGAGAGTGCTGGAGAGAAAGCTTTCATCTCTTGTCAATCAGGACTATACAATTGTCGGTGGCATAGATTCTATTGTCAATATATTAAACAGTGTAGACCGTGCTACAGAAAAGCGTATTATGGAGTCACTTGAGGTTGATGAACCTGAGCTTGCAGAAGAAATCAGAAAGAAGATGTTTGTATTCGAGGATATCCTTCTCCTGGATGACAGGTCTATCCAGAGAGTGCTCCGCGATGTGGAGAATGCGGATCTTGAGCTTGCACTTAAGAGTTCTACAGAGGAAGTACAAAATGTCATATTTAGGAATCTTTCAAAACGACTTGCCGCTATGATAAAAGAGGATATGGATTTCATGGGACCTGTACGTATGAAGGATGTTGAGGAGGCGCAGCAAAAGATAGTTGCTGTTATCAGAAAGCTTGAGGATTCGGGTGATATTGTCATTTCAAGAGGCGGAGGTGATGATATAGTTGTCTAATATATTAAAGCAGTATCGTGTTGCCGGAGAAGATAAAAATGTCCGCGTAATAAATAGCAATTCCATGATAAAGCAGATTTTTGCCGACTCCATAAGCCGCCCCACTGATAGTTATACAGGCATATCATCTGATGCACAGAGCAGCTTAGGAAAAACTAAATCGCTAAGTCCGGACACGCAGGAGAGCGGCTTCAATGATGGCATAAATGCTGCTGTAGTCACAGAAATAGATGTTTCAGCTGAGAAGGAAAGGCTCTTAGAGGAAGCAAAGCTTGAGGCTGATAGCATATTGGACAAAGCAAAGGCAGAGGCCTCAAGACTTTTAGATGAGGCTAAACAACGTGCACAGATTCTATATGCTGATAACAAGTCAAAGGGCTATGAGGATGGTCTGGCTGAGTGTCAGAGAGAGTTTGACGAAAAAGAAATATCTTTAAGACAGGAGCTTTCAGATAAAGAAAGCTCTTTGAAATCAAAATATGATGCTTATTCAAAGGAGCTTGAATCAGATCTGATAGATGCAATAATTCAGGTTTTTAACAAGGTCTTTAAAATACAGTTCGATGATAAAAAGGATATCTTGTTTCATCTGGTTGAAAATACCATGTCAAATATAGAGGTGGGCAAAGAATTTCGTATACATGTAGCTTATTCAAACTATAAGTTTATGATGTCGCATTTGGATGAGATTCAGGAACGCATAGGCAATGATATTGATATCGAGGTTGTAAATGACGCAAATCTTGACACGAGCGGCTGCTTCATTGAGACAAGCTTTGGAGTGTTTGACTGTGGAATTGATATGGAGCTCAACAATCTGGTGAAGGATATACGCTCACTTTGCAGCTGATATAGCTGTATGAGTGTTGGAAGAAAGGGATTTTAATTGTTAGAGGTAGCACAAAAGTATTTACAATTAAAAAGCGGTGAGTACTATAAATGCTTTGGCAAGGTGGACAAGGTTGTCGGTCTTACGATAGAATCAATTGGTCCCAAGGCTAAGCTCAATGATCTTTGCATGATTTTTCTTGACAAGGAACGCAAGGATTATGTCATGTCTGAGGTGGTAGGATTTAAAGATTCACATATTATTCTGATGCCGTTTGACAATGTGGAGGGAGTTGGTGTCGGCTGTATAGTTGAAAATACAGGACATCCTCTCACGGTAGCTGTCGGTGATGAGCTTTTAGGCCATACAGTTGACGGAATAGGCCGTGTAACTGACTGTGATGAAAAAGACCTTAAGCTTGACAGTGAATATCCGATAGAAGCACCGCCACCTGATCCGATGTCCAGAGAAATTATCAGTGATGTGCTTCCTCTGGGAGTGAAGGCAGTAGATGGCCTCATCACAGTAGGCAAGGGACAGCGTATCGGCATTTTTGCAGGCTCAGGAGTCGGTAAAAGTACTCTTCTTGGTATGTTTGCCCGCAACACAAAGGCAGATATCAATGTAATTGCCCTGATTGGAGAGCGAGGCAGGGAGGTTAGAGAGTTCATAGAAAGGGATCTTGGCCCTGAGGGTATGGCACGCTCTGTTGTAGTAGTTGCACCCTCTGACAAGCCGGCTCTTATAAGAAACAAGGCTGCAAAGACAGCTACAAGCATCGCTGAATATTTTCGTGACAAGGGTGAAGACGTGCTTTTGATGATGGATTCACTGACACGTTTTTCCATGGCTCAAAGAGAGATAGGACTGGCATCCGGAGAGCCCCCTGTGACGAGAGGATATCCACCAAGTGTGTATTCTGAGATGCCAAAGCTTTTAGAGAGAGCAGGAAGAGCTGATAAAGGCTCTATCACAGGGCTGTACACTGTGCTTGTCGATGGAGATGATTTCAATGAGCCTATTACAGATACGGCGCGTTCTATTTTGGATGGCCACATCATGCTCGATAGAAAGCTGGGACATAAAAATCATTATCCGGCTATTGATGTACTGCAGAGTATTTCGAGAGTTATGAGTGCTATAGCAACTAAGGAGCACAAAAATCTCGCCGGCAGATTAAAAAACGTGCTAGCCACATACACGGAGGCTGAGGATCTTATCAATATCGGTGCATACAAAAACGGCTCAAACCCGGATATCGACTATGCCATTCAAAAAATTGGTGCTGTTAACTCATTCCTTTGTCAGGGAACAGATGAGAAATTCAGCTTTGAAGAGGAGCTTGAGCTTTTAGAGAAGGTGTTCGAGTAGTATGGGAAAATTCAAATACAGCATGCAAAATATACTTGATATAAAAATAAAGCTTGAAACACAGGCAAAGAACGAGTTTTCTGAAGCAAACCGTGCTTATCTGATTGAAAAAGAAAAGCTCGAAGAGTTGTTTAAAAAGCGTGCAGTCTATGAAGCTGCTCTTAAGGAACAGCTTTCAGGCAGCTTAAATATATCTGAAATTAATATTTGCAAAAAAAACATAAATTCACTCAAATCGGCTATCCGCACACAGCTTATGAATGTAAAGAAAGCGGAGGATATGCTGGAGGTTAAAAGAGTGGCATTGAATGAGCTTATGAAAGAGCGTAAGACGCATGAGAAGTTGCGCGATAAGAAATTTGAGGATTTTCAAAAAGAGGAAAAAGACAACGAATCCAAAGAGATAGACCAGCTTGTGAGCTTTACCTATAATTCGTAGTCCGGAGGAAATATGGCAGAACTAAACGAAGCAGAATCAACCAAGGATACTAAGAAAACAAAAAAAGAAAAGAAAATGGAAGAAAAAGCCGCTAAAAAGGCGGCTAAGAAAGCAAAGAAGAATCATGAAGCCGATAAGCCCGATGCAGAAAATGATGACAGTGATTCTGTCTCAAGCAAGATAGTCATGGTGCTTGTTACTATACTTATTATTGCAATATGGCTTGGAATATTTGCAGTTTTTGTAAAAGCAGATGTGGGTGGCTTTGGCTCGACTGTGCTTGCGCCGGCACTAAAGGATGTGCCTGTACTAAGTAAAATACTTCCTGATTCCGGCAATATCACTGCATCTGAGTCTACAGAGACCGCAGGCTACACAAATTTGGACGATGCGGTTTCGAGAATTAAGGAGCTCGAAAAGCAATTGGATGATGCCAATAGCAAGAATCAGGCAGATGCCCAGACAATCAATGATTTAAATGCCCAGATACAGGATTTGAGCACCTATAAGGAGGAGCAGGCAGCCTTTGAGGAGGAAAAAGAAAAATACTATGAGGAGGTTGTTTTTTCAGATAAAGCACCCGATATAAAAGAATATAAGAAATTCTACGAGCAGGTAGATCCTGCCAATGCAGAAATCTTATATAAACAGGTGTGTGAACAGCTTGAACAGGATGATGAAATTAAGGATTATGCCCAGACATATTCCAAAATGAAGCCTAAGGAGGCCGCAGCTATTTTTGACAGCATGACCGACAATCTGTCACTTGTTGCCAAGATATTAAATGCCATGGATGCCCAGTCGAGAGGTAATATCCTTGGTAAAATGGATTCGGCTACGGCGGCAAAGGTTACTAAGATTATGAATCCTTCACAGAACTGATAGCATATCTTGTTACAAT
>OQVH01002149.1_pt1 | contig 10844 bp, 10 predicted proteins | sample 1691641 | NCBI WGS metagenome assembly OQVH01 (sample SAMN03418286, study PRJEB22391) | human gut metagenome | biome: human-gut; feature: organic feature; material: feces | host: Homo sapiens | place: Italy | collected 2013-04
AAAGCGTCTGGAAGCACGCGACTTCAGTCGTGTGAGGATAAAGTTTTTAATTCACGGGATTTCGGATGTAATTGATAAAATGACGGAAAATGTTGAATTTGCGGATCGTTTTATGAATAAAAATGGTTCATTAAGAAAAACACCATTAAAGAAAAAAAGAGCTATTTCAAAACTTGAATTTTTTATTCCAGAATATGAGTATCGGCGATTAAAAAAGATGAAGGATCCAATAGAGACATTGGAACGCCCAGTGGAACATATGACTGTTTATCGGAATGATGGTTCCAGTGTGACTTTGACAGCGGAGAATGGACGTGTGAGTATTGTTGACTCCAGGGAGAAGAATGTAAGGCATATTATTGAGGCAGATTATTTTGTTTCGAAAATTTTGTAATAATTTATTATAAATACCATTGATGGTGTCCGTATGTATGCCAACGGATATTTAAAGATATTTGATGTGGATAGTAAACTATTAGACGAAAGAAAAAAATGAAAGGACATAAAAAAATATATGATTAGTTTTTATAAGAGTATTGTTGACCAGGACAGGGCTTCGATTGTTATATGCAACCTTAAGCATGAGATTATCTACATGAATCCGGCAGCTGTTAACAGCTATGCGAAGCGAGGCGGTGATAAACTTATTGGAAGAAGCCTGTTAGATTGTCATAATCAGGAATCCAGGGATAAAATACAGAAGGTAGTGGACTGGTTTGCGGCAGATGAGAGCCATAACCTTGTCTATACTTTCCATAATGAGAAGCAAAATAAAGATGTTTATATGGTGGCACTCAGAGAAGAGGGAAGACTGATAGGATATTATGAAAAACATGAATATCGAAACGCAGAAACTATGAAACAATATGATTTGTGGTGATGTTATGGCACAGGACGAATGGTGCAGGCAGTTATTCAAGAATGAGGAAATACGACAGAAACTCACCCGTGTGGTAAGAAGAAAAAATGGAATGAGGTAAGTAACAATATGGAATCAAAACAGAAAAGAACAGCTCTTGTCACCGGCGGAAGTTCCGGAATCGGACGATGTACGGCAGCAGCATTGAGTAAGGCTGGATATATAGTCTATGAGTTCAGTCGCCGGGATGTTCCGGTAGAAGGCGTGAAGCATATGTGCGTAGATGTGACAGATGAGGCTTCCGTGCAGGAAGCCGTTGGGCAGATTCTTTTGGAAAGAGGAAGTATCGAGATTCTTGTAAACTGTGCAGGCTTTGGTATCTCAGGTGCGGTGGAGTTTACAGAATCAGAACAGGCGAAAGCGCAGTTTAATGTGAATTTTTTTGGAACTGTCAATGTAAGCAGAGCTGTTCTTCCTTCTATGCGCAGACAGCACAGAGGGCATATTGTCAATATCAGTTCTGTGGCAGCGGTGGCACACATTCCGTTTCAGGCATTTTATTCTGCCAGTAAAGCAGCAGTGTCTTCTTATTCCTGCGCGCTTGATAATGAAGTAAGTCCTTATGGTGTCAGGGTAACAGCAGTAGAACTTGGAGATATTCATACCGGTTTTACCCAGGCCAGACAAAAGACAGTTTTGGGTGATGATGAATACGGCGGCCGTATTTCACACAGTGTCAGTCAGATGGAGAAAGATGAACTGAGTGGGATGTCGCCGGAGGTTATTGGTATCTATATTGCGCGGATTGCACAGAAAAAGAACTGCGCACCAATTTGTGTGGCGGGTGTGAAGTATAAGATTCTGAGATTCTTATGTAAAATTCTGCCGTGTACATTACGGGGAAAGATTGTTGGTTCTATTTACGCAAAATAACTGAGATTATTTTATAGAATCCCGATATAGCCCGGGTGTCTGGATATATAACAGCTTTTTTCAGCTTTACGTTAAAATAGTTTCATGCTATCATTATTTTATTAAAAATTTTGGTAACGTGAAGCTGTTTTTTGATTGTGGGGTGTAAGGAATGGGTAGATTTGTAAATCCTGATAACAGTGCATTTCAGGTGGCACTGAATTCTCCGATATATGTGGATAAAACCGGATTGTTGGAATATACAAACAGCGTACTTAATACAACAGAAGCTTATATCTGTAACAGCAGACCACGCAGGTTTGGAAAATCATATGCTGCAAATATGCTGGCCGCTTATTATAGTAAAGGCTGTAATTCCGAAGAAATGTTTTCAGGGCTGGATATAAGCAGGGAATCCGATTTTAAGACGCATCTTAATAAGTATGATGTGATTCATCTTGATATTCAGTGGTTTCTGGCAAATTGTGATAATGTGGATAATGTTGTAGCGTTTATTACGAAATCCGTACAGGCTGAATTGAGAGAGATTTACCCTGGTGTTCTGCCTGAAGAAGAGATAAGTTTGTCGGAAAGTCTTTCGCGTATTAAAAATATTGTTGGACAGAAATTTATTATAATTATTGATGAGTGGGATGTTCTGATCAGAGATGAAGCGGCAAATAAAAAAGTACAGGAAAAGTACATTAATTTTTTGCGGGCAATGTTCAAGGGAACGGAACCGACAAAATATATTCAGTTGGCGTATCTTACAGGTATTTTGCCGATAAAGAAAGAAAAAACGCAGTCTGCATTAAATAATTTTGATGAGTTTACAATGCTTGATGCAGGAGTGATGGCGCCATATATTGGATTTACAGAAGCTGAAGTGAAGGATCTTTGCGAAAGATATCACAGAGATTTTGAGAAAGTAAAATATTGGTATGATGGTTATTTGCTGGAGGACTATCAGGTATATAATCCTAAAGCAGTAGTAAGTGTTTGTGTGCGGGGCAGGTTTAGAAGTTACTGGTCTGAGACTGCTTCTTATGAAGCAATTGTTCCTTTTATCAATATGAATTATGATGGTTTGAAAAACGCTATAATTGAAATACTTTCCGGTGATTCGATTAAAGTAAATACAGCTGCTTTCAAAAATGATACGGTGAATATACAAAGCAAAGATGATGTACTTACGTATTTGATCCATCTTGGTTATCTGGGATATAACCAGAACAGAAGAACTGCATTTGTTCCAAATGAAGAAATCCGGCAGGAGCTGACTACGGCAGTTGAGAGTAGAAAATGGAATGAGATGATTACTTTTCAGCAGGAATCAGAACATTTACTGGAGGCTACGCTGGACATGGATGAAGAAGCAGTTGAAGAGGGAATTGAGAAAATCCATACAGAGTATGTTTCGAATATTCAGTATAATAATGAGAATTCTTTGAGCAGTGTACTTGCAATTGCATATCTGAGTTCAATGGAATATTATTTTAAACCAGTTCGTGAACTGCCGACAGGACGTGGGTTTGCAGACTTTGTATTTATTCCAAAACCAGAATACGTTTCCAGTTATCCGGCGCTTGTCGTAGAACTTAAATGGAATAAGAATGTCAAGACAGCATTACAGCAGATTAAGGAAAAACAATATCCGGATTCAGTTCTGGATTATACCGGAGACATTTTGCTGGTTGGGATAAACTATGACAAGAAGACAAAAGAACATCAGTGTCTGATTGAAAAGTATGAGAAATTATAAAAGTATTGATAAAAAGGAAACCATTTTCTATTGAGAGGTGACAGATAATATGGAACTAAAGGAGAAAACTCCACATACGATATTAAATGAAATAATTGAAGCGGCAAAAGAATGCGGACAGGTTATGCTTCAGGCGGACAGGGGAAATTTTGGCATTAAGGATAAGGCAGGAAAAGCAAATTTTGTTACGAAGTATGATTGCAAAATTCAGGAAATGCTAGAAAAAAAGTTGTCTGAGATTCTTCCGGAAGCGGAGTTTTTGGGGGAAGAAGAGGATTGCCAGATTAACAGAAATGCAGAATATATTTTTGTGGTGGATCCGATTGATGGAACTACCAATTTTATTAAAGATTATCATATGAGCTGTGTATCTATTGGATTGATTCGAAATGGAAAGAGATATATGGGAGTCGTGCATAATCCGTATCTTAATGAAACTTTCTATGCGATTTCCGGTGAGGGTGCATATATGAATGGAAATGCGATTCATGTATCGAAGGATGATCTGGCAAACAGCATTGTTTTGTTTGGTTCATCACCGTATAATACGGAGCTTGCGAAGGCATCCTTTGAATTAGCTTACGAATATTTTCAAAAATGCCTTGATATCCGACGAAGCGGATCTGCAGCACTTGATTTATGTGCCATAGCATCAGGAAGAGCGGAAATTTATTTCGAGCTTATTTTATCTCCATGGGATTTTGCGGCAGGTGCACTTATTGTTGAAGAAGCAGGCGGAATTGTGACGACTGTTGAAGGAGAAGAACTTCCATGCTTGGAAAAGAGTTCGATTCTTGCAAGAAATAAGTAGTAGTTCTGAAATCTGGAGGTGCACGGTGAAAAAGTTAACAACAGGGAAAATATGGCAGTTTGCAGCCGGACAGTTTGGATGGGCGATGTTGTCCGGGATTATTTCTAACTGGCTTGTATATTTTTATCAGCCGGATAAGACAGCCATCAGTCAGGGACAGACAGTGTTCATTCCACAGGGGCTGGTGGTCTTTGGCATATTTACTATTATTGGCGGAATTACAGCTTTCGGAAGGATTTTTGATGCTTTTACAGATCCAATGATCGCCTCTTTATCTGACAGATGTACGTCAAAGAATGGGCGAAGAATTCCGTTCCTGAAATGGGCATCTTTACCGCTGGCGCTTTCTACAGTACTGGTTTTCTGGTCACCGGTTAATAAAAACAGCTGGATCAATGGAGTGTTTTTGCTGATTATGATTCTGGCGTACTATCTTTCCATTACTGCGTACTGTACACCATATAATGCGCTGATTCCGGAACTTGGACATACCCAGCAGGAAAGACTTAATATTTCCACAGTCATTTCCTTTACATTTATTGCCGGAACTGCAGTGGCGTATCTGGCACCTACGATATGGGGGATGTTTATTCCTGCTTTTGGCAGAGTTGGTGCTATCCGTATGACCTTTACTTTGATGGCGGCTATAGCGTTTATCTGTATGCTTGTGCCGGTATTTTGTATCCGTGAAAAAGACTATGTAGATACGGTTCCTGCAAAAGAGTCAGCTTTTGGATCTCTTGCAGCTACTTTTAAGAATGGAGAATTTCGCAAGTTTGTGGCATCTGATATTTTCTACTGGATTGCACTTACCATGTTTCAGACAGGTCTTCCATTTTTTGTCACCAGTCTTTTGAAACTTCCGGAAACAATGACAACTTTGTATTTTGTGGGAATGACAGCGTTGTCTCTTGTATTTTATATTCCGGTAAATAAGCTTACTCCTAAACTTGGAAAGAAAAAGATGATCTTGTTTGCATTTGCAGTATTTAGCCTTGCTTATTTTTATACCGGATTTATGGGAAAAATGAGTTTTATTCCGGCATCGGTGCAGGGACTGATCCTGACAGTCGTGGCGGCCCTTCCTATGGCGATTTTCGGAATTCTTCCGCAGGCTGTTGTGGCAGATATTTCGCAGAGCGACTCGATTACATCAGGAAGCAATCGTGAAGGAATGTTTTATGCGGCGAGAACATTTGCGTTTAAACTTGGGCAGAGTATTTCTATGTTGATATTTACAGCAGTCTCGACGATAGGGGCAGCAGAGGGAACTGGTTATAGAGTTGCTGCTTTTGGGGCAGCAGTATTCTGTTGTATAGGCGGAATTATACTGGTATTTTATAATGAGAAAAAGATTAATGGGATTATTAATAGGCACCAGTGAAGATTATAATACAGGTATGTATCGAATGGTGAAAAGCAGATAGCAATAGAATTATGAAAAAGTAACAGGAGTATATACAATGGAAATAATACATGAGAATGAATATGTGTATAAAATGAATGATGAAATAGAGCCATATCTTGCAACGCACCGTCAGGAGGGATACATTCCTGGTGCAGAGGATCATCTGCACCGAAAAGATATGGGGATAGTGGGGAAAATTCATGTACAGCGTTACCTGGCAGAGAAGCCGAAAGGCGTTATTATAATCAGTCATGGCTTTACAGAAGCAGCGCCGAAATATGATGAGATGATTTATTATTTTCTGAAGGCTGGATATCATGTGTATATGCCGGAACATATGGGACATGGACAAAGTTATCGTCTGACAGCAGATTCATCTCTTGTACATATAGATACCTGGAAGCGATATGTGAGAGATTTTTTGAAAATATGCCATGTAATTAAAAAAACATATCCTGAACTGCCGTTAGTTCTTTTTGCGCATTCTATGGGTGGGGCGATTGGCACAATTGCAGCTGCATGGGAGCCACAACTGTTTCAGAAGATTATATTGAATTCTCCTATGCTCCGCCCGCTTACCGGAAATGTTCCCTGGCCATTGGTGATTGCTATTGCACAGACGAAGTGCCTTTTGGGAAGGGAGGAAGACTATGTGGCTGGTCAGAAGCCTTATGATGGTGGTGAGACTTTCGAAACCAGTGGATGTACTTCCAGACCGAGATTCGAAAAATATAATGAGCTGTGTAAAGAGAATAAAAAATTCCAGGTTAGTGCAGCTTCTTATGGGTGGCTTCTGGCGTCTGTAAAAATGAGTTGGTACATAAAATATTGTGGATGGAAGAAACTGACAGCACCTGTTTTGCTATTTCAGGCAGAAAGAGATGATTTTGTATCTGTAAACGCATTGAGAAAATTTGCAGAGAAAATCAATCACAGAGGAATTACTTCCTGCGAATATGTTTACCTGCCGGGAACCAGACATGAGACCTACCGCAGCGATGACAGGACGATGGAAATGTATTTAGATAAGATTATGAAGTTTATGGATTCAGGCATGGTATCTGACAGTTGTACGTGATTCGTATTTTAATGAAATTTTCTATGCGATTCATGTATCGGAGGATAATCAAATAATGGAAATGGTTTTCTGTTATCAGCATCTCTACTAAGAGAACTGATAACAGGAAACCATTTTTATTATTTGGCTGAGTTTTTATTTAACAGCCGGAAACAGATTACAAAAAAGATAATTCCATATACAGTTGTGATAGGTGTCGCCATTCCAACATAAGTCAGAGATGTTTCCGGTAATCTCGACATAATGATAGATACCGGAATTCGGATGCAGAATGCGGAAGTGATTCCCTGGATCATAACAGGAATACTTTTTCCACAGCCATTAAAATATCCGATACTGCTGAAAAGTACACAAGTCAGTATACAGTCGGCAGAGAAACCTTTCAGGTAAGCGGCGCTCTGCGCGATTACCTCGGAATCATTGGTAAAGAAAGAGGATAATACTCCGCCTCCGAAGAATCCTACCATAAAGATGATGATTCCAACAGAACATCCGGTAATGATTGCAGTGTAAAAACCCTTCCATGCCCGGCTTTTCTTTCCGGCACCGATATTCTGCGCAACAAATGCTGATACACTCTGCATGATAGAGGACGGAACCAGCATAATAAAGGAAACGATTTTCTGTGCAATTCCATATCCGGCAGATGGCATCAGACCCATCTGATTGATAACAGAATTTACGACAAGAAATGAAATCTGAACCGTTGTCTCCTGAAGTGCGATCGGCACACCTACGTTCAATATTTTCCCTAACTCTTCCTTATAAATCCGACATTGTTCTCTGGAAAATTCTATAGGCATATCCTGCTTTCTTAATACAACGACAGAACAGACGACAGAGACAAACTGTGCAAATACAGTGGCAATGGCGGCACCTGCAACATCCATGTGAAATACTCCAACCAGAAGCAAATCTCCCAGAATATTTATGACACAGGCAATTCCTACGAATAGAAGTGGAAGGTTTGCATTTCCCACACCTCGCAGCACACCGCTGATTACATTGTATGCAATGATAATAACGATACCGGCAGAACAGATTCTGATATAAAGAATCGTTTTGTCAAAGGATTCAGCCGGTGCCTGTAAAAGATGCGCGATTCCTCCGGCGGCAAATTCCAGTACAAATGTCATGATGACAGCAATGATCAGAAAAAGAATGATCGTAGTTCCGACCGCATTTCCTGCTTCTTTTGGTTTTTGTTCTCCGATGTGATGCCCGATTATTACGGTGGAGCCCATTGCAAGACTTGTAATGATAAAAGTAGCCATCTGCATAAAGGAACTTCCTGTTCCTACTGCGGAAATACTCGAGGCATTTCCGAATTTTCCAACAATCAGCAAATCAACTGCGCCATACGCAGCCTGCAGGATCAATGCTCCAAGTACGGGGATAGCAAACCGAAGCAAAGACTGGAACACAGGTCCTTCTGTAAAACTTATTTCTTTTTTTGACATTTTTTCCTCCTGAGAATGTGGCTTGAATGCTTCAGATAGTAACGAGTGTACCAACAAATTGTGACGCACATTTTACAGAAAGCATTTTTCAAACACACTCTATTGATTGCTTGTTATCTAAAGCATTTAGATATTATCAGTATAACATAGTTATTGCGCACATTCTACTGTCACGTTGATAACCTTGTAAGTCTTGGAGTTACTGTGTTACTGTTTACTCAGTGCCTTGTAACAATCGTTACTGTTCACTCCGTTCACAGTAACGTAGCCAAAATTCATTCCAGATTGCCTGCGGCAATGGAATTTTGGCTTGTATGTCTCGGGATAGTGATGTGTGAACAGTAACTAACAATCTTTTTCCATATCAAATAAGCTCCATATTCTGATTGCGAATATCAGTTGAAGTATGTTACTATGAGAAAAAACATAGCTATATCATATGATTTTTGATGAAGTAAATCAGATGGCTGGTGACACAGAAACATGATAAGAAAGGCAAAAAACATGGCATCAGAAAGAACAGAAGAACTATACAGGGTTTTGCTCAGCAAGGGCTATCCGAAGGAGCTTTGTGCTGAGATTGCATATAAAAATATGAATACAGATTATACTGCAACCAGAATGCTGGGTTATTTATATCGGTATACAAATCCTAAAATCGAAGATCTGGTAGATGAGATGCTGGCGATTTTAAGTGATCGGGCGCAGATAATAGAGAAAAAGGAATCTGAACATGCGCAGGCAGTGATCAGTGAAATGTACCGGAAGGGATTATAAGTGACGAAGAACTTGGAGATAAGATAACAATGGAGCAATATTATTACAACCATATGAATAAGGCGCAGCAGGCTGCATATCACAGCATTCTTAGCGGTGTGAAAAACCTGGCGGATGAATTTCAGATTCCGGCATTAGAGGGAGAAGAACTTTATAATGTATTTTTTCAGATGCGTCTGGATCATCCGGAGATATTTTGGGTGAGCAGTTATAAATACCGGTATTATAAAGACTCTCCGAATCTGATTTTTATTCCGGAGTATCTTTTTGATAAAAAGAAGATTTGCGAACATCAAAAGGCTATGACTGCCAGAGTTGAGAAGCTGATTCGCCCGGCTCAGAAGCTGTCTGAATGGGAGAAAGAGAAGTATGTGCATGATTTTATCTGTGAAAATATCCGCTATGATAAACTGAAAAAATCATATTCCCATGAAATTATCGGACCGTTGGGGCAAGGAGTTGGTGTTTGTGAGGGAATTGCAAAAGCAGTAAAGGTTTTGTTAGATGCACTGGGAGTCTGGTGTGTGATTGCAATCTGTGGAAATAATCCTGAGAAGGGAATTAAGTATCGCCACACATGGAATATTGTAAAAATAGGAGGTACATATTATCATCTGGATGCGACCTTTGATAATACCCTGGGAAAAGATCGTGAAACTTCTGAAATCCGCTATGATTATTTCAATCTGGATGATTCACAGATTTTCAGGGATCATGAGCCTCTTATTGCGCCGGCGCCTCACTGCGCGCATGCGTGCGAGCAGTTCACTCATGTGAAAGGGCTTAACGAGATAGTCATCCGCACCGGCGTCCAGACCGTTCAATCGGTCTTCGAGCGCATCGCGGGCTGTAAGGATAATGACGGGAATGTCGTTTTTTGCTGACCCTTCTCCGCGCAGCGTGCGAAGCACCGACATACCATCCAATCCGGGAAGGCCCAGGTCGAGAAGCACAAGCTGATAGTCCGAGAGACCGAGCTGAGTGAGCGCAGTGCGCCCTGAAGACACATGGTCAACGGCATGGGCTTCGTCGGCCAACGCGGATTTGACGGCGTCGGCAATCATTGGATCGTCTTCAACGAGCAGAATGCGCATGGGGAGTCCTCTAGGAAAGCTCTTCTTTAAAGCTATTGTAGGTCCGCACGGCTTAGCGGCTGATGAGGGGACGGCTGAAGAAAACGATCTCGCTGGTGAGCTGCAGTCTGACCTGAATGACTTAGAGAAATACGCAGGATGCAAAAAGCCCGCCGTGGGAACCCAGGCGGGCTTTCAATCTCAAATCGGCCGAAAACTAAGTCATGAACAACAAAGTTTCGGATGAGTTTTTTTGAGATTAGAAGTTGTGGCGCAGGCCGATACCGAAGCCAACCGTAGAAGGCTTCGTATCTTCTTCACCCGCAGCAGCCCAGTCCCGATCTCCCTTGGCGTAAGAAAGAACGCTGTAGACATTGGTGCGCTTGCTCAGGTCATACTTGTAGCCAACTGAAGCCACATAGTACTTGACATCAACTCCATCGGCAGCAGCAACGCTGTCAGCTTCGGAAGCATCAAGATAGCCGACGCCAAAGTAACCGGTACCGCCGGCGAGAGGTGCGCTCACAGAAGCCTGAAGGGCATAACCCTCGAGCTTGCCACTGTCGTTAAGGCCGACCCCCGTGGCCTTAAGGCCGCCGATAGTGCCAGCACCAACTTCATCAAAGTACTGCGCACCAGCGAAAACCTTGACCACGCTGAAGTCATAGCTGCCGCCGAAGGCGACCGTCAGGCGAAGACTGCCA
>OQVH01002150.1_pt1 | contig 10840 bp, 10 predicted proteins | sample 1691641 | NCBI WGS metagenome assembly OQVH01 (sample SAMN03418286, study PRJEB22391) | human gut metagenome | biome: human-gut; feature: organic feature; material: feces | host: Homo sapiens | place: Italy | collected 2013-04
ACTTATGATTTCTTTCTGGGCACGCTGTGCTTCTTTCCCCCTGCCCGGCGGCTCCGGCCACTCCCAGGAACGCCACGGCGGCGGGAACCGTCATCATGCCGGCAATGCCCACCTCGCACACTTCATTGGAGGCGGCGGCCGAAAAGCCGCTCAGCGCAATATCCTCCTTCTTTTTTACATAGCTGGCATACGTCAGAATCAGCCCCGTTCCTACGGAAAGGCTCAGGAAAACCTGTCCGGCAGCCGCAATCCAAAGCTCAATGTTTTTCAGGCCGTCCCACAGGGTCACCTCAGTCAGCCTCCGGGTTCCTCCGGACATTTCCACCTGCCGCACGGCTTCATCCATGGCTCCCGCCTGGGAGGCCGAAACCATGGAAACCGTCTTCCAGTCCCCGCTGTTCCGGTCCAGCTCCTCCACCAGCACCTTGCCGGGATTCCACATATACCCCAGCCCCTGTTCGATGCTGCGGTCCGGATAAGAAGGGTCCGGCGTGCCGATGCACAAAATGCGCACCAGCAGCACCAGGGAAATCAGAAGCAGCAACGGCATGAACCAGCGCGAAAACATTTCGATTCCCTTGCTGATGCCCCGGTAAATAATCCCCAGGTTCAAAAGGATGACCCCGCTGACGATCCAGAGCAGCCCGTTGTCCGACAACAGGGCGCTCCCGTCGCCGTACATGCCCGTGAAACTGAAAAAAGTCTGCGCCGTCCCCTCCGCCGTGGCAAAAACCTCCGGGCAGGTGAGCATCTTCCAGAAATAGCCGCAGCACCACGCTTCCACCACCATGTAATAAAAGGCCACGGAAGAAGGCCCCAAAACCGCCAGCACGCCCAGGAACTCCCACAGCCTGGACCCTTTGGTCAGGTACCAGAACACGCCGGGGGCGCAATGGGCGCCCATCTGGCCGCCGCGCCGCCCGATGGACCACTCCGCCCACGCCACGGGCACGCCCACCAGAACTCCATGTCATCCTCAAAGGGCACGCCCACCAGAACCAGCATGAGGCCGTAAGCCACCATGAAGGCGCCCCCTCCATATTGGGCAGCCAGCCCCGGAAAGCGCAGAAAATTTCCCAGCCCGACGGCACTGCCGGCCACAGCGAGAATCACGCCGATTTTTCCGGACCACTCGTCTTGTTGCGCCTTTGAGGATGACATGGAGGGAATACTGACAAAAAAAGCTTCATTTTCAAGAGAAAACAGGCTCTTTTGGAACGAACGGGATATCATTGCCGCTTGACTTTCGTCCGTTTTTTGGAATCATTCTTTTAGAACCAAACCAAAAAACAACCATGCTTCTCATAGGAAAACCGGCACCTCATTTCAGCGCTAACGCAGTAGTAAACGGTACCATCGTACCGGATTTCAGCCTTGACCAGTTTAAGGGCAAAAAGTACGTGATCCTGTTCTTCTACCCGAAGGATTTCACCTTCGTGTGCCCTACCGAGCTGATCGGCTTCCAGGAAGCCCTGGGCGAATTCGAAAAGCGTGACGTAGCCGTCGTCGGCTGCTCCACAGACAGCGAATTCTCCCACTGGGCCTGGATCAACACCCCCCGCAGCCAGGGCGGTATTCAGGGCGTGACCTACCCCATCGTCGCCGACATCAACAAGACCATTTCCGCCGATTACGGCGTGCTGGCCGGAGACGAGGAAATTGACGAAGACGGCAATGTGGAAGTCAACGGGGAACTGATCGCCTACCGCGGCCTCTTCCTGATTGACAAGGACGGCATCGTCCGCCACCAGCTCATCAACGACTTCCCGCTGGGCCGCTCCATTGATGAAGCCATCCGCGTGGTTGACGCCCTCCAGCACTTCGAACTGTACGGGGAAGTCTGCCCTCTTGGCTGGCACAAGGGAGACGCGGCCATGACCCCGTCCCACGAAGGCGTGGCCTCCTACCTCAGCAAGTAAGCAGCCCCCCCGGCAATATTTCAAGGCCGTTCCCCTTCCGGGGGAACGGCCTTTTTTCATCCCCGCCTTCCCCTCTTTCCCAACCAGGCGCCATATCCGGCCATGCATCCGCCGCCTTTCCTGCGCCGGCCCCCCCCTTCTGCAAGATGAACCTGTGCGTCCGCCGCGCCTGAACACCCTGCCCTTTCCGCTGCCGGAGGAACTGTCATAAACCGGGGGGAATACGCGCGACCCCCTTGAGCCGGGGGGAAGCGTCTGCTACATCCTTCATATGAATCTCATGGCAGACGCATCCTCCAGGGAAGATATCTGGACAAAAACCATGGACTTCCTGAACATGCCGGACTGGCTCAAGCTGGAAATGGTGCAGTCCGTGGGAGTCAAAATCCTGCATGTGGCGGTATGGCTGGTGATCAGCTGGATACTCCTGAAACTGTTCTGCCAGGTGCTCCGGAAAATCACTGCGTTGAAAATGTCGCCCCAGGCTTCCCGCCTGACGGTAAAAATCGTCAAAAACGTCGGCTACATTATTATAGGCGTGGAGGCCTTCGCCCTGATGGGGTTCGATATCCTGACCCTGCTGGGCGCGGCCAGCATCATCGGCGTCGCCGTAGGCTTCGCCTCCCAGACCTCCCTGTCCAACATCATCAGCGGCCTCTTCCTGGTAGGGGAAAAGCAGATCAACCTGGGGGATATGATTGAAGTGAATGGAATCACCGGGAACGTGGACTCCATCAACCTGATGTCCGTCCAGCTCCGGCTGCCGAACAACACCATGGTGCGCATCCCCAATGAAATAATCATCAAGAATCCGGTCAGCAATATCACCCGTTTTTCCACGCGCCGGTGCGACCTGAGCCTGGGCGTGGACTATAACTGTGACATTGAGCATGTCGTGAACGTCCTCCGGGAAGTGGTCAAACAAAACAAATTCTGCCTGGACGACCCCGCGCCCCTCATCTCGTTTTCAGGGTTCCAGGACTCTTCCCTGGGCTTTACCGTAGGGGCCTGGTGCCGGAAAGACAATTTCCTGGACTGCCAGAAAACGCTCGCCCATGACATCAAGCGCCGCTTTGAGGAAGAAGGCATTTCCTTCCCCTTCCCCACCCGCAGCCTGGAGAGCAGAAGCCCCATCAAGGTGGAAATCTCCGGACCTCCGGAGAAAAATCAATAAGGAATCTCTTTTTGCTTTCTTTTTGCCCCGTGAAATTTCAATCTTGTCTGCGTAAAATCCGCATCTATGTCTGACACATCCGCACCAGCCTATCGAAGAATCCTCCTGAAACTCAGTGGGGAAGCCTTGCGCAGCCCCGGCAGCATGGACAACATTTCCCCGGAAATCGTCGCCCGCATTGCTGAAGAAATCGCCCAGGCGCACCGCGCCGGCGTCCAAATAGGCCTGGTCGTGGGCGGCGGCAATTTCTGGCGCGGGGCGAAAGCCAGCGTGCGCGGCATGGACCGCGCCACGGCGGATTACGTGGGCATGCTCGCCACCGTGATGAACGCCCTGGCCCTTCAAAGCGCGCTGGAACGCGCGGGAGTCCCCTGCGTGGTGCAATCCGCCATTGAAATGAAAAATGTCGCGGAATCCTTCATCCGCCTGAAGGCCCGCTCGTATCTGGACAACAATAAAATCGTCATCTTCGCCGCCGGCACCGGCAACCCGTTCTTTTCCACGGACACCACGGCTGCCCTGCGCGCCAGCGAAATCAATGCGGAAGTGGTCATGAAGGCCACCTCCGTGGACGGGGTGTATGATGCGGACCCCAAAAAAGTCTCCGGCGCCAAGCGATTCGACACCATCTCCTATCAGGAATGCCTGGAACGCCAGCTCAAAGTAATGGACTCCACGGCCTTCACCCTGTGCATGGACAACAAAAAGCCCATCATCGTATTCGACATGCATACGCCGGGCAACATCACGCGCGCGCTTCTCGGGGAACCGATCGGCACCACCATCAGCTGAACCCCGCATTCCTTTTCAACCCACCAAAAACACTTAGCACCCACCATCATCATGGACGCAGAAACATTATTATTGGAAACGGAGGAATCCATGCTCAAGGCCGTGGACTTCGCCAAACAGGAATTCTCCGGCGTACGCACGGGCAAGGCTTCCCCCGGCCTCGTGGAAAACCTGGACGTGCATGTCTCCAGCTACGGCTCCGTCATGAAACTGAAGGGCCTGGCCGTCATCAGCACGCCGGAACCCCGTCTCATCCTCATCCAGCCCTTTGATCCGAGCACCGTCCACGACATCGGCCGCGCCATCAATGAAAGCAAGCTGAACCTCAATCCCCTGGTGGAAGGCCGTTCCATCCGCCTGCCCATTCCCGCCCTCACGGAAGAACGCCGCAAAGACCTTGTGAAGCTTGTCAAATCCCAGGCGGAAGAAGCCCGTGTGCGCGTGCGCGGCGCCCGGAAGGCCGCCATGGATTCCGCCAAAAAGCTCAAGGCGGAAAACATCGTTACGGAAGACGGCCAGCGCGATCTGGAAACGCAGATCCAGAAGCTGACGGACAAATACGTGAAGGAGATTGACGAACTGGTGGCCGTCAAGGAAAAGGATATCATGACCATTTAACCCATCCCCAACCATTTTACGACAATGACAGACAACGTAACCAACTTCCTCGCCTCCGGCATCGAAATCAAGGGAACCATCCGTTTCCAGAATGACATGCACATCGACGGCAAAATCGAAGGCGAAATCATCTCCGACAAGGGAAAAGTCACCATCGGTGAAACCGCCCAAATCAAGGGAGACATCACTGCCGGAGACGTCCGCATCTACGGCAACGTGGAAGGCAAGGTCACCTCTGACCGCTGCGAACTCAAGCAGCAGGCCCGTGTCGTCGGGGACATGAAGACACGCAGCCTCGCCATGGAGGAAGGCGCCCACCTGCTGGGCCGCACGGAAATCGGCTAAAAAACAGCCGCCCCTGTTCTTCCCTGGCGTGCCTGCCTTGTACGGGCCGCTTCTCCAAAAGCGTAAAAGCGCGCCGGGGTTTCTCAGGGAGCGGCGAAAATGAGGAACGGAAAAAAGATACCGCACTTTTTTCCAAATACCGTTCCCGCTCCGGAAGAGGAATTGCTGGGAACCCCTGGGTCATCTCCCGTTCTTCAGGAAGCGGACGGATGCCGTTTTACACAAATACCCTCCGGCAGAAAAACCGCTTCTTTCTTCTGTCCGAACCATCGCCGGATATCACGCAGGCGCATCGTCGCCTGCGTTTTTTATTGAGTCTCCACGCTCTCTCTCCGCCTCCGGCGAAACATCCGTCACCGGAGCAGGCGGAACTTGCCCTGGTGCGGAAAAGCCCCGCCGGGCAAGCTCTCCAACTCCCGTGAACACGGAAAAACGTTTCCCTGGCAGCCACAGGCGCCTGTCTTCCGAAGCCATGCGGCAACAAACTCTTCTGCCGCGAAACAGAAGATACGGGAATAAAAACGGAAAACGTCCCGGATTCTTGAAAGGCCGGCAGCCATTGCCGCCCCGGCACCGTTTCCGGAAATTTGCCTGGCCACGCAAAAAGCCGTCCCTATCCCCCGCCTCTTTATCTGGAGCTTTATATTTGGGGCTTTACAAAAAACGCGTGAAGAGCTACATTCTTTTTGTCAAATATCAGACCATCAAATATCATACTTTATTCATCTCCGCCTATGAGCAAAGAGAGCGTCAATATCCACGTAAACAACTACTGCCGGCTACGGGACAAACAATATGCCGTCTATACGGAATACGCCAGAAAACACGGGTTGACCACCAAAGAGCTGTTTATTCTGGATATCATCTATTTCGCTCAGAGCGGCTGCACGCAGGCCGGGATTTGCGAACGCCTCTCCGCCACGAAGCAAACCGTCAGCGCCGCCATCAAAAAATTCTGGAAGCAGGGGTACCTTTCTTTTGAAGAATCCAAAACCGACCGGAGAATCAGGTTGATACGCTTCACCGCAGCCGGAAAGGAATACGTGGAACGCATCATCCCCCCTGCCGCGCAGGCGGAAAACGACGCCATGGCGGAATTGAGCGGAGAACAGCAAGCGGAACTGGTCCGTTTAACCGACTTTTTTTCGGAACAAATGCGTCTGAAATTTCAATCCATCAACAAAAACACGCTATGATTATCAATACAGGAGGACGGACGGACACCGTCCAGTATTACACCCGCTGGCTGCTGAAGAGGTTTGAAGAAGGCTATGTCCTTTCCCGCAATCCCCTGTTCCAACATAAGGTGACCCGTTATGAACTGACGCCGGACCAAGTGGACTGTGTTGTGTTCTGCTCTAAAAATTATGCCCCCATTCTTCCGCATATCAACAGCATCACCGAGCGCTTCCATACCTACTTCCACTATACGATTACGGCCTACGGAAAGGAAATTGAACCGGGTGTTCCCGGCATTGATGAAAGCATGGCCACGCTGGCAAAACTTTCGGAAGTTGTCGGAGCAAACCGCATCGCATGGCGGTATGACCCGGTATTGCTGACAAGTGAATATACCGTCAGAAGGCATCTGGAGACCTTTGAACGCATGGCGTCCTTCTTATCCGGCCACATCGACCGCTGCATTTTCAGCTTTGTGGAAATGTACAGGAAGCTGCAAACCAACATGCCGGAACTAATCCCCCTCACGGAAAAAGACAAGGAGGAGCTGGCGGCCGGGCTGGGAGCAATCGCGGCCGAATATAAAATCCCCATTCAAACCTGCGGAACCAATGGCGATTACACGCGTTACGGCATTTCATCCTCCGGCTGCATGACCCTGAACATTCTGGGACAGGCCAACGGCGTTCAATTCCGCAACCTGAAACATCAAGGAATGCGGCAGGGCTGCCATTGCATTGAGAGCCGGGACATAGGAGCGTATGACACCTGCCTTAACGGCTGCAAATACTGCTATGCAAATACGAACCGGCAAAAGGCCCGTGAAAATTACAAACTCCATGACCCGGACTCTCCGTTGCTGCTGGGGCATCTGCTCCCTTCCGATACCGTGCAGCAGGGAATGCAAAGGAGCTTTTTAAAACCATGAACGCTGATGCAATCAAAGTAAGGGAAATTCAGGTAAAGAGCATCCTGTCAACGTCAAATCTGCCTGTGGCCGATTACTCGGTCAATCCTTACGTGGGCTGCCCCCACGCCTGTAAATACTGCTACGCCTCGTTCATGAAACGGTTCACCGGGCATCCGGAACCATGGGGAACCTTTCTGGACGTCAAATACTGGCCGGAAATACGCAACCCCGGGAAATACGCGGGAAAACATCTGTTTATCGGTTCCGTGACCGACCCTTACGGACCTCAGGAAGAAATCTACAAGAGGACAAGGGCGCTTCTGGAACAGCTTCAAGGCAGCGGCGCGGAAATCAGCATAGCAACAAAATCCGATTTGGTGTTGCGGGACCTGGATTTGATAAAAACATTTCCCCATGCCCGCGTTTCCTGGTCCGTCAACACGCTTGACGAGCGCTTTCAGGCAGATATGGACATGGCGGTGAGCATCTCGCGGAGGCTGGCCGCCATGAAGGCCTTCCATGAGGCAGGAATCCGCACCACCTGCTTCATCTCCCCCATTTTTCCGGGCATTACGGATATTCCGGCGATTGTGGAGCAGGCTGAAGACAAATGCAACCTGATCTGGCTGGAAAACCTGAATCTGCGGGGCAGCTACAAATCCGTAATTCTGGAGTACATCAACAAACGCTATCCGCACCTGGTGCCCCTCTATCGGGAAATTTACCAGAAAGGCAGCCGCGGCTACTGGGAAGGACTGGACGCAGCAATACGGCAGCTGGCGGAAAAACGGGGGTTGCCGTACCTGCGCAATGACGATTCCATGCACCGGCCGTTCAACGAACCGCCGGTTATCGTGAATTACTTTTACCATGAGCAGATCAAACGTTCCGCCATGAAAAAAGGGGTACTTCCGAATCCTCCGCCTCCCGCGGCGGCCTCCAGCTATTGATGTCAAAAACGCCTGATAACCCTGCATGGACTCCCAACAGCAACGCAGCTGGCCGGCACAAAAATTCCCTCGCCCGGGCGATTTTCCTTAGCGCATCGGGATGCGCCGTTTCCAAAAAATCTTCCGCTTCATCACGCATGGCTTTCCTCCTGGCGGAAACTGTTTTCAACGACGCCCGGCAGAAGCTCATAAATGGAACAGCCCGCTTTTTTCTCAAAGAACGCCTTGAGCTGCAGAATTTTTTTCCACCGGTCCACCGTAAACGGATGCACTCCATACCGGATTGTCACATCTACAAACCGTTTTTCCAAAAGGCAGAAACCTGTCGGCATGGCCAAAGCGTCACATAACTGGACCAGGCGGTCGTAGTCGTCATAGACCGCGTTCTCTACAAAATTTTTCATGAACAGGTAATCCTCCCCACTCACGTCAAACGTGCCGATGGAAGTATTGATATCCTGTATCATAAACGCATGGGAAATACAAATCTGCGCCGCCTTTTTCCAGCCTCTTGCCGCACAATAGCGGTACCCGTCTATCAAATGCTTTTCGGAACTTACTCCGGCATACCGTCCAATATCATGCAACAGCCCCAGGACATAAGCTTTTTCACCGGATAACCCTTTACAGCGCGAGGCTATATTTTTACAGGCTTCCGCCACATAGCGGGAATGTTCCGCCCAGCCCCCCGGGTTGGATTCATACGCTTCCCTGATTGCCCGTTCCGCAGTTTTCCTGTCCGGCTCCATCTCAGTCATGGCTGCCACTATAGCGCATCACCACTGAAATAAAAATCACGATTCCGCTACACCCCTCCCCCAGCCTTCAGATGATGTAACGCAAAAATATTCCTTTTTATTTAATCCTGCCTTTTTCCCGGACAGGGAAAAAGGAAATGATTTTCCGGGGAATTACTCCCCGGCAGGCGGACGCACGATGGACCAGGAACGCGGCTGGGCGGGATCCAGCACCTTCCTGATAAAGGCGTTCATCCGGGCCAGATCCATATTCCTGATAGCGTCCGTCTGCTGTTCAAACGCTTCCAGAGGCAAACCGAACAGGATATCCAGCGCCAGCATCTGGCACAAAGTTCCATTGGACTGCATGGCCAGCAGACGGGAAGACAGGGCGGCCGCCCTAGTGCGTTCCAGCTCCTCCTCCGTCATGCCCTGTTCATCAATCATCTCCAGTGTTTTTTCCAGCCTCCGCCCGGCTTCCTCCAATTGTTCCGGGGAAGTGCCCAGATAGAAGCAGATGCCTCCGGCATCCATGCCGATGAACAGGGAAGAACTGGCATAATAGGCCAGTCCGGCCTCCTCCCGGATATTGGTGAAAACGGGACCGGCCATATCACTGCACCAGGACTGGAACAGCAGAGCCTGGGCCATCTCCGGGGAAGCCACGTCCACGCCCGGCACCCCCACTACCAGCACGGCCTGCTGTTTATCCAGAACGGCCACTTCCCGGCCGGCCCGCAGCGCGGGCGTGGGAGTCAGGGCCGGAGGCGTTCCCGCCCTCATGCCTCCCAGATATTTTTCCAGAAGAGGCAGGACCTCCTCCTTCCTGACATCTCCGGAAATGCAAATCACGGCGTTGGAAGCGCAGATAATGCGTTCATACTGTTTTTTGATGTCCTGAACCGTCAGTGAAGACAGGCTTTCCGGCGTGCCGGAAGGGGAATTTCCATAGGAAACATGCCCGTAAGCCACCTTCCGCTCCTGCCGGAACGCCACGGAAAGAGGGTCTTCCATATCCTCCTCCGCATCCGCCACAAAAGATTCCTTTTCCCTCAGAAAGGCGTCTTCCGGGAAAGACGGATTCATGACCACATCCGCCATCAGCTCCAATCCGGCGTCCAGGTCTTCCGCCAGAACCTGACATCCCACGCTCAGGGAATTGTTACCGGTGGACGTGTTGATGGCTCCCCCGATGTCCTCCAGAAAACGGGCTATATCCGCCGCGGAACGGGTGGATGTTCCTTTCAGCAGGCACTCGGACATCAGGTCCGTCACCCCGGCGTCATGCTCATTCTCCGCACGGCATCCGGCCTTGAACGCCATGCAGGCATAGGCCAGCGGCAGGCGATGGTCTTCACGGATCACCACCTTCATGCCGTTGCCAAGAACATGCTCGCTCAGGGCCGTTCCCGCAGAGGCGGAGGCCCTTTCTTCATCCCCGGCGTTGCTGCCCGGGGGGTCCAGGCTGACTTCCGTCACATTCGGGGAAGACAGCCAGGTGGAACAAACGCGGTGCAAATCTTCCGTAGTCACCCGTTCAATAGCTTCCTGCCATTCGGAAGACAGGTTCAAATTGCGCGAGCCGAACCAGTCCGCCCCCATTTCCGAGGCCACCCCGGAAGCGGAACTCCTGCGGCGCAGGCGACTGACCCGGGTCTGTTTGCAAACTCTCTTCAGGTCCTCCGTAAAATCCTCTTCCGCCAGATTGCGAAGCTCCTGAAGCACCAGATCCCGCACCTTGTCGCGCTGGGCGCGATCCACGTCCATGCTGATGGTAAACGCCCCTTCATCCGTCTCAGACTGGTTGGAATGCACCTCAATGCTGTACACCAGGCCCAGGCGGTCATGGAACTTTTCATAAAAACGGGCGGAACGTCCGCCTCCCAGAATGCTGGACAGAGCGGAAAGGGCTGGCGTATCCGGATGGGCGGAACAGGGCAGGCGCCAGGCAAGGTGCAGCTTGGAGTAAGGCACGGCAAACTCCTTCCGCACCCTGCGGGAACCGAACTGGTGAGGTTCATGGGGAATGGGTTCCCGGTTCAGGGGACGGGATTTCAGGTCTTCCACCAGCAATTCCAGATGGGAAAGAATCTCCGCGGCATCCACGTCCCCCGCGATGGAAAGAACCACGTTGTTCGGAACATAACGGCTGGCATGGTAATCCAGCACGTCCTGCCGGAACGCGGCGGCCACTGGAATGCGTACACCAGCGTGAA
>OQVH01002151.1_pt1 | contig 10840 bp, 9 predicted proteins | sample 1691641 | NCBI WGS metagenome assembly OQVH01 (sample SAMN03418286, study PRJEB22391) | human gut metagenome | biome: human-gut; feature: organic feature; material: feces | host: Homo sapiens | place: Italy | collected 2013-04
CCGCCATACCATGGCACCAGTTTGTAATCCGCCGGAGATTCCCATGGCCGACCTTCATGATTGCCGTGTATACAAAAAAATGTAACTGGAATTCTATTCACACGCTCTTTTAATTTTTCATCTTTCGGACTCAGCCAATAATTGATGCCGGAATCCCCCAGAATAATCATGACGTCATCTGGTGTGGTGTGATGATCCTGGCAAAAAGTTTCCACCCGATCAAATTTTTTGTGTGTATCTCCTGTAATATAAAAATGCAAAAATATTTCCTCCCCTGTACCTTTGTTCTTTTAGTATCTGCATTTTCAGGAATTATGTCAACAAAAAAAGGAACAATATCATTTATTTTTTGATATTGTTCCTTATTATTTTTTTTATTACTTTTATGCTATTTCTGTTACATTTTTAGAATTTCAAATGATGAATTGCCTGTTTTCCACTCTTCTGTGCACCACGGGCATACTTAAATTTCGGATAGCCGAATCCCATGGCTGTTGCCACAAAATGATCTTCCGGAATACCAAGTTTCGCCCATACATCCGGCATCAGTTTCATAACGTTCATCGGGAAACCAAGGTACACGCAGCCAAGTCCCTTAGATTCACATAACAGTTCAAAGTAAGCCAGAGTAATTCCCACTTCTACTGCTGCCGAGCCAAATTTTTTCGGCATATGCGGAATAATAATATGCGGTGCAGAGCAGAAATAAATGTCTCCGTTCATGGCCTGCGGACCGCGGGCTTCCATAATTCCGTAGGATTCCTCATCCCAGGAATACGGATAGATTCCCTGTTTTTTCAGGTCTTTGACACCTTCACAGATCATCTTGCGCAGTTTGTCCACTTCTGCGCGGTCATCAATGACCGTGAATTCCATTTTCTGCTTATTTCCGCCAGTCGGTGTTGCCTCCAGTGCCGCAAGCAGTTCATTTAAAAGTTCCGGATCCACATTTTCGTCTTTGTAATGACGGCAGGAACGACGGCTGCAGACCAGACGCTCCAGATCTGTAGAAATTGCATCACTTGGTAACGGAAGACTGTTTTCCGGCTTTTTACCAAGCACACTGATGGCCCCGTTCGGACAGACGGTCAGGCAATGCTGACATCCCCAGCATCCGTACCAGTCCATACTTTTTACCGGTTTCAGGCTTGGTTTTTTATATTCATTCATTTCAATCAGCATAGACGGACAGGCAAGCTGGCATAAACCACAGCCCACACATTTACTCTCGTCTACTTGAAATCTCGTATCAATTAAACTCATTAATTGGTTCCTCCTGATATTTTTATTTGTGTCACAACGTAAGGGTAAGCAGTGTGGTTCTCACACAGTCTGGGAAAAATGGACTCTGGCTATTTTTTCTCGACCAGCGATTGCTAGCGGGCGAGACAAAATCGCAGAGTCCTTTTTCATAACCTAACAAAAACCACACAATTACCCGAAAACTATATAATATAAAACCAGTTCTCATCCTGTTCTAAATTACTGATCTCCATGGTTGTTTTTCCACCTTGCTTAAACTGCAGTTCCTGCCCTTTGATGCTGACCGTCGTTCCCGCCGGAATGGATTTTGTGATAAACGCATTACCGCCGATAACAGAATCTCTGCCAATGACAGTCTCTCCGCCAAGGATGGAAGCACCGGAATAAATCGTCACATTATCCTCAATGGTAGGATGACGCTTTGCATTTTTCAGTTTCTGTCCGCCTCTGGTAGACAATGCACCTAAGGTAACACCCTGATATATTTTGACATTATCTCCGATGATCGTTGTCTCACCGACTACGATACCGGTACCATGGTCGATAAAGAAATGTTTTCCAATGGTTGCCCCCGGATGAATATCAATTCCGGTCACACTGTGCGCATATTCGGTCATAATACGCGGAATCAGCGGTACGGAACGGATAAACAGTTCATGTGCCAGACGGTTGATCGTGATGGCAAGCAATCCCGGATAAGCCAGAATGATCTCGCCATAGCTGTTTGCTGCCGGATCTCCTTCTAATGCTGCCTGCAGATCTCCCTCCAGATATTCACGGATCTTCGGAATCTGACGCAGGAAATCTACTGTGATCTCGTAGCTTTCTTTTTCAATCTGTTCCCGGCATTTTCCATCCAACTTCGGACAGAATTTTGAAACTTTTGCAATCTGTCTGCTGAGACGATACAATACATCCTCGATCAAAGTTGATAAATGATGGTTTGCATGATAGCTTTTGTATGCACGATCTCTGTAATAACCCGGATAAATAATCTTCAGTAATTTTTCAATAATATCAATGATCACTTCTTTATTTGGCTGATCATAAAAATCTTCCATCTTGTCAATGGTACGATCCAGTTCATAATCAGCAAGGATAGAATCCAGAATTTCTTCTGCTTCTTTTCCCTCTATATTTCTGCTCATATCTGACATACTATTCACCTTTTTCTTTCTCAATCAATTCATTATATTACACTGGAATTGGTAATCTCTTTCCACTTTTGGCATATTCTTATTTTATTTTTTAATGCACCCCTGAACATCCTACGACCGGAAATCTCCACGGTCACTGACCAGAGTAAATCCGACACTCTCCACTCTGCGTCCCAGGCATCCGCGGCATTCCGCTGCTTCCTCTCCGGTGCAGATCTTGTTATCATACAGATCATACTGTTTCCGGTTTTTCACCGGTGAGAGGTTTGGCATTACAACATTCGCTCCATGCTGCAATCCTTTTTCTCTTCCAAGCGGATCTGCCGTTCCAAGTGCCGTTGTCGCCGGAAGCAATACATGCGGCAGCATAATGCGGATTACGGACAGTAAAAACAACGTCAATGGAACACTTCCGGACGGCTCCTTGGCAAACATGGTATCATGATGTGGAATAAACGGACCGATACCGACCATCTGGGGATCCAGTTCTTTTAAAAATACCAGATCATCCGCCAGCGTCTCTGCGGTCTGCTCCGGAGACCCTACCATAAATCCTGCTCCTACCTGATAACCAAGTGTCTTTAAATCGTATAAACACTGCTTACGTGCCTCCAGACGCATCTCTTCCGGATGTAGTTTCCGGTAATGTACATCATTGGCAGTCTCATGACGAAGCAGATAACGATCTGCGCCCGCTTCCCGGAAACGTTTATAACTCTCATAAGATTTTTCACCAATTGACAACGTAATGGCACAATCCGGATAACCTGCACGAATCTTCCGTACAATATCTACCATACGATCATCGTTGAAATACGGATCCTCGCCTCCCTGCAGGACAAAAGTACGAAATCCTAACTCGTAGCCATTCTCACAACAGGCTAAAATTTCCTCCTCTGTCAGCCGGTAACGTTTTGCATTCGGATTGCTTCTGCGTATTCCGCAGTAATAACAGTCGTTTTTACAATAATTAGTAAACTCGATCAGCCCTCTTGTATACACATCAGTACCATAAACCTCTTTTCGGATGCGGACAGCTTCTTCTGCCAGCAGCGCATCTACCTGTGGATCATCCGCCATTTTGATCAGTTCCGCAAACTCTTCCCAGGTTAAATTATGTTCCCTGATTAATTTCTGTGCTGCATTCATTTCTTACTTCCCCTTTTATATCCCTTTTTCACAGGTTACTCTCATTTATAATCGCTGAAACAATACTATATTTTTCATCCAGACGCTGCGTTAAAAATGTTCCGTTTTTAACTGTATCTTTTTGCGATCTCTGTCTCAATGATCGTCGCTCCGCCGACAACCACATCGCCATCATACAGAACCACCGCCTGGCCACAGGTAATGGCACGTTGCGGCTCATCAAATACCACGCGGATCTTGTCCGGCTCCGGCTGTGTCACAGTTGCCCACTGTTCTTCATGGCGGTAGCGCACTTTGGCTTTCACGCGCATTTCCCCTTCAATATGATCCACGGAAATAAGATTCACATCATTTGCGATCAGTTCTCTGGAAAACAGATCTTCGTTTCTTCCCAAAATAACCTGATTTTTCACCGGATCCACGGCTACCACATACATAGACTCTTTTAATGCAAGACCGAGTCCTTTTCTCTGCCCGATCGTATAACGGATGATTCCTTTGTGACGTCCCAGCACATTCCCCTCCAGATCTACAAAATCTCCTTCCGGATAGGTCTTTCCACGATACTGTTCAATGAAATCCGAATATTTTCCGTTTACGACAAAACAGATATCCTGGCTGTCATGTTTTCTTGCATTGATAAAACCCTGTGTTTCCGCAATTTCTCTGGCCTCAGTCTTATGCATGCCGCCCAGCGGGAACTGCACATGCGCCAGCTGATCCTGGGTCAGAGAATATAACACATAACTCTGATCTTTGCTCAGGTCTACGGATTTTTTTAATAAGTAACGTCCGGTTTCCTCATTGTATTCAATCTGTGCATAATGACCAGTCACCACATAATCGTAAGACAGCTCTTTTGCACGCTGAAACAGTTTTTCAAATTTCAGATAACGGTTGCAGTCAATGCATGGATTCGGTGTACATGCATTCTCGTAAGAACATACAAATTTCTCCATCACTTCTTCTTTGAAGCGATCTGAAAAATTAAATACATAATAAGGCATATCCAGTGCCCGGGCCACACTTCTGGCATCTTCTACATCATCTAAAGAACAGCAGGTATGCTCTCTGCATACAACCACATCCTCATTCTGAAACAGCTTCATAGTAGCGCCGATACACTCATATCCTTTTTCTTTCATTAAAAAAGCGGCTACGCTGGAATCAACGCCGCCGCTCATTGCGATTATTGCTTTTTTATTCAAAGGCTACGTCTCCTTTTTATCATACTATTCAAGAATCTACGGATTATATCGCCTGTATCTTCCAGTCATGATATAACCCCATGTTATCCTAGTATTATAGTATTTTTTACTGATAAAAATCAAGTAGTAGCATATATTTCTTTAGATATAGTACATACTTTCGTCGTACTTTTCAAATTCCTGATATTCTTTCACCAGATCTGCCAGTGTCAGATTGATCAGAATCTGATCCAGCTGACGGTTCACCTCATCAATTACCCGTGTCTGAATGGCCGCTGCAATTCCTTTACAGTCACTCTCTTCTGCCGTATCTTCATCTGCAATGTGATAAGTTCCATCCAGGGCTTCCAGAATCTCAGCCACAGTAATTTTCTCTGCCGGATGATTCAGCAGATAGCCCCCCTGCGGGCCTTTGATACTTTTGACAATACCTGCCCGGCGCAGTGCAGCAAATACCTGCTCCAGATACTGCGGAGAAATATCATTTCGTTCCGCGATGCTGTTTAATGCCACATGTCCATTTTTGGAATGTACGGATAAATCGATCAGAGAGGTTAGTCCATATCTGCTTTTTTTCGAAAACTTCATTTTTATAATACCTCCCATACTCCAATTTAATTCTACATCATTTAATTTAACAGGCGGATTGCAGTAATACAACCCGCCTGAATTTCTATATTTTTTCCATTTTTTACTGAATTGCTTTGAAAGCTTCATCCAGATCCTGAATGATATCGTCAATATTCTCTGTACCGATAGAAAGACGAATTGTGTTTGGTTTGATTCCCTGATCAGCAAGTTCTTCCGGTGTGCACTGGCTGTGTGTAGTTGTTGCCGGATGGATCACCAGAGATTTTACATCTGCAACATTTGCAAGCAGGGAGAACAACTCCAGATTGTCGATGAAGTCTTTTGCTTTCTGCTCATCACCTTTGATTTCAAATGTGAAGATAGAACCACCGCCATTCGGGAAATATTTTTTGTATAATGCCTGCTGGCTCGGATCCTCAGATACAGACGGATGATGTACACGCTCTACCTGTGGATGGTTGTTTAAGTACTGAACTACTTTCAGTGCGTTCTCTACGTGACGCTCTACACGTAAGGACAGTGTCTCAAGTCCCTGTAAGAACAGGAAAGAGTTGAACGGAGAAATGGTTGCTCCGGTATCACGCAGTAAGATTGCTCTGATTTTTGTAACGAAAGCTGCCGGTCCAACAGCTTTTGTGAAGCTGATACCGTGATAACTTGGGTTCGGATCTACTAAAGAAGCAAATTTTCCGGATGCTTCCCAGTCGAATTTACCACTGTCTACGATCACACCACCAATACTTGTTCCATGTCCGCCGATGAATTTTGTTGCGGAATGAACAACGATATCTGCGCCGTACTCAATTGGGCGAACCAAGTATGGGGTTGCAAATGTATTGTCGATTACCAGCGGAATCTTATGCTCATGAGCGATATTTGCCAGTGTCTCGATATCCACTACATCAGAGTTCGGGTTACCAAGTGTCTCAATGTAAAGTGCTTTTGTATTGTCCTTGATTGCTGCTTTTACTTCGTCAATATTAAACGGATCTACAAATGTAGTCTCGATGCCGTACTGCGGAAGTGTGTGCTCCAGCAAGTTGAAGGAACCACCATAAATATTTTTTGCAGCTACGATATGATCTCCGGCCTGAGCAAGATTTTCAATGGTATAAGTAATCGCTGCCGCTCCGGAAGCTACTGCTAATGCTGCAACGCCGCCTTCCAGTGCTGCCATTCTCTGCTCAAATACGTCCTCTGTCGGGTTTGTCAGACGTCCGTAAATGTTACCTGCATCTGCAAGTCCGAAACGTGCCGCTGCATGATCGCAGTTGCGGAATACATAGGAAGATGTCTGATAAATCGGTACTGCTCTTGCATCTGTAACCGGATCCGGATTCTCCTGTCCTACGTGTAACTGTAATGTCTCAAATTTAAAATTTCTGTCTTTTCTTGCGATTTTCTCTGCCATTTCTCTCAACCTTTGCCTTTCATAATCTGTCCTGTTCAGGATCTGCTGTCTGCCATCCTGCTGTTGTCTTTGTTTCACAGATTCTGATAACAGTTCAAATTCACTTGAACGTATCAAATCACTCTAAAACATTCTTGCTCTCACAGTTTTTTCTATTCCTCTGTGAATAATGGTGTTGAATAATATCTGTCACCTGTATCCGGTAATAATGCTACAATTGTTTTTCCTGCAAATTCCGGACGTTTTGCCACCTGAATTGCTGCGGATAATGCTGCTCCGGAAGAAATTCCGACTAAAACGCCTTCTTTCTTTGCCAGAAGTTTTGCTTTTTCAAATGCATCATCATTTTCAATTGTAATAATCTCATCATATACCTGTGTATTTAATACGTCCGGTACGAAACCAGCGCCAATACCCTGAATTTTGTGAGCTCCGCTCTTACCTTCGGAAAGTACTGGAGATGTTGCAGGCTCTACTGCGATAATCTTGACATCCGGATTTTTGGATTTCAGATATTCGCCTGTACCTGTTAATGTTCCGCCTGTACCTACACCTGCGATAAATACATCTACATTTCCGTCTGTATCGTTCCAAATCTCCGGACCTGTGGTTGCTTTGTGTGCTGCCGGGTTTGCCGGATTTACAAACTGTCCCGGGATGTAGCTGTTTGGAATCTCTTTTGCGAGTTCATCTGCTTTTTCAATGGCTCCTTTCATTCCTTTGGAACCTTCTGTTAAAACGATCTCTGCGCCATAAGCTTTTAAGATGTTTCTTCTCTCAACACTCATGGTCTCCGGCATGGTAAGGATGATTCTGTATCCTTTTGCTGCTGCGATGGATGCAAGACCGATACCGGTATTTCCTGAAGTCGGCTCAATGATAACAGAACCTTCTTTTAATAATCCTTTTTCTTCAGCGTCCTCGATCATTGCTTTTGCAATTCTGTCCTTGACACTTCCTGCCGGATTGAAGTATTCTAATTTTACAAGGATTTTAGCGTTGAGATCCTGATCGTTCTCTACATTTGTAACTTCAACCAGTGGTGTGTTACCGATTAAACCAAGTGTTCCTTTATAAATGTTAGCCATTGTTTCGTCCTCCTATAAATCATATCTGTTTTCTATGTTTTATTTGTTGAATGTATTATATTCCCGTTATTCCTATTTGTCAACTAGGTTTTGAAAGTTTTTTATATTTTTTCATAAAGAATACCGTAAAACCGCGTAAATGCTGGGTATATGGCTGTTTCTATTTTTCAAAAATGACAAAAAAGGACCTTCTTCAGACGTTTTTCTGTCCAAAGAAGGTCTTTTTTGTTTCACCAACTTATCAGGTATGTTTTATATTTTATCTTATTTTTTAACCCGGATAGCTGCTACAGCGCAGTCATCTGCTGACTTCCTCCACTTTGGGCTCTGCAGAACTTATCTTCTCGATAAAGACATTATAGCAGAAACCGCGCCACATAGCACCCCTGCGCAGACCCAGATGATCCAGGTCACATCCCATCGATTTGTCAAAAAGCTGACTGCCAGATAGATTGCGGTTACAGAACGCCAGTAAATTTTGGAAACCTGTTTTCTTCTGCCACTGCTCTGCTTATTTTTCACGCTGTAGTCCTCTTCCTCCAGCAAAATCTGGTAACTTCCTGTGATTGTTCCTGACCACACAAAGAAAAAAGTTGCAATTGCCACAAATATCAGCAGAACGGCAAGACTGTAGATATAATAAATATCCGGCATGGAAAATGCTGCCATCAGCATCATCGGCACCACACTGACAATGGAAAGAATCACACCGGTCACCGTGCATTTACGACTCAGCGGGGCAAATTCCTGTTTTTCTTCCAAAACCATCTTTCGAACTTCCTCTTCCGCTACGATGTGCTGTGTTTCAAAAGAACAAAAGCGTTCCTGATGCGCACCCTTAATGATAAAAATTGCGACTGCCACAGCCACTATGCCCAGAAGGATCGCAACGCCCATTCCACCTGCCATATCCTCCGTGATCGGAAGCACCTTATATTCTGCCATTCCGCCAAGCAATAAAAGCCATACCGGAGATAATATACACAGAAACGTTCCTAATGCGATCCACGGGGCTTTGTGTTTTGCCCATTCAAGATAATCCCTTGCCTCCTGCATAGAAACATGATGCGTTGGAATTTCTTCACTTCGTGTATCTTCTCCAAATTGCTGCTGCGTGCTATTTTGATTACTACAAAAATTTGTCATACCCGACGTATCCGTTTTCATCTGTTCATTCTGTAAATCTTCAAATGTTGTTTTTCTCTCGTTCAACTCCATTTCTTCTTTTAAAAGAGTGTCTGTGGATACACCAAAAATCTCACTCATCTTTAAGATTTTATCCAGATCTGGCACAGACGCTCCGCTCTCCCATTTCGATACAGACTGTCGTGATACAGAAAGCTGCTGCGCCAGTTCTTCCTGCGACCAGCCGCGTTGCTTTCTCAATGTCATAATTTTTTCTGCAAGTTTCATAACCCTTGATACCTTTCCTAGTAATAAATATAAGAACGTGTGCTATCACACATTTGCGTGCTTGTAATTATCAATAGCACATCTTTCTTATTCGCGCCGAGCACGTTTAACCGAGCTTTCTAAGCGAGGGCTACTTCTTGAACTGTGTTCAAGAAGGGTAATTTCTTTTCGTGCGAGTGTGCATGAAGTGCTTTTGTTTGATAGGAAAAACTCATTTCCTATCAAACAAAAATCCATCAGCAGCCGTTCTGCCTTTGACGTCCTCAGCAAAACTTCTCCTGATGGAGTAAAGCGGACATTCGCAATTCGCTTTCGCTATTTGCTCATGAACGCAGTCATCTTGCAACCTGCGTTCATTATACGAAAAATCCCGATTGACAACCACCAATTACCCTTGAAAATCCGTCAACTGGCAGTTGCATCTTCCAGTTTTTTTAGTTTTCCTCTTTTTTCTCTATTCTATCGTAATCATCCAGGAAGTGATGTTTCACACCATCTTTCTTGTATGCAATGACGGTGCTTAAGTTCACATTCTCCACGCTTTTGAAAATATTGGATTCCACGAACGGATTTGTCTCTTTCAACTGACGGATCAGATTTTTCACTTCCACACGTTTTGATGTGTTCTCACTGCCACAGGTGCTGCAGGTATCAGTAAACTTACATGCACACTGAATAAAGTGCAGGTCATTGCTGTCACGCCATTTTTTGATATCATCCTCACGAATCAGATACAGCGGACGGATCAGCTCCATGCCTTCAAAGTTTGTACTGTGTAGCTTTGGCATCATGGTCTGCATCTGAGCTCCGTAGAGCATGCCCATCAGAATGGTCTCAATGACATCATCATAATGATGGCCCAGAGCAATCTTGTTGCAGCCAAGCTCTTTTGCTTTGCTGTATAGATGTCCGCGGCGCATTCTCGCACACAGATAGCACGGTGATTTTTCTATATTAAATACCGCATCAAAAATATCCGACTCGAAAATAGTGATCGGAATATTCATTCTCTTTGCGTTGGCCTCAATGATCTGTCTGTTTGCCGGGCTGTATCCCGGATCCATTACCAGAAATACCACTTCAAAGTTAAACTTGTTATGGCGTTTCAACTCCTGGAAAAGTTTTGCCATCAGCATGGAATCTTTTCCCCCGGAGATACAGACTGCAATCTTGTCGCCCTCTTTTACCAGCTCGTACTCACGTACTGCACGGGTAAAACGACACCAGATGGTTTTCCGGAACTTTTTGCGGATACTCTGCTCAATTTCCACATACTCCGGAGTCTCTTCTTCCTTTTTGGCTTCTTCTTTCTGTTTCATGGCTTCCATCAACCAGGCTAAGTATCCACCATTCAGACTTTTTGCATCCACGCCGGCTTCCTGCAGTGCTTCCGCTGCCGGAACACTCATCTCACCTTTCTGGCAATAAATAACAACTGTCTTATTTTTATCAATTTCCTGTGATTCCGGCAGTTCCTCTGCACTCAGAGCCACACTGCCCGGGATCACACCATAAGAACGTGCACGCTCATCCCGGATATCAACTAACTGATAGCTGTTT
>OQVH01002155.1_pt1 | contig 10823 bp, 8 predicted proteins | sample 1691641 | NCBI WGS metagenome assembly OQVH01 (sample SAMN03418286, study PRJEB22391) | human gut metagenome | biome: human-gut; feature: organic feature; material: feces | host: Homo sapiens | place: Italy | collected 2013-04
CGTAGGCAAAGGCTGCGCCCAGTCCCTGCGCGGCATGGGAGCCCAGGTGGTCGTGACGGAAATAGACCCCATCTGCGCTCTTCAGGCAGCCATGGAAGGTTACCGCGTACTGACGGTGGAAGACACGCTGGGCTGGGCGGATATTTACGTGACCACTACGGGAAACTGCAACATCATCCGCATCGAACACATGGAAAAAATGAAGGACCAGGCCATTGTCTGCAACATCGGCCACTTCGACAATGAAATCCAGGTACACAAGCTCCAGACGTATCCCGGCATCAGGCATCTTAACATCAAGCCGCAGGTGGACCGCTACACGTTCCCGTCCGGCAACAGCCTGTATCTTCTGGCGGAAGGCCGCCTGGTCAACCTGGGCTGCGCTACGGGTCATCCCAGCTTCGTGATGTCCAATAGCTTCGCCAACCAGGTGCTGGCCCAGCTGGAACTGTGGAATACCCGTAAAGACCGTTCCGTGGGCGTGGAAGTGCTGCCCAAGGTGCTGGATGAGGAAGTGGCGCGGCTGCACCTCGCCAAGATAGGGTGCAAGCTGACTGTCCTGCGTCCGGAGCAGGCGGACTACATCGGCGTTCCGGTGGAAGGTCCTTACAAACCGGACTTTTACAGGTATTAACCTTGTCAAGGTTTTCTTTTCCTGGCCGTTCTGCGCAGGCCTGTCCGGCGGAACGGCTTTTTTGTTTTCCCGATGATGGAGGGAAGCAGGATAACGGTACGTTTATTTTTTTTCCTGTTTTTTATGCAGGTTCCCTGCTGTTAGTGAAAAAAAGGAAGACTTTTTATCCGGTCTTTAATGTTCAAATACCTTTGCAGCAGGCAAAACGGGAGCAATCTTGGAATGCTGACCAGCCAGAGCCTCGGCCTGCATTGCAGAATGTTCCAAAACCATTTGAGTTTGGTAAGAAGGCTGTTATCGAATGAAGCATAGGGGAAGAGCAGGAGCCTTCTCTGTTCCGCCTGAATCAGACTCATCAGGCGATCGGCGGCCTGGTATGTTATTTCCCCGGACTTATGCTTTCCGTATACCTCTTTCATGATCATTATCCAGGTTGTTATCAGGAATTCCGATCTCTTGATCAGGATTGTCCTGGGGTTCCCGCTCTTAAAATTGCAGATATTACTGTTGTGTCTCCGATAGTACGAACACCGTTTGCCGGATGCGACCATGCCTGATTTTTTCAAATAGGCGCGCATGGACAGCATTGTATCGTCCGCAATGCCGGGCCCTGAAGGCAAATATTCGAAGTCGCTGAACAAAGACCTGTGGTACATGGCATTTCCGCCAAAACAGCTGTAAACATGGGAAATGTCAAAAATACATTCCCTGTAGGGTTTGACGACGACGGAATCTGAATCTGGCAACATGCGTCCATAAGCGGGTTGTCCATCTTCATCGATTTCATTATAAGAATAGCAGTAAACCAGATGACCGGGATATTTTTCCGCCAGAGATGCCAACGAGGAGATCCTGTCTTCCCGGGCGATGTCATCGCCGTCAAACTTGATAATCCATTCCCCCCGGGACAAATGAACGGCACATTGCAAATTCCCTGCAATTCCCCGGTTGCTTTCGTTACGGTGGAGAATAATACGCCGTCCTTCTCCCTCTTTTTCCACCATTTCTTCCAGGCATTCAAAAGAACCGTCCTGAGAAAAATCGTCCGAAATAATTATTTCCCATTCTCCTGGATAATCCTGTTTTAAAATAGCCCGGAACTGTTCCTTGATAAAACGTTTCTGATTGTAACAAAGAAGAATGGCTGAAATCATGAAATCGAATAAACAGTTTAAGTTTTTTTAAACTGTCTAAAAATAACGAATTCCAAATTCGATTGGGGAATTCCAAATCCGCTGTAATTAAAAAGAGATTGCGTGCGGTTGTTTCTGCATGACAGGAGAGCCTCTTCGCAGAAAGGAAATAAAACTGATGATCAATAATTTTCTTTGAAATACGGACTTTCTGGCAGGTATGGATGTTTCTGCCGGAATGGGAATTGATGGGGTTACCCGGATGGAATCATGAAGACGGAAGATTCCGGTCATTGGGGAAGCTTATTTTCAGAAGTTCCTTTCTTTCAAAATTTAACCTTGACTCCGGATTTGGAATCCGTGTAATATGCCCCGTACTCTTTTTACTGTGCGTGCACTCAGAGAGCAAATCCCTTTTTTTCAATAATTTATGTTGAAGGGTACGGTTTGTTTCTCAACATCAAACGGCCATGGATACTTCTTCCCGGAAAACGTCTCTTGTTGTATTGTTCAACCATCAGTATGAACGTAACATTCCGGTAATCAGAGAGCTTTATTCAAGACGCTTTTCCGGGTTGCTTCAATTAATGCCCTACTACAAGGGAGATGCCCCTGACGTATGTTCCGTCTTCGGGAATTCTTTCCAGTTCTATAATTATATTTTGCAGTCCAGGGAAAGAATCAGGCAGTTGGAGGGCGATTATTTTCTTATCATCGGAGACGATCTTCTTTTAAATCCCAGGTTTGACGAATTTTCAACGCCGTCCCTGCTGGGAATCCATGGGGAGGATACGTGTTACCTTGACGGTTTTGTGGACGTTTCTCTGCCGGTGTGTTACCGGGGAACGGCGGAAGCCCACCATTTTTCCATAACCCCTCCCGGTATTGATGCGGAAAGCGTCAACAGGAACGTTCCGTCCTATGAGGAGGCCAGGCGGATTTTAAAATCCAGGAACCTCATGCGGCATGATGAATTGTCGCGCGTACGCATGTTTCTGCCCAAATGGAGCCCCGGGGGGATTCATGCGAATTGGAAAGTGTTGAAGGGCAGGGTATGGCATCTGCTGAATTACTGGAAGCACCGGATTAAAAAATACCGGTATTCCTATCCTGTCGTTTTCGGATATTCGGACATTGTCTGCATTCCGAAAGGGAAATTAGACGATTTCTGCCGTATCCTTGAAGTGTTCTCCGCATGGAACATGTTTGTGGAGCTGGCCATTCCCACGGCGTTGCAGCTTCTTCCCGGAACAAAGCTGTCTACGCTGGAGGACACGCAGTACAAGTCGGGAAACGTCTGGTTTCCCCAGGATCCGGAACACTTTGAAGCCATGAATGCCGTCATTGACGGGCTCGTGTCCTCTTCCGGAGGAGACCTCAGCGAGCTGCTTGCCTCCTTTCCGGAGGAATACCTGTATCTCCATCCCGTGAAATTGTCCCGTTTCGCCAGATAGTGGCGTTCATAAATTGTTTTTTTATCCCATGATGAAATATGCTGTGATCGGAGCCGGGGTTTCCGGATTGTCCATGGCCGGAATGTTGCTGAAGAAAGGGCATGAGATAGTCGTTTATGAGAGGGACTCCCGGCCCGGCGGCCTGATTAAATGCACGGAAGTACAGGGGAACCTGTATCATCGTGTGGGAGGCCATGTGTTCAATTCCCGGCGGCAGGAAGTGCTGGACTGGTTTTGGTCCCGGTTTGACAGGGAGAGCGATTTTGTTTCCGCCCGGAGACGGGCTGTTATTTCCCTGGAGGGCGGGGCTGTGGTGGATTATCCCATTGAGAACCACCTCGACCAGTTTCCCGAGGCCGTCCGTTCCTCCATCGTCCATGAGCTGCTGGAACTTTACAGGAATCCTCCCGCGGAGCCCCGCTCCCTGGGTGAGTTTTTTCTGAACCGTTTCGGAAAAACCCTGAACAGCCTTTATTTCACGCCGTACAATAACAAAGTGTGGAGGCAGGATATCAGCCAAATTGCCATGGATTGGCTGGAAGACAAGCTTCCCATGCCGAGCGTGGCGGAAATCCTGTTGAACAATATTGGGCACATCAATGAAAGCGCCATGGTGCACAGTTCTTTCTTTTATGCGAAAAACGGCGGTTCCCAGTTTCTGGCGGATACGCTGGCTCGCGGCCTCAAGGTCAGGTATCGGCAGGAAGCTGTAAATATCCTCCCGAAGGACGGGAAATGGCTCGTACAGGGAGAATTGTTTGACAGAGTTGTCTTTACGGGGAATGTCAGGCAGCTTGGGGATTGTTTTCCCTGCATGGATGAATTGCGCCCGTTTTTCCCCCGGATTTCAGAATTGCGCTTTCACGGAACCACTTCCGTGCTTTGCCGGATTTCCCCCAATGATTACAGCTGGATTTACATGCCCTCTCCATCCCACCGTTCTCACCGGATCATTTGCACGGGGAATTTTTCCAGAAATAATAATAACGGGGACATCACCACCGCGACTATTGAATTTTCCGAGCAAATGACGGAAGGGGAAATCAGGCGCCAGCTGGAGCTTATTCCCTTTTCCCCTGTGTATCTGGCCCATCACTGGGAAGAATATACCTATCCCGTTCAGGATGTTTCCAGCCGAACCCTCATACGGGAACTAAAGGAGTGCCTGGAACCGAAAGGCATTTATTTATTAGGCCGTTTTGCGGAGTGGGAATACTACAATATGGATGCGGCCATGGGGGCGGCCCTTGATTTGGATAAAAGGCTGGCTGCGGAGCAGATGACACGGGGATAAGTCAAATTCTGGACATTGTGGTGTATTTGAACGGGGGATTGTAAATCCGCCTGTTTTTAAAAAAGTTTGGATATAGTTATAAAAAAATAACTATAAATAACTTATCGTGTTGAATGGTTTTTTGGTAATTAAAAAAATCCTGTTTCAATCTGTGGTTCCATGCACGGAGATGATTCTCCGTTAAAGTTTTCCATTGACAGCGGATTTACAACTCGTTATAGGTGCGAACGCAGAAGATGTGTTCCCGTTTTTAGGGACATGGTTTCCACCGGAATCTGGGAGTATGGCTATCCGTTATTGTTCTTTCGCGACCCGCGGCTATCATTTGCGGCAATGGATGCAGATGATGAGCCTGAGGCTGGCGGATTCCTCAGTGGAGTTGTCCTGTTGGAATCTTAATCGCCTGGAAAGGGAAGGAATCAGGGAGGCTATTCCATGGTTTGACCCGAATTTACAGGGTGCCGGGTTTTGGGTATGGAAACCCTTCATCATTCTCAAGGAGCTGGAACATTTGGAGGAAGGGGATTACCTGCTTTATACGGATGCGGGGCGCCCGCCGGGGAGGCTTTTCCATCATTCCTTGGAGCCGTTTGTCCAATGGCTCCGGGAGAAGGGGCAGGATATGATGCCGGGCGTGAATATTTCCTATTATACGGGAGGCCTTACGCGGTGGTGCAAGCAGAGCGTTTTTGATGAATTGAAGCTGGATAGCGGGTCTTTTGAACAGGCTCCCCTGATTCAGGGCTCCTTCCTTTTCTTGAAAAAATCGGAACAAAGCCTCCGAATTCTCCGTGAATGGATGGATTTGTGCCGTCAGTTCAAATTGGTGTCTTCTGCCACTACGGAAGAAGAGAGCCGTTGCCGCGATAATTTTGTAGCTCATACGCACGATCAGACGCTGCTGTCTCTCGTGGCGGCGCAACATCATCTGGACTGCCTGTATTCCGGGAAGGGCGTCATTCATCTGGAAGGCCGCCGGGCGTTTGAGCGGCATCCCGGTTTTGACGACAAAGACCCGGACTGGTTTTTGGAAGAGCTTGGCGCAAAGAAAGCGGAGCATCCCTTAATGCCCGTGCTTTGCTGCATGCAACAGGCGTTTTTCCTGTATGAAAAAGCCATGAATAAATTGATGAAGCTGGCGGGCTTGAGACCCCTCCGCGGGTTTTACGGTTGATGGACGGTTGTGTGCGGAAGGGGAGTTTGCCTGTTTCGGCCTCCGTGACGGATCTCTCCGGTCTGCTATGGACGAAAATAAAAAAGCGCCGGAAAAACCGGCGCTTGGAAAGGTAGTTTCCCGTGTGGCTTTTACCAGGAAGCGTCGAATTTGGGGATAGGCGTTCCTTTGCCTCCGGGGCTGTTTTCCGGAACTTTATAGGTTTTGCGCAGTTCGTGGTAACGCTTCTTGAGCTGTTCCACCGTAGTCTTGTAGGCAGGATCGTCAATGACGTTTTTCATTTGCATGGGATCCTTTTTCATGTCAAAGAGCATCCATTCGCCGCTGGTCCAGATGTAGGAAAGCGTGTAGCGGTCCGTCCGGATGCCGTCGTGGCGCGGGGCGTTGTGTTCGCCGGGATTTTCGTAAAAACAGTAGTAAATGGCATCCCTCCAGTTGTCGGGAGTTTTGCCCGTGAAAGCGGTGGGAAGCAGGGATACGCCCTGGAAGGTATTCATGTTTTCCGGGGTGTCCGCCCCTGCCGCAGAAACGATGGTGGGAGCGTAGTCGATATTCTGCACCATGGTGTTGTTGCGGATGCCCGCGGGAATTTTGCCGGGCCATCTCATGATGAGGGGCATGCGGAGGGATTCTTCAAAAATCCAGCGCTTGTCGTACATGCCGTGTTCTCCCATGTAGAACCCCTGGTCTCCGCAGTAGATGACCAGCGTGTCTTTCGCAATCCCCTCTTTGTCCAGATATTCCATAAGGCGGCCGATGCTGTCGTCCACGGACAGAAGGCATCCCAGATAATCCTCCATGTAGGCATGCCACTTCCATTCCGCAAACGCTTTCGGGTCCTTCAGTTTTCCGGATTTCATGCCGTCCACCAGGGATTTGGTGCGCTTGGCGTAATAGTCCGTCCAGGTTTTCTTTTCTTCCGGAGTCATGCGGTTCAACTCGCCCAGGTCCCAGCCGTAACCGGGGGAAACGATGCTTTTGCGCATTTCTTCCGGAACCTGGTCCTTAAGCACTTTGAGGTCGGAATAAATCGCCATGTGATTGGCGACTGTCTGCTGGTTTTTCTTCAGGAATTCCGGACGGTTGGCATAGTCGTCATGGAAGTTGGCGGGCGGCGTCATGCTGGAAGTGTCCACCTTGCCCAGGTGGCGCAGAGCAGGGCACCAGGCGCGGTGGGGAGCCTTGTGGCCCACAACGAGCAGGAAAGGCTTGTTCTTGTCCCGGTTTTCCAGCCACTGGATGGATTTGTCCGTGACCACGTCCGTGGCATATCCGGGAAAACGCTTTGTCTGGCGTTTGCCGTCCGGCTTGAGGCTGATAAAGTCCGGATTGTAGTAGCTGCCCTGGCCGGGGAAGATTTCCCACGTGTCGAACCCGGTGGGGTCCGATTCCAGATGCCATTTGCCGAAAAGGCCCGTCTGGTATCCGGCCTTCTGCAGCATTTTCGGGTAAGTGGGCTGGGAGCCGTCCAGCGGTCTTTGTCCGTTGAAGACAAAGCCGTTCATGTGGGAATGCCTGCCGGTCAGGATGCAGGCGCGGGAGGGGCCGCACAGGGAGTTGGCGCAGTAGCTGCGGTCAAAAACCATGCCCTGGCGTCCCAGTTTGTTGAAATTGGGCAGGGCCACGGGGGAATCATTATTGCCGGTGCCCAGCGTCTGGTAGGCGTGGTCGTCCGTAATGATAAAGAGGATATTCGGTTTTTTATTTTCCTCAGCCTTGGTTTGAGCTGAGAGGGGAGCTGCCGCCAGCAGGGCCAGAGTTCCGGCGATGATGGTTTTCAAAGGTCTCATATTGCCTGGAGGATATAGGATGACGGCGCCGTGTCAATGTCATAGGATTCCTTTTGCCGGGATTCTGCGTTATGGTATTCTTGCCCCATGCTTTCCTCTGCTCTGGAAGACACGCTGCGTTTGTTCGGCAAGGAGCGGTTCCGTCCCATGCAGAGGGAGCTTGTGGAGTGCGCGCTGGAGGGCCGTTCCTGCATCGGTATTTTGCCTACGGGTTCCGGCAAGAGCCTTTGCTATCAGATTCCGGCGGTTCTGGGAAATGGGCTGACGGTTGTGGTTTCTCCGTTGATTGCCCTGATGCGCGACCAGGTGGCGGGGCTGGAAAAACTGGGCGTGGCCGCCGCCAGGTATGATTCGACCCTGGCGGAAGAAGATAAGGCCGCCCTGATGGACAGATTGAAGTCCGGAGGCGTCCGCCTTCTGTTTGCCGCTCCGGAGTCTCTGGAATCCCCGTGGATTCAGCAGGTCATGGAGCTTGTTCCCCCCGGCTTGTTCGTGGTGGATGAGGCTCATTGCCTTTCGGAATGGGGGCACAGTTTCCGTCCGGATTATCTGGGGCTGCCCGTTTTTTTCAGAAAGCACGAGTTCCGCAGCGTCATACCAGCACGTCCGCCGTACCTGCCAGAAACTCATCCTGAACCAGCCCCCTCGTCTCCGGGGGCATGCCCGCATGATAGGACTTGACGGAGAAACCGGCTTTTCCCAATTCGTAGGAAAGGTTTTCCGCATCTTTGCGGGTCCGCGTGTACACCACGGCCGGCTTTCCTTCCTTCAGCCTGGTGATGTTATCCGCCCGCGACAGCGTGGCCGTAGTCAACCGGCTGCATGCGGCGGAGCCGGACCGGCACGGCATGAAAGGGCTGGTATCCCTGTTGTCCCGCAGGGGGGAGCACATTGTTTCCCTGTATGAGGCTTCCTCCGTTTATGATTTGCCGGATGTGGCGGTGGACCGGATGCTGTTTGACCTGAAACGTTCCGGTTCCGTACGGGAGAAGGGGACGGGGTTCAAGTATTACAGGGTGCGCCCTCTGTTCCGGATGGAGGAAATTCTGTGCGGCCGCGGCGGGGAGGAATGCGCCCGGCTGCAATGGATGGATATGCGTCGGCAGGGAGAGGTGGAGGATCTGGCTGTGGAATGGGGAATTTCATGGGAAGAAGCCGCCGCCTGGCTTGGTGACCTGGCTCTTTCCGGGGAATGGAAAGTGGAGCTGCGCCAGGCAGCCCTTCATCTGTATTCGGAAGGATTTGACGCGGAAGAGGCTGCGGAGGAATTTGCGCGGTATTTTTCCAGATCCCGGCTGAACGGGCTGGAACGCTGGAAAACCTGCGTTTCTACGCTGACGTCTTCCGCCTGCCTGAATAGAAGTCTGGATGCCTATTTCGGTTTCCGGGACCTGTCCGGGCCTTGCGGGCATTGTCCTGCGTGCTGTGGGATGTTGCCTGCGGCCATGGAAGAAGAGGAACTTCCCCCGTTACCGGAAGAGCTGCGCTCCGCCGTCATGGAGCTGGCGGGGCAGAGGAAGCCCGCGCTGGCCCGCCCTTCCCAGTTGGCGCGCTTTTTGCTGGGACTGGCTTCTCCCGCGGCCATGCGCGCCCGGTTGTGGAGCCATCCTCTCTATGGGGCGCTGGCGGACAGGAAATGGGAGGATGTGTGGATTGAGGCGCATGCCCTGTCGGGTAGTTAGAGGCCGGTTTTTCCGCCTTGGGCGGCTTCATAGGCGGCAATAATACGTTTGCAGGAATTTTCCGCATGCAGCAGGGAACACCAATAGCGGGATATTTCCTCCGGGTTGCGTTTTCCGGAGTCCCAGGCGCGGATTTCTTCCAAAAGCGCCCCGGAGAGGCTTTCCGGAGAATCGTCCGGGCTGAGTGTGCCTGAATCATGGGAAACGTACCATTGCAGGCAGTTCAGCTGAGGTGTGAGGCGAGGCCCTACGACAGAGGCCCCGGCGCACAGCGCTTCTGCGGAGGCAATGTGAGAACCTTCATAACGGGAGGAACAAAGACAAATTTTAGATTTTGCATAAACTTTGATAAGTTTCTGATTGGGTATTATTCCATTTAAATGGATGTAATTTTGATGTTGGGGGGGTAATTGTTGGTGCCATTCGTGCAGGAAGGGTGGTATTCTCCCATAAATTTCAACAATCCACGGGGAGGGACTTTTGTTCACGAATATTTCCAGTGCTTGCATCAGAAGATTTGTGTTTTTTTGGAAACAATCGTCCCAACGACCCACAGCAACAATTAAATTGTGTTTTGGCTGTACAGGATTCAGAGTATGTTCAGAAGAGATCGGGTTGGGAATAAGAGCAAGTTTTTTACATATCTGTTTCCCATAAAGCCATTGACGGTCTAGGATGGAAAGTAAGGCAGCAGGAGATGGAAAGGAAATAAGATTTGCCATTTTCAAGTGTTTCCTTCTCCCCCAGTCCAAAGCTCCGAAGGTATGATTTTTGATGATGTGGAGACAGGCAAAAAGGGGCCCCTTTAAATTTCCTCTTTTATTTTTCTCCCTATTCCAAATTTGGAGTGTAAGTGTTTTCCAATAGCGCCAAGGGTAAAATAGCCCGGAAGTATCCATATACACTACCAGAAAGATTCCCGCGTCATGGATGGCTCTGGCGATGGGAAGGTATTTGCCCATTCCCCAGGCGTACAGGATCACTCCGTCAATACCCAGGGACTTCCACCAGGCTGCATCTTTCAGGTTGGCGTATTCCGTGCGGATGAGGTCGGGATCATCTCCTTCCTGGGCAGGTGTGGGCATGATGGCCCTGCTTTCCACCCCGATTCTCTGAAAGGCCTTGCAGAAAGCGCCTGAATCGCGGGAAAAGAAAGTATGGTCTCCCTTGAAGGACACCGGAGTGCATGTGTACCATTTCATGATGTTGGTGGGGTGGAAGATGAATGGAAAACGCGGAGCTCGCCAAGAAGGGCTTCCATGGACCGGAGCCATGCGGCGGGGGAGTATGTGGAGGACAAAAGTTGTTGCCCGTGTGCGCCCATGGCCGGCCAGCGTTCTTCTTGCTTCAGGGCGGTGTGCAGCGTCTCCGCCAGGGATTCCACGGAAGGTTCCTGTGCAATCCAGCCATTCCTGCCGTGGGTGATGAGCTCCGGCATGGGCGCACACGGGCAACAACTTTCGTTCGGGGTAACGATGACGGGCGGGCCGTGGAGCCATGATTCCAGGACAACCATACCGAAGGTTTCCTCCCAGAGGGAGGGCGCTACGGAGAGGCCGCAGGCGGCGCGGACGGCTCCTTGTTCCTCATGGGGAATGAACCCGGTCAGGCGGATGGATTCAAGATGGCGGGAAGAGATATAACGCTCCAGTTCGCCGCGCA
>OQVH01002156.1_pt1 | contig 10821 bp, 7 predicted proteins | sample 1691641 | NCBI WGS metagenome assembly OQVH01 (sample SAMN03418286, study PRJEB22391) | human gut metagenome | biome: human-gut; feature: organic feature; material: feces | host: Homo sapiens | place: Italy | collected 2013-04
GGTAGCCATAATGGCCGACTCCACGTCAAGATGGGCCGAGGCTCTCCGTGAGATGTCGGGACGTCTCGAAGAGATGCCGGGCGAAGAGGGCTACCCGGCTTACCTGGCTTCCAGACTTGCTCAGTTCTATGAGAGAGCCGGAAGAACCATTTCCCTCGGAAAAGAGGGAAGGCTGGGCGCGCTGTCTGCAATAGGCGCCGTTTCGCCTCCTGGAGGAGATATTTCCGAGCCTGTATCCCAGGCAACTTTGAGAATAGTCAAGGTATTCTGGTGCCTCGACTCGTCGCTGGCGTACAAGAGACACTTCCCGGCCATAAACTGGCTGCAGAGCTATTCCCTCTATGTAGACAGACTGGAGGAATGGTACGCTGAAAACGTCAACAAGGAATTCCCTAAGCTGAGAGCGCAGACTATCCATCTGCTCCAGGAAGAGTCAGAACTCAACGAGGTGGTTCAGCTGGTCGGCGTAGACGGACTTTCACCGGAGGACAGACTGAAGCTGGAAGTAGCCAAGTCCATTCGCGAGGACTATCTGCACCAGAACGCTTTCCACGAGGTGGACACTTACACATCTCTCAACAAGCAGTATAAGCTGCTGAAGCTGATATTGACTTTCCACAGGCTGGCCAGGGAAGCAGTGGCCAAAGGCGCGGCTTTCGGAAAGCTGCTGGCGCTTCCTGTGAGAGAGACCATAGGACGTTTCAAATATGTAGAAGAAAAAGATGTGGATGCGACGTTTGACAGCATCATGGATGAAATGAAGAAAAGCATTTCTGCACTGACGGCGAAGGAGGAAGAAGACGATGATTAAGGAATACAAAACAATAAGCGAAGTTGTCGGCCCTCTTATGCTGGTAAAGAACGTTGAAAACGTGACTTATGACGAGCTGGGAGAAATTCAGCTTCCAAACGGAGAAAAGAGGCTGTGCAAAGTTCTCGAGGTCAACGGCTCGGACGCCATGGTTCAGCTCTTTGAGAGCTCGACAGGCATTAACCTTAAGGAAAGCACGGTCAAATTCCTCGGCAGAGGAACTGAGCTGGCCGTGTCCCCTGATATTTTAGGAAGAGTTTTCGACGGCATGGGACGTCCAAAGGACGGAGGCCCTGAGATAATTGCAGAAAAGAGGATGGACATAAATGGCCTGCCTATGAACCCGGCGGCCCGTGACTATCCGTCGGAATTCATACAGACAGGCGTATCGGCGATAGACGGTCTGAACACTCTGGTAAGAGGACAGAAGCTGCCTATATTCTCAGCTTCCGGTCTGCCTCACGCGGATTTGGCCGCCCAGATAGCCCGTCAGGCCAAGGTAAGAGGCAACGAGGGAAACTTCGCCGTAGTATTTGCCGCCATAGGTATAACCCACGAAGAAGCCGAATTTTTCGCTTCGGATTTCAGAAGAACGGGAGCCATAGACAGAACAGTCCTCTTCATGAATCTGGCCAACGACCCTGCGGTAGAGCGTATCGCGACGCCGCGTATGGCGCTGACCGCCGCCGAATATCTGGCTTTCGACCTGGGTATGCACGTGCTGGTAATTCTGACCGACATCACTAACTACGCCGAGGCTCTCCGCGAAGTTTCCGCGGCGAGAAAAGAGGTTCCGGGCAGAAGAGGCTATCCGGGATACCTTTATACAGACCTTGCGACGATGTATGAGAGAGCCGGACGTAAGAAAGGCTACGACGGTTCGATTACCATGATACCTATCCTGACCATGCCGGAGGAGGATAAGACACATCCTATCCCTGACCTGACAGGATACATCACCGAGGGACAGATAATATTGTCCAGAGAGCTCTACAGAAAAGGCATACAGCCGCCTATTGATGTTCTGCCGTCCCTTTCCCGTCTGAAAGACAAGGGAATCGGAAAGGGCAAGACGAGAGAGGATCACGCAGATACAATGAATCAGCTCTTTTCGGCTTACGCCAAGGGCAAGGAAGCTCTCGAACTGGTTACCATACTGGGCGAAGCGGCTCTGACGGAGACCGACCTCAAATATGCACAGTTCTCGCAGGCCTTTGAAAAACAGTACGTTTCCCAGGGCTACGATACGGACAGAACTATCGAGGAGACTCTTAACATCGGCTGGAAGCTCTTGGAGCTGCTGCCTAAGAGCGAACTGAAGCGTATCAAGGACGAGTATATAGAAAAATATCTGGGCAAATAGATGCACGGCTTGTGAATTTTCGCAAGAGAAAATCGTTAGGAGATATTATGGAAAGATTAAATGTAAATCCTACCAGAATGATGCTTACGACCTTGAAAAAACGGCTGGTCACTGCCAGACGCGGACATAAGCTGATGAAAGATAAGAGGGATCAGCTGATGAAAGGCTTTCTCGAGCTGGCGCGTGAAAACAAGCGGCTGCGTGAAGAGGTGGAAGCTGCTCTTGCCAAGGTGTACGAGAGCTTTTCCGTCGCCAGCGCCGTCATGAGTCAGGAAGTCCTTGAAGAAGCGCTGATGTTCCCAAAACAGGGCGTAGAGCTGACGGTGGGAGGAAAGAACGTGATGAGTGTGGACGTTCCTCAGTTCAGCTTTGAAACCACTGCCGCCGATTCTTCCGACATATATCCATACGGCTTTGCCAGCACATCGGGAGAACGGGACGCGGCCGTCGCCGGTCTGGCTGAGATTCTTCCGGCGATGCTGGATCTGGCGGCCAAGGAAAAGGAAGCCGCCATGCTGGCAGCGGAGCTGGAAAAGACCCGCCGCCGCGTAAATGCCCTTGAATACGTCAAGATTCCGCAGCTGGAAATGACCATAAAATATATAGTCATGAAGCTTGACGAAAACGAGAGAGGCAATCAGACAAGGCTTATGAAGGTCAAAGACATGATTCTGAAAGAATCCATCGAGGAAAAACGCGAGCGCACGAGAGAGGCTTGCGGTTAAAACAAAATTCGGGCTGCGGATTCAGGCTTGCGGTGCTGCAGGTGCTGCAGACGCAAGGACACAGCCCAAAGCAGGAAGCAGGCTCTTCGGAGCCTGTTTTTTCTGGTCTTGCGCACCATGGGCGCGCTCAAACGGATCCTGCTTTTTCTTTTAAACTCTGCTCAAACAGAGCCTGTTTTTTCTGCCAAACGCTGCTTTTAAAAAATCTGCTGCTGTGGTAAAATATCAAAAAGGAGATAGCGATATGGCATTTACACATTTGCATGTTCATACTGAATACAGCCTGCTTGACGGTGCGTCGAGGATAGGAGATCTTGTAAGCCATGCCAAAGAACTGGGCATGGACAGCCTTGCCATCACAGACCACGGCGCGATGTTCGGCGTGATAGATTTTTATAAAGAATGTAAAAAGCAGGGAATCAAGCCCATAATAGGCTGCGAGGTCTATACTGCGGCGAGAAAGCTGACGGATAAGGAAGCCGACAAGGATAAGCATCAGGGACATCTGGTGCTCTTGGCTAAAGATGAGATTGGGTACAAGAACCTCATAAAAATCGTTTCCATAGGCTACATAAAAGGCTATTACTACAAGCCGCGCGTAGACAAGGAAGTTTTGCGGGAGCACAGCGAGGGACTCATCGCTCTTTCTGCCTGCCTTGCCGGAAACGTGCAGCATAAGCTGCTGCAGGACGATTATGAGGGCGCAAAAAAAGAGGCTTCTGAGCTCCTTGAGATCTTCGGCCGCGGCAATTTTTTCCTCGAACTTCAGGACCAGGGACTTGAGGAAGAAGCCAGGATAAATCCGCAGCTTATAAAGATGGGAAAAGAGCTTGACGTACCGCTGGTTGCCACCAACGACGTGCATTACGTCCGCAAGGAAGACGCGGAAGCCCACGACGTGCTGCTGGCGATACAGACAGCCACCAGCATAAACGATGAGAACCGCATGAGGTTCCCCAACGATGAGTTCTATCTCAAGAGCGAGGAGGAGATGCGTAAAATTTTCGCCTATGCTCCCGAAGCTATAGATAATACTCAGCTGGTAGCAGACGCATGTAACGTGGAATTCCAGTTCGGCCAGTATCATCTGCCTGAATTCGTTTCCCCGGACGGCAAGACCAACGAAGAATATCTGAGAGAGCTGTGCTATAAGGGTCTGGAGGAAAGATACGGCAAAGAGCACGACATCAGTCTGGCTGAAAGGCTGGAGTATGAGATGGGAACCATAGTTTCTATGGGTTATGTGGAATACTTCCTAATAGTATGGGATTTCATCAACTACGCCAAGGAGAACGGTATCATGGTCGGCCCGGGAAGAGGCTCTGCCGCAGGCTCTCTAGTCGCCTACTGCCTCAAGATAACCGACATTGACCCGATAAGATACAACCTGATCTTTGAGAGATTTCTCAACCCGGAGCGCGTCAGCATGCCGGATATAGATATAGATTTTTGTTATGAAAGACGACAGGAAGTCATAGACTACGTTACGAGAAAATACGGCGAAGATAAAGTATGCCAGATCATAACTTTCGGAACCATGAAAGCCAAGCAGGCGGTGAGGGACGTTGGCCGGGCGCTGGACGTCAGCTACGCCGAAACAGATATGATAGCCAAGGCGATTCCATTTGACCTGCACATGACTATTTCCAAGGCTCTTGACACAAATCCTGAGCTGGCCGAAATGTACAGGGAAAACCCCAAGGCGAAGCAGGATCTGTCGTCTTTCGGGCCCTTGAGGGCATGCCTCGCCACGCTTCCACCCACGCGGCGGGAGTGGTTATTTCCAAAAAACCTATAGACGAGTATGTACCTCTGTATCTTTCCGATAAAGGACCGGCTACTCAGTTCACGATGACCACCATAGAAGAGCTGGGGCTGTTGAAAATGGATTTCCTGGGCCTGAGAAACCTGACGGTCATAAGGGACGCCCTCGAGCTTATAGAAAAGGAGCACGGTGTTACTATAGATTTTGCCAAGATGGGCTATGACGACGAGAAAGTCTACGAGATGATTGCTCAGGGCAATACTCAGGGCGTCTTTCAGCTTGAAAGCCAGGGCATGACTCAGTTCATGAAGAATCTGAAGCCGAGCTGCTTTGAAGACATCGTCGCAGGAATCTCCCTCTACAGGCCGGGTCCGATGGATTCCATACCTAAATACATAGAAAACAAGAAAAATCCTCAAAATATAAGGTACATTCATCCGTCTCTCGCGCCTATTCTGGACGTGACCTACGGCTGCCTCGTCTATCAGGAACAGGTAATGCAAATCGTGCGCGATCTGGGCGGATACAGCTACGGACGTTCCGACCTGGTGCGCCGTGCCATGTCCAAAAAGAAGATGAGCGTAATGCTGGAGGAAAAGGAATATTTTATTCACGGCAAGACTGATGAAAACGGCAACGTAGAGATAAAAGGCTGTGTGCGCAACGGTATTCCTGAAGAGGCGGCGGAGGCCATCTTCAACGATATGGTAAGCTTTGCCGAGTATGCTTTCAATAAGAGCCACGCAGCCGCCTACGCTGTGGTGGCCTATGAAACGGGATATCTGAAATACCATTATCCTGTGGAATTCATGGCTGCTCTGATGACCAGCGTGATGGGCGACGCCAATCAGATACCTAAGTATATAAGAAACTGCGGCGAAATGAATATAGAAGTCCTGCCGCCATGCGTCAACAAGAGCATGAAGAAGTTCAGCGTAGAGGACGGTAAGATCCGTTTCGGCCTGATGGGAGTCAAGAACGTGGGAGAGAACGCCATCGATGCCATCATAAAAGCGAGAGAGGAAAAGGGCGTTCCCCGCGATATATTCACTTTCATAGAACAGCTGGACATAAGCCAGATAAACAAGAAGGCCATAGAAAGCCTGATAAAGGCCGGAGCATGCAGCTGCCTCGCGGAGAACAAGGCGGCGCTTCTGGATGTATACGAGGGCCTTGTGGAATCGGCGCAAAATGCCAGCCGCAAGAATCTGGCCGGACAGATGTCTCTCTTTGACATAGGCGGTGAAGAAGCCGCAGAGTCACTTTCAGCCAAGCTTCCCGAGATAACGCCGTTTTCCAAGGACGTATCTCTGGCGATGGAAAAGGAAATGCTGGGAGTTTATATAACGGATCATCCGCTCAAGGATTATGCTGAAAAGATGAGAAAAGTTGCCTCGATAACGTCGGAGGAACTCAACCACGCGGGCGAAAATCAGGAGATGGACGAAAATAGTCTGGCTCAAGGCAGCCTTGGACAAGGCAGTTTGGATCAAAGCGGCGCGGATTCGGCCAGCCGCATAAAGGACGGCATGAAAGCTGTGATGGCCGGTATGGTTTCTTCCAAGAGAACGCTTATAACCAAGAGCAACAAGATGATGGCATTTATAGCCCTGGAGGACCTTTATGGCGTGTCGGAAGTGGTGGTTTTCCCTAATATTTATGAGAAATCAGCCCACTATCTGAACAGCGACTCGGTGATCGTAGTCAGAGGAACCGTGAATTTCAAGGAAGATGAGGCTCCGAAAATTCTGGCAGACAGCATAGAATTGCTGGAAAACGTGTCGGAGTCTGCAGAGTCTGCGGGAGCGGGAATCGGCACCGGCGGCGGACTTGGCGGAGCACCATCCTATGCCGGAACTCCGTCCCATGGAGCTGACAACACCGCGGGCGTAAATACGGCAGGCAGACAGGCAGTCCCGGCACCTGATAAATTGATAAAGCTCAAAATACCATCGGACGAAAATGTAAACATCGTCTTGGAGCAGATAAGAGCCACGCTTCAGCGCCATCACGGAAACGTCCAGGTTTTGATATATCTGCCGGAGGGGAAGATACTGCGGACTGAAAGCGATCTGTGGGGAGAAGAGACTCAGGCTTTGAGAAATCAGCTGATGGCCATATTGGGCCGGGAAAACGTAAAGATGTAGATAGTTGCCGCAGGCAGCAATCGGATAAGATATAGATAGTTATCGCAGACAGCAAGCAACAGGATAAGCGGAGGGATAGATCATGAAGAAAATAGGCGTGCTCACCAGCGGGGGAGATGCTCCCGGCATGAATGCAGCCATAAGAGCCGTAGTAAGATGCGGAATCGACGCCGGATTTGAAGTATGGGGAATAGAAAGAGGCTATGAGGGACTGCTGGACGGCGAGCTCAGGCAGTTGGACAGGAGCTCCGTGGGAGATATACTCCACAGGGGAGGAACTATTCTCAAAACAGCCAGGAGCGAACGCTTCATGGAGGCCAAGTGGATAGACAAAGCCGTTGAAATGCTCCATACTTTCGGCATAGAGGGCGTAGTAGTAATAGGCGGAAACGGTTCGCTCAGAGGAAGTCTTGAGCTTGACGAGAGAGGCATCAAAGTCATGGGACTTCCCGGAACCATAGATAACGACCTCAATTATACGGATTTCACCATAGGCTTTGACACGGCGGTGACTACAGTCCTCGACGCCGTGGGAAAGATAAGGGATACTTCCTCGGCGCACGACAGGACTACGGTGATAGAAGTCATGGGCAGAAAATGCGGAGATATAGCACTTTACGCGGCCCTTGCCGGCGGAGCTGAGTGTGCTCTGATCCCTGAGGAAAGAGAAGATATCAACAAGGTATGCCGCAAAATCATAGAGGGCAGCAACAGGGGCAAGCTCCACAGCATAATCATCAAAGCAGAGGGTACGCCTACTTCCAGCGAGGAACTGGTCAGGATCATAGAAGAAAGGACAGGCAAAGAGACCAGGCTGGTGGTGCTCTCATATCTACAGAGGGGCGGAAGTCCGACTTTAAACGACCGCATGCTGGCCACACTGTGCGGAGCCAAGGCAGTTGAACTGCTTGCTGCTGAATCCGAAAGCAAGGCCATCGGTACATGCGATGGTCATATAGTGGCATATGATTTGAAAGAAGCGCTGCAGATGCCGGGAATTTTCAACGCCGACCTTTATGACCTTATAGATGTGCTCAGCAAATAAGGGGATGATGACGGACGTGCTCGGCAAGCAAATAAAGCGGCGCATAAGGGGAGAAGCATGGAAAATACTATAGTAATATACAAGAGTAAAAACGGTTCGACGGAAAAATACGCCAGATGGATAGCGGAGGATTTGAGCTGCCAAGCCGTCAGAGCCGAAGACTTTTCTAAAAATGATTTTGTCAAATATGATAACATAATTTACGGAGGCTGGGTTCATGCCGGAGGAATAATGGGCTTCGACCTGATCAAGAAGAACATGAAGCGGCTGGAGGGCAAGAAATTAGTCATATTTGCTGTAGGCCTCAACATAATGAATCAGGAAGCCAGGATGCAGCTGAGGGAGATAAACTTCAACAAGAGAAGAGTCAAAGGCATCACGTGTTATTACTGTCCGGGAGCCTATGATCCCGGCAGCGTCAAGGGAATAGACGCGGGGATAATGAAGATGATGACCAATATCCTGGAGGGTAAGAAAGACAGCGAGAAAACTCCGGACGACGCGCAGCTCCTTGAGGCGGTCAAAAACGGCGCTGATATGACAAGCAGGAAATACATCGAGCCTATAGTGGCTGAGTTCAAATAACAGATTCTGCGGTTAGCGGCGATTCACGGCGGTTAGAAAGGCGCATATCCATTATTCGTTGTAAAAAGTGTGGTTACTCATTCAGATTTCGTTGTATTTTTTGTGATAGCGTGCTATACTGTTTTTGAATTATCACAATGGAGGTGCGTGTATGTATCGGGTTGCAATTGAAAAATTATTAAAATGGAAACAAAGCAAACGTCGCAAACCCTTAATTATTGAAGGTGCACGTCAGTCCGGCAAGACTTGGCTGATGAAAGAATTTGGCGAGCAGGCGTATGCGGATACGGTATATATCAATTTTGACTCCAATTCCAGAATGGCGGAGTTATTTGCATGCGATTTGGATACCGACCGCTTAATTATGGGACTGGAGTTGTATGCAGGCCACAAAATCGACCCGAACAATTCTTTGATAATTTTTGATGAAGTGCAGGAAGTCCCGAGAGCATTGACATCTCTCAAGTATTTTTATGAAAATGCACCTCAGTATCATATTATATGTGCCGGTTCCTTGCTAGGTATTGCTTTGCACCAAGGCACATCGTTCCCTGTAGGAAAGGTTGATTTCTTGAAACTCTATCCCCTTTCTTTCAAAGAATTTTTGATGGCGCTTGGTAACGAACGATTTGCTGAACTTCTTGATAAACAGGACTTCGAACTGGTCACAAGTTTTAAGAAGACATATATCGATGCCCTGAAACATTACTATTTTGTTGGCGGTATGCCCGAAGCTGTACAAAGCTTCGCAGAAAACAAAGATTTTAGCGAGGTCCGTGAAATTCAAAAACGAATTCTTACCGCTTATGAACAAGATTTTTCCAAACACGCTCCAAACGACATTGTTCCGAGAATTCGTATGTTGTGGAACAGTATTCCTTCACAGCTTACCAAGGAAAATAAAAAGTTTATCTACAGTCTTGTTCGTGAAGGTGCTCGTGCGAAAGAGTATGAAACTGCAATCATGTGGCTCAGCGATTGCGGTCTTGTTCATAAAGTCAGCAGAGTCAATGCAGCAAGTATCCCCATGCGTGGGTATGAAGACCTGAAAGCGTTCAAACTGTTCATAGTAGATGTTGGACTTCTGGGATGTATGGCCGGACTTCGTCAGCGTACTTTACTTGATGGTAATGACCTTTTCGTCGAATTCAAGGGAGCCCTTACAGAGCAATATGTTTGCCAGCAGTTAAAGACCATTGAAGACTTAGATGTTTACTATTACACCAACGAAAGAGGGTCATGCGAAGTAAATTTTGTCGTTGATACGGGCGAGCGGATTGTTCCCATTGAAGTAAAGGCAGAGGTAAATCTCAAAGCGAAGAGCCTGAAAACCTATCAAGAAAAATTTTCTCCTGAAATTTCTGTTCGTACTTCAATGGCAGATTACAAAAAAGAAGAATGGCTTGTTAATCTGCCCCTTTATGCGATAGATCAGATTGATAAGATATAGCGGTAAGTTAAAGAACTAACCTTACATTCTACCTATCAACGGCTCATTTTTTGCCCGCCGGGCCGTCGCCGGTATCTTTTATATCTATACCTAAATCATTTGACATTACGGAAGCAAAGCCTATGGCATGCTTTCCGTATTTTTTTCTCACTTCATCCATGGTAAGTTCCATCTTTTCCATCTTTTCTTTTGTCATAATGTCGGTGCCGAAGAGGGAAAGCTGTTCCTGAGATACCTGTTCCGTCAGATTGATGCCGGTTATGGTAAGCATGCGTATCGGCGAGCCTTTGCACCACGACTGAGCGATGATTTCAGAAGCGGCGGAAGCGATTTCTTCTGCCAGCCAGGTAGGTGAAATAAGCTGTTTCTGTCTTGAAATTACTTTGAAATGAGGGTCTTTTATATCGACCTTGACTCCGCAGGCTTTCAGCCCATATTTTCTCAGCCTGCCGGCGACGGTGTCGGAAAGTCCTTTTACGGCAATGGCAATGTCGTCGGATGTCACCAGGTCGCGCCTGAATGTTATGCCGTTTCCGACTGATTTTATCTGTTCTCTTTCGTTGTACAGCGAGACAGGGTCGTCGTCTATGCCGTTGGCGTGTTCCCACATGAGGGTACCCTGTTTGCCGAACATGGCGGTGAGGAATTCTTTCTTTGAACCTGCGATGTCGCCTATCGTCCGTATACCCAGGTGACGCAGCTTTTCGTTGGTGGCTCTTCCTACTCCGAACAGCTCTCCGGCAGGAAGCGGCCAGAGCAGTTCTTTGAAGTTCTCCCTGGTGATTTCCGTCGTAGCGTCAGGTTTTTTGTATTCACTGCCCATTTTGGCAAAAGTCTTGTTGAAAGAAACGCCGGAGGACAACGTCATGCCAAGCTCCGATTTGACAGTTTGCCTGATGGTATCGGCTATTTCTTTTCCGGCGCCGAAAA
>OQVH01002167.1_pt1 | contig 10780 bp, 10 predicted proteins | sample 1691641 | NCBI WGS metagenome assembly OQVH01 (sample SAMN03418286, study PRJEB22391) | human gut metagenome | biome: human-gut; feature: organic feature; material: feces | host: Homo sapiens | place: Italy | collected 2013-04
CAGCTTCATGAGAAAGATAAAGCATTTCACATAATGTTATGCCGCACCTGCCACAATCCTGTTTTAGAACGTATGATGCCCATCATTATTCAGTCTATTTCCGTCAGTTACAACCCGGAAACATTTAAAAAACGGCTTATATCTCAACCTCGACAATCTACCCATGATAAGATCTGCAAAGCAATTGCCGTGCATGATGTTGATTTGGCAAAAAAACTTATGTACCAACATCTTTATAACGCCATGTCCTTAAACAACTAAACACTCTTGTTCTGCTAATTAAAACATATCCCAAAATCCGGACATTTTCATTTTAAAATCAAAGAGCTGTATTATTGCAGGTAAACAAAAACCAGCAATAATACAGCTCTTTATTTCTCTATAATAAATATACATTTGTCTGTACATTGTTCTTTATTTTCAAATATCATAACTCTATAAAAAACGGCATAACCCACATTATCGTAAGCTATGCCGATACCTCTTTCACTACAGGCTCTTAACCACCTCTGCCACATGAGCAGCGGTAAAGCCGAATTTCTCAAACAGTTCATTTGCAGGGCCGGAAGCACCGAAGCCTTCCATGCAGACGGTTGCTCCGTCCAGTCCTACATATTTTCCCCAGCCAAAGTCGGACAGCGCCTCTACGGCCACTCTCTTTCTCACAGCCTTTGGAAGTACGGACTCTTTGTACTCTGCAGTCTGCTCTTCAAATACATCCATACATGGCATGGAAACCACTCTTACATCCACGCCGTCAGCTGCCAGAAGCTTCTTTGCCTCTACTGCAAGACTTACCTCAGAACCGGTTGCAATGATAATGGCATCTGGTGTCTCCTTCACGGAATCTGCCAGAACGTACGCCCCCTTTAAGGCGTCCTTTCCAGTTCCTTCCAGCTGAGGAAGATTCTGTCTTGTCAGTACCAGAGCGGTAGGAGTTTCCTTAGAGGTAACTGCCGCATACCAGGCTGCTGCCGTCTCTCTGCCGTCTGCCGGACGGAATACATGGAAGTTTGGCATGGAACGCAGCATAGCCAGCTGCTCGATCGGCTCATGGGTAGGGCCGTCCTCGCCTACGCCGATACTGTCATGAGTAAGAACGTATGTCATAGGCACCTTCATCAGGGAAGACAGTCTTGCCACAGGCTTCATGTAATCGCTGAATACGAAGAAGGTAGCCACATAGGGAATCACTCCGCCATGAAGAGCCAGACCGTTTCCGATAGCTGCCATAGCCTGCTCTCTTACGCCGAAATGCAGGTTCTTGCCGCTGTAATCCTCTTTGGAGAAATCTCCCGCACCTTTTAAAGCAGTTTTATTGGAGGGAGCCAGGTCAGCAGAACCGCCGAACAGGTTTGGAACTGCCTGATTGATGCGGTTTAACAGCTCTCCGGAAACGTTTCTGGTTGCCTGAGGTTTATCCTCAAAGGCCCAGAACTCTTCCTGATCGTAAAGCTTTTCTGCCAGATTTCCGTCATGGTACTGATCCCAAAGTTCCTTCATTTCAGGATATTTCTCGCAGTACAGGGCAAAACGTGCCTTCCACTCTTCTTCCGGAGTTTTCAGACGCTCTTTTACTGTTTCCATGTGATCGTATACGTCCTGAGGAACAAAGAAGGGCTCCATGCTCTCCCAGCCAATGTTCTCCTTTAATGCAAGCACATTGTCTCCGCCCAGAGGCTCGCCGTGGGCAGAAGCCTTGCCCTGCTTTGCAGGACAGCCATAGCCGATCTCGGTATGAACAATGATTATTGACGGTCTGTCTGTATCTGCCTTGGCTGCCTCAATGGCTGCACCGATGGCGTCAAAGTCATTTCCATCCTCTACCTTAAATACGCCGAAGCCATATGCTTCCATACGCTTTGCCACATCTTCCCTGAACGCAATGTCTGTATTTCCCTCAATGGAAATATTGTTGGAATCATAGATTACGATCAGCTTTCCAAGTCCCAGAGTACCTGCCAGAGAGAATGCTTCAGAGGAAAGTCCCTCCATCATACAGCCGTCTCCGCCCAGTACATAGGTATAATGGTCTACGATTTTGCAGTCTTCTTTGTTAAATACAGCAGCCAGATGAGCTTCAGCCATAGCCATGCCCACTGCCATGCCCATACCCTGTCCCAGAGGACCGGTAGTTGCTTCTACGCCTACGGTATGTCTGTACTCCGGATGTCCCGGTGTCAGAGAACCAGTCTGACGGAAGTTCTTAATATCATCAATGGAGAGATCTCCGTATCCGAACAGATGGAACAGAGAGTACAACAGCATAGAGCCATGGCCTCCTGATAATACAAAACGGTCTCTGTCAACCCATTCAGGGTCAGCCGGATTGTGTTTCATATGCTCTGCCCACAGCTCGTAGGCAATAGAGGCGCAGCCTAAAGGAAGGCCCGGATGGCCGGACTTTGCCTTTTCAATGGCGTCCGCAGAAAGTACGCGGATGGCATTGGCGGTTTTAGTCTTGATCATTTCCATGATCGTTCTCCTTTCTCTTGTGTCATGTCTTTTTGTTTCTGCTATAAACCAGTATTACACTTAATCTTATCATTTCATTTTGATTCCGTCTAGGGTGAGTTTTGAATTTATGGCGTTTACCGCCGGCATCTGTGCCTTTAAATCAAAATTTCTTTACCCAGGCATATCCTGTCATCCTGTATGCATCCGCAGAATGAATCAATCACCGGATATGATCGTTTCTCATCTTCCGTAGGATTTTTATGATACCATACGCCCTTAAATCCGTTCTTTAAAGCACCCTCTACGTCCTTTTCAAGACTGTCTCCGATAAAAGCGCACTGAGACGGGGCTGCTCCTGCCTTTTGCGCGCACAGATCAAAGAAACGTCCGGCCGGTTTTTCCGCTCCAGCCTCCTCGCTGGTTACGATCCAGTCAATATAAGAAGAAACTCCCAGCACTTCCAGTTTTTTATACTGGATATACGCCGTCATATCCGTGCCTATCCCAATTCCGATCCCTTTCGTTTTAAGCAGCTGCATCAACTGCAGAACCCCCTCTTCAGGACGGGCAGAAGATAAAAGACTGTCCCAATATAAATGATACATGACTGTTGCATGGGGAAAAAGCGGCTTTCCCAATAATTCCAAAATACACTGCATCCGGATCAGACGGTTATGCACTGCTGCACAGTCTGCGCCTGTCCGTTCCTTTACCAGCTGCTGTGCCTGGCGAAACACCTTCACAAATGTCTCCCGATCCATCTGAAGAACCGTTTCTCCGTAAACAGTCAGGGCTTTCATTCCAGCCTCATTTCCTCTGTCATAGCTGTAAAGAGTGTTGTCAATATCAAAAAATACCGCTTTTATCATCTGATTCTCCCGTATTATTTCCCCTGTCCATAGTAAGCATTAACGCCATGTTTTCTGTAATAGTGCTTATCCTGAAGCTCCTGAGGCGCAGGCTGCACCCGGGGATTGATCATCTCACAGCGGGCCGCCATTTTGGCAACCTCCTCCAGCACAACTGCATTGTGAACCGCCTCATGTCCGTCCTTTCCCCAGGTAAAGGGACCGTGATTCTTACATAAAACAGCCGGAACCGCTTCATAATCTTTATCTTTAAAATAATCTGCGATCAGAACCCCTGTATTCTTCTCATAAGCACCCTCGATCTCCTCCTTTGTCAGGCATCTGACACAGGGAATCTCTCCGTACATATAATCCGCATGGGTAGTTCCGTAGCACGGAATCCCTCTGCCCGCCTGAGCCCAGCTGGTCGCCCAGGGTGAATGTGTATGTACAATTCCGCCGATCTTTGAAAATGCCTTATACAGCTCCACATGGGTAGCTGTATCAGAAGAAGGATTATATTTTCCCTCGATTTTATTTCCTTCCAGATCCACGATTACCATATCATCCGGAGTCAGCTTATCATAATCCACGCCGCTGGGCTTAATAGCAAAATATCCTGTTTCCCGGTCAATCTCGCTTACATTTCCCCAGGTAAACGTTACAAGGCCATGCTTTGGCAGCAGCATATTTGCCTCATAAACTCTTTTTTTCAGTTCTTCTAGCATAATGTCCTCCCTTATTCCATTTCCAGCTCGTATCTTGCCACTTCGTCAATCTCACGATTCGTTGCGATCAGAATGTCTTTTCCATCATATTTATACGCATATGCATTGGCAGGGCCGCAGTCATGGTCAAGCCGCTCTGCCCTGTATTCCTGCTTTTCCTGGTCGTAGGTAAATGCCAGCAGATCCCGGTCTCCCTTTCTGTGGCCGATAATTACAGTGGGAACACCGCCGATATCGCCGCCCCAGATGGCATGAACAAATTCCGCGTCCTTCCCATAGCTGTATACATGCTCAAAGCGGCCGTCTTTCTTTTTGTAAAAGTCGATCTTCTCGCCATGGAAGGGCGCCAGAACTGCCAGCTCCTTCTCTCCGTCTCCGTCCATATCAAGCAGCAGCGCATCGCTGGCCGGGGTATCAAGAAGCTGTGTAATCTCCCACTCGCCCTCAGGTGATGCAGGCGGAATAAACTGATAGATTCCGTTTTCACAGGAAACCACGCTTGTATCCTGTCCGTTTTCCTTTACACGGTAGTAGCCGTGGGTTTTGAGCATCCAGCTGATGCTCCTCGTCAAAGCTGCTTAAATCCTCCGGAAGCACAGCCGCAAACACACGGCCGGGAGAGGACCAGTCATCCTTAAACTCATGGCCAGATTTTAAACAGCAGGCGATCAGATAGTGTACCCCATTTCTCTCTAAAATGTCAAACCGGTGTACAAAGGGCAGATCGGTCAGAGTGCGTACCTCCCAGTTTCCCTTTGATTTTGGAGTCACAATTACGATCTTTGCGTCCTTTGAGTCATTGGGAGAATAAAATTTATGGGTAGCAAGAAACTGGCCGTCCGTTCCCGGAACCTGCTGCATGGTCATAACACCGCCCGGCTGCTCCCAGACAGTATCCTCCTGGTTTCCATCCAGATCAAAGAGCAGACAGCGGTCTACCTTCTCAGCTGCCACCAGGATATGATCCTTTCCCTGATAATGAAGAGGTGCTATGGAATAACATTTTGTCAGATTGGAAATTACTTTTTTTACTGCCTTCATCGTTTAACCGCCTTTCTACTCATTACCCTGTAAAATCTTCGTCATCTTATCACAGGCAAACTTCAGATCTTCTGTCCAGTCTGGATTTCCTACATACCAGAACTCGGTCACAAACTTCCGAACGCCCAGCTCCCACGCCTTGCGGATACCGGCCTCAAAGTCTACATGGCCTGTCCCAAAAGGAATTTCGCGGAATTTACCCGGAAGTGTCTCTTTTAAATGCATGGCAGCCAGATGGCCCCGTCCGGTTTCCAGATCCTCTTCCACATCTGTACCATACGTTACAGCCGCATTGGTAACATTTCCCAGATCAGGATATACATTCAAATACGGAGAATTTACCCGATTTACATAAACCATCGCTTTCTCTACCGTATTCATAAATTCCGTTTCCATGGTCTCAAAGCCCATCATCACTCCGGCTTTTGCCGCCATCTCCACTGCTTTTTTTAAATTTTCCTCAAAACGCTCTCTTGTCTCTTCACTGCCTTCTTCATAATAAACATCATAACCGGCCAGCTGAATGATCCGAATCCCCAGATCCTCTGCCAGACGGATCGCCTTTTCCATAATCTCCATTCCTCTGGCGCAGGTCTCTGGATCATTGCTTCCCAAAGGGTATTTTCTGTGTCCACTCAGACACATGGTACGGATGGGAACACCCGTCTCACTCATCAGTTCCATTAAAGCCAGCCGTTCTTCCCTGCTCATATCAAGCCGTGCCAGCTTTTCATCTGTTTCATCAATACTAATCTCTATAAAATCAAATCCTGCCCCTTTTGCCGCCAGCATCTTTTCCTTCCAGCTCAGATCCTTTGGCATGGCCTTCTCATAAAGGCCCAGTGTATATGCTTTTGCCATTTTATTTTCCTTTCTTTTCTGTCTGATTTATCAGTCCTTCATTCGGAAAATCTGCTTTCTTCACCTGATGAACTCTTACTCCTTTTGCCCTCAGCTCCTCCACAGCCTCTGCCGGAGCCAGTTCATCCGTAATCAGATAGTGAATCTCCTCAATAGGACAGCTGATAAAGCTACTGATCTGCCCCAGCTTGGTATGGTCTGCCAGAATATATGCATCCTTTGCCACATTCCGCACCATTAGCTGGTTAATCGTAACCTCATTGGCGTTTTCCGTTGTCATTCCCATAACAGCATCAATGCCGGAACATCCCACAAAGGCCTTTTTGGCAATTACCGTCTGGAGATTGCGGATTGCATAATCCCCCACCATTGCCTCTTTTGGATAACGCAGCTCTCCTCCTGTAAGGATTACATTTACCCCCTGGCCTCTCTCTGCATCAATCGCTCTTCCATTATTTGTGATCACTGTAACATTTTTTTTTGTAATATATCGAAGAATCTGGCGGACATTCCGGCTGGTATTAAGAAACAGTGTATCGCCGTCCTCTACCAGACTGGCCGCATAGCGCGCAATCAAATCCCGGTACAGCTGGATTTCGTCCGTCTGCTCCCCTTGTTCCCGGACTGCAACTGCACCTCCGTATACCCGGATCAGCTGCTTCTGCTCTTCCAGATACTGTAAATCCCTGCGTATCGTAATCACAGAAACCTTCAGCTCTTCTGCCAGCGCCTCTACCCGAACCTGAGATTTTTCCCTTAATATATCCCGGATCCGTTCTCTCCGCTCATCCACATATACCTTCTCACGCTTCACTGTTTCCCCTCCCATTCTTTTAAAATAAGGCAAATATTTAACAGTCCTTCCGCCGTTGTGATAATAAAGGCTGCAGCAGTCAGCTGCGGCAGCCTTTTTAACAAGATCTGCTGTTTATACGCTCACTGTACTATTCAATAATACCCTGAGCCTTCAGCTTCTCCTCAATCTCTTTATCTGACATAACATTCTTTAACGGAATCACCTTTACACCCTTTGCCTCTGCATCTGTGAACATACTGGCAAAGTTCTGGGCACACAGCAGAACATCATACTGTGCAGCTGTGCTCTTCCCCTCAGACAGCGGCGCGTGATGGGTTTTACACTTAATGCCGTTTCTTTTTAACACCTTGTCTAATGCCAGCTGAGCCATCAGGCTGGAACCGGAACCATTTGCGCAGCACACGAGAAATTTTAAATTATTTGCATTTGCCATGAATATATCCTCCATATAAAATTATTTTAGTTTGCTTTGTTTGCCTTTAATTCCTTATATGCCTCATAATCTTCTGTCATAAGGAAGTAACCCTTCTTATCCTTGTAATACTGGATCTGCGGAATAGCAAGAAGACCGATAAAAATAAGAGTTACGCCGATATAGCTTAAATACTTCATAACTACTGTAAATACAGGCCATACAACCGCCCAGTCCCACATACCTAAATATCCGCCGTAAGCTGCCATTCCAACCCAGCCTGCAATCAGAGCAGAACCGAATACCTGGCATAATCCGGAGATAAACGGAAGAACCAGAACAGCCTTTAAGCCACCCTTTTCATTGGCAAATACACCGATGGTAGCATTGTCAAAGAATACAGGTACGAAACCGCAGATAATAAGTACCGGACTCTTTAAAGCAATCAGAACAATAATTGCCAGGATCTGTCCGATAAAACCGGATACAAAGCCCAGAGTCACTGCATTGGATGCACCGAAACCAAAGATAACTGCACAGTCTACACCAGGAACAGAACCCGGAAGCAGCTTGCTTGCAATACCTTGGAAAGAAGTTGTCAGCTCAGCAACGAAGGTACGGACGCCCATCTGCAGAATTGCCAGATATACTGCAAAGTAAAGACAGGTCTGGATTACATAGAACAGCATGCTCTGCCCTTCCTTCATAAAACCGCCTGCAATCAGATAGTCCTTTCCAAGTACACATAAGATTGCGCCAAAGAATACCAGCATCAAAACAGAAGCAGATACCATGTTGTCGTTGAAAATAGATAAAAAGCCGGGAAGTTCCAGATCCTCAATCTTCTTAACCTTCTTATCTTTCTTCTTGCCTTCATTTCCAAAAAGCTTTCCTGCCAGCCAATAGAAGAAAGCTACACCAAACATCTGCTGATGAGCCAGAGCAAAGCCTGCTCCGTCAGTTACTTCCTGACATGGTTTAATTGTCAGGTTAGAACCTACTGCCCAGTAAGCACCCAGAAGAAGAGCCATAACGATCAGCATCGGAACATGCATGCCGGGAGCCAGAAGGCCCGGAAGAGCAAACATGATCAGCCAGTAAGCAGTTGCAGCCTGCTGTACCTGTACGTTTCCTGTGGTAAACAGTGCGCGAAGCTTTGTATATTTGCTGAAGCGCACCAGCAGGATATTTACAATAAATGCGATAAACAGAAGGATCATCGCATCGCCGAAGCCTTTTCCGAATACTTCTTCTACTCCGGCTGTAACGGCATTCTGTCCAAAATACGGATCAATAACTGTTGCGTTAATATTGAAGCGTTCACCCAGACCTACCAGTACAGGACGGAAGTTGTTAACCAGTCCGCCGGAACCAACAGTCAGAATCAGGTATCCTACAATTGCTTTAATTGTGCCTGCCAGAATATCATACCATGGTCTCTGAAGCAGAATATAACCGATCAATACAATAAAACCAATCATAAATGCCGGCTGCTGCAGGATATTTGTTGCAAAATATGACCAGATCTTAGACAAAATTTCCATAAGTCACCCCTTATTCCCTCTCTTAAATCAATCCAGATATTGTTTCTGGATTTCCAACAGATCTTCCGGTGTTTCAGCCTTTAATAAGGCTGCCACCACTTCTTCGTTCATCAGAAGTTCTGACAGACGAACCATATTGTTCATGTGCTGCTCCGGATTGCAGGAAGCCAGCGTAAAAAACAGCTGTGCGTCCTTTTCCGGATCCTCCGGATCAAAAGAAACCGGCTTGTCCAGCTTCATAAAACCAATGCTGGTCTTATGTACCCCTTCAGCCCCCTCCTGAGAATGGGGCATGGCAATGTTTGGCATAAGCACAATATATGGACCATATTTCTCCACGCAGGCAACAATATCTTCCTTATAATTTGCCTCTATCGTACCGTCTGCCTCCAGACTTTCGCAGCTCATGCGGATGGCTTCCTTCCAGTCCGGCGCTTCAGCTGCAAACTTATAATGTTTCTGCTCTACAAATTCTCTCAGCATATAACTTTCCCCCTAACACTTATCTGACCTTACAGGCAGGAACGGAATGGAATATTCTGAGGATGTTCGAAGCAGTCCTCAAATCCGCGTCTGTGGTGGTAAGCTTTCTTATCCTTATCTGTGGGATATACATATTTTCCTCCCACTTCCCAGAAGAATGGATGGAACTTGTAGTCCAGACGGTCTTTCTTCATATCATAAAGTACCCGGATTTCATTGATATCTGCCATAAAGTTGGTCCATACGTCATAGTGGATCGGGATTACAACCTTGGCTCTCAATGCCTCTGCCATACGGAGAATATCTACAGAGGTCATCTTGTCTGCCATACCCACAGGATTCTCACCATAGGAACCAAAAGCCACATCTACATCATAATCTTTGCCGTGCTTTGCAAAGTAAATGGAGTAGTGGGAATCACCGCTGTGATAGATATTTCCGCCCGGAGTCTTAATCAGATAGTTTACTGCCTTGTCATCCATATCGGTAGGACAAATTCCTGTAAGCTCTTCTCTGTTCTCGCTGGTATCATCTGTTGTTACCAGGCAGGTTCTGTCAAAGGAATCCAGAGCAACGATCTCAACGTCTTTGATCTTAATCGTATCACCCGGTTTTACTGTAATGCAGCGATCTGCAGGAACACCCCATTTCTGCCACAGTTCTACAGATTTCTTCGGTCCGATAAATGGTACGGGAACCTCTTCTCCCTTTTCGTTTGTTGTTGTCATGCCGCTCTTAATTACATGGGCTGCATACTCAGCGCTCATATGATCCTGATGGTAATGGGTCGCCAGCACTGCGTCTACCTGCTTAATGGCAAAGGGATCGATCACAAAGGGGACTGCTCTTAAGTTAGGCTGCATCATTCTGCCGCCGCACATATTTGCCATCTGATGTCCCGGCTTCATCTTTCCGTCTCCATGGGTTCTCTTTCCGTTTCCGGCCCAAAGATCTACGGTAAGATTGCATCCTCCAGGAGTCTTAAACCAGATACCGGTACATCCCAGCCACCACATGGCAACAGTTCCCGGCTTCACCTCCTCGTTCTCAATCTCCTCATTCAGCCAGGTTCCCCACTCGGGAAATGTCCCCATGATCCAGCTCTCTCTTGTGATCTCATCAATCTTGCTCATTTCGCATCCTCCTTGTTTTTGATCATTTTTATGATTGTTCTTATGCGTTTATCTCTGTCTTTACTTGAATATTAGCACTTTTTGTGCAGTATGGCAATGGTATTATATGATTGTTTCATATTTTATATGATTCATTTATTATTTTGCATTATATTACACGTAATTTAACTTATCTTTTATATATTTTATCCATCATTTTTACCATTCCATTCGTTTTATCTTTGTATTTTAATTTAATTTTTTATATATTTACTTATTATCCTGATTTTTACATACTTTTTCCTTTGTTATATGATTCTTTTTTATGGATTTCGGTCTTATCTTTTAGTCGTCATCCCTTCATATGATTCTTTTTACGATATCAGCGTATTCACCTTTTCGATCGAGTAGGAGGCGGTGATTAACCGCCGTCCTCTCACAGCACCGTACGTACCGTTCGGTATACGGCGCTTTCAA
>OQVH01002169.1_pt1 | contig 10778 bp, 10 predicted proteins | sample 1691641 | NCBI WGS metagenome assembly OQVH01 (sample SAMN03418286, study PRJEB22391) | human gut metagenome | biome: human-gut; feature: organic feature; material: feces | host: Homo sapiens | place: Italy | collected 2013-04
TACGTACCAATCAAAATGCCTGCGGAAATCGTCCAGGCGCGGGGCCGTATCTCTGGTTTCCTGCTATGTATTTCTGCGGGTGAGATTATTCATCATCCCCTTCCTCCTGTGCCGGGGCGGGAGGGGGAGGCATGTCGTTGTTGCCGCGGGCTGCCTTTCTGGCTTCCCTGCGCGCTTCAAGAGCCTTGGAAGCGTCAGCGTTGAGCTGGGCCATTTCAGCCTCATTCAATTTTCCGTCCTTGTCGGCGTCATACTTTTCTTCAATCAGGATCCATCCGCGTCTGCCTAACGGCAGGCGGGGTTTTCTTATGCCTGAAATAAAAGAGGGAGGAATGCGAGACAGAAGAGCCATGCGGAAGCCGTAGCCGCATATGGTGGAAACAGGAAAAGCGAAAGAGGCGGACGGGAAAAGAACACGGAGGTTATTCCATACAGAGCCTTTCCCTCTCTTTCCAAGAAACAGACCGGGGAAGGCATTCAGCCTTCCCCGGTCAGAGATTTAACGGCTCAACGCCAAACCTCAGGCTCCGGCCTTCATGGCCTGTCTGACTTCTTCATGCAACCCATGCTTCCGGGAGAAGAAAAGAGCCGCCGGAGAAGCGATGAAGATGGAGGAGTACGTACCAATCAAAATGCCTGCGGAAATCGTCCAGGCGAAGTCTTCCATGGAAGGACCCCCAAAGAAGTACAGGCACACCAGCACGGCCAGCGTGGAAAGAGAGGTCAAAATAGTACGGGAAAGCGTCTGGTTAATGGCTTCGTTCATGATTTGTGAAGCGCTTTCATTCGGGTCGGAGAAGCGGAGGAATTCGCGGATGCGGTCAAATACGATAATTTTGTCATTGATGGAGTACCCCGCCACCGTCAACAACGCGCCAATATGAATAACATTCAGCTCCGTTCCGCTGACAATCACCAGGCCAAGCACCAGCAGGACGTCATGCGTCAGGGCGATGACCGCACCAATGGCGAAGGTCCATTCAAACCGCACCGTCAGGTAAACCATGATTCCCAGAATGCCGAAGAAAAGGGCCCATGCGGAAGTAATGAGCGTATCGTACCCCATGGACTGCCCGATGGTTTCTTCACTGAACGGAGCGTTGTCCAGAACCGGAAACGCCTTGTCCAATGCCGTGGTGATAGCCTCCTTGTCCTGGGCATGGTCGGAGAAATTAATCAGAATATTCACTTTGCTGCTGTCCGTGGACTCCGCCACCTCCTGCACCGTAGCCTTCTGGGTCAGGGACAGCTTGTTGACCACGCCTTCCACTTCCCGGAAGGAGATGTCACCCTTGTTCACCAGATAGGAAATGGAAGAACCGCCCGTAAAGTCCATGCCCAGGCAATCCTTGCCCTTTACGGCGCCAAATACAATGCATATCATCAGCAGAATGGCGGAAAGAGAGCAGGACCAGATTTTCTGGCTCATGAAGTCGATGTTCGTCTTTTTCTTGAAGAGGTTGAGGAATTTAAGATCCTTCATCATGCCGACGGTATCCGCCCAGTAGAACAGGACGCGGGTAACGAGAATCGCCCCAATCATGGAAGTGATGACGCCTACTGTCAACGTGACGGCAAACCCCTTGATGGTGCCGGTTGCCATCCAGTACAGGATGACGGCGGTAATGAGCGAAGTGATATTGGAGTCAAAGATGGCGGAGAACGCCTTGTCAAAGGAGTTGCGGATAGCCACGCGGAAGGGGCGCCCCATTTCCTTTTCTTCCCGCAGGCGTTCATAAATCAACACGTTCGAGTCCACCGCCACGCCCAGAGTCAGCACAATACCGGCAATACCCGGCAGCGTCAGCTCAAACCCGAAGATAGACATGGCTCCCAGAAGAAGCAGGGCATTGATCGTCAGACCCATGATAGCCACCAAACCGGCAAAGCGGTAGTAGATGATCATCATGATGAAGCAGAGGATCAATCCCGTAATGCCAGCGTATTCCCCCTGAAGGAGGGCCGTATGCCCCAAAGAGGCGGAAATTTCACTGGCGGACTCAAAATTGAGCTTGTTGGTAAGGGGGTTGGAAAGCACCTTCGTCAGGGCTTCAGCCTCTCCGGGAGCATCCAGCCCGCTGATTTCAAAACTTTTCGACAGAATGGCCTGGACCGTTGGAGCGCTCTTGACCACATCATCCAGCACAATGGCCATGCGGTCGTGGCCCAGCTGCATGCGGGAAGTCAGGTTATACATCTTGTCCGCCCCTTCGTTGCTCAGGGTGACGTTGACGTGGCCGGGACGGGCCAGATCCACTCCGGCGCGCACGATATCCCTGCCTGTCAGCGATTCACGCTTTTCCAGGAATATTTTTTCCGTGACGTCCTCACCCTTGCCGTTTTTGAAGGTATATTCATACATCCTGTAGCCGGGAACGCGAATGCGACCCTCCGCCACCAGTTCGTTGTTGCGCGGGTGGACAGGAAGAATCTGAAGCTTGGCTACTTTGGTCAGGATGGCTTTGGTTTCCTCGCGCTTGGCAGGATCCGCAGCGGGGATTTGAACTTCTATAAGATTCAGGTTGTCTTTTTTCTTCGGGCGGATAATGACGTCATTGGCCCCGGTACTGTTAAGGCGGTCCGTCAGGATCACGCATGCCTGTTCCATGGCCTGGTCCGTCAGGGGAATGGGCTTGCCGTCGTCTCCGATATTCGGTTCCACGCTCAACGTGAAGGAGACGCCCCCGGCAATGTCAATGCCGTATTTCAACCCCTGCTGGAAGAGGGAGAACAGGGAAAAAGACGCAATGCCGATAATGAAAATCGTTCCGGCATTGCGCTTGACCTTGTCCTGGTCGGAACCCAGGTACCAGAAAAACACACCCAGCAACACCAGACCGCCAATGAAGATGAAAAGAGGGTTATTGAAGAGATCGTAGATGAAGGCGAGAGGAGCGGACATTCCGCCAGGTGCGGGTAGAGTATCGGCAGATGCCAGGAGATTCATAGACATTTCAATCCAGATTGGGTGTGAATAATACGGCAAAGGATTGTGGAGAAATTCACCAGCAGGTCAAGCCTTCTGTGCGTGTGCCCGTTAAGGGGAAAGCCTCCTTTCCGGGGCGGTGGGAAAAATGCTCCGGAAAGGCAATGAATAACCCGGTTTCCGCAGGGAAACCGGGTTGAAAGGAAAAGGAAAAACACCGGGGATTACATGCCGGCCACCGTCTCCGCCGGAGCGGGAACAGGCTCCGCGGGAGCCACAATCGAGGGAACGGCAAGAGGAGAAGAATCCGGAACAGCAGGAGCCGCGGGCATGGAAGGAGCATGGCCGGCGGCGGCACGTCCTCTCCTGATAAGTTCGGAAACGGTCACCAGTTCATAGCCGCGGTTTTTCAATCCCTTCACAATGGCGTCCACCGCCGCCACCGTAGAAGCGTGAATGTCATGCACCAGAATGATGGAGCCGGGTTTGGCGCCGTTCACGGCGCGGGCGGCCACCACGGAGGAGCCGGGCTTGCGCCAGTCATTCGTGTCCACATCCCACATGACCGTGGTGAAGCCGAAGCGCTGGCGGGCCCAGGACGCCACGCCTGCATTCGTATAGCCGCCGGGGGGGCGCATGACCACGGGGACAACGCCGCAGGCGTTGCGGATGGCTTCATTAGTGCTCTGGAGCTGGGATTCCGCTTTTTCGCGGGGCACTTTGCTCAGATAAACGTGATTCCATGTATGGTTGCCTACTTCATGCCCCTCATTGACCATGCGGCGCACTACCTGGGGATGGGCCTTCACATTGCAGCCCTGCATGAAGAAAGTACCCTTGACGTTATTGTCGCGCAGGATGTCCAGCACCCTGGGGGTCAGCGTTCCATGGGGACCGTCATCAAAGGTGAGGGCCACCACCTTGTCCGGCACAGCCACACGGTTGACCGTTACCCCCGGAATGCGCGGGGAAAGAGGAGTATTATTATAGGACGGGCTTACGGAAGGCACCGGAACGGACTTGGGAGGCAATTTCACGGCCGGCCGGTCCGGCTTTTTCCCAGGAGCAGTCACGGGAGAAATGGTCGTTTTCACCGGAGAACCGGACTCCGCCGGCTGCTCCTGGTGCTGGGAACAGGCGGACATGCCGAACGCCAGGGCACATGCAAGGAATAAATGTTTCTTCATAACAGGTTTTTGGAGGATTTACGCCCATCCCGCCTTCTTGTCACGTCCTAAATCATCCATCCGTGCGGCATGAAAAGGAATCCGCCCCCATGCCCCGGAAAGAATAATCCGAAAGCTCCGCGGGGAATGGAACGGGAACCGGAAGGCTATTCCGGGCTGTCCATATCTATGTAGCTGACGGAGACCGTTCTGCGCGGATTGGAAGGATCCCGGACCTCCACCTTCATCCGTTTGAAAAACCAGGATCCGTCCTTCAATTTCATCACGGAATCAATCATGAACCTTTTAGCCAGCTCCCCGCGGCGGTCAATGCCATCCACCTGCCACATGGCGCCGTTCTCCTTATCAATCCAGACGCGCACCCAGGCATATTGCCCCACCCCGGAATTAGGATTCGGTATCTGGACAATCCAGCAATCCCGCCCCTTGACGGTGCTCGCCGCATCATCCCGGACAATTTTTGCCTGGGACCAGTACAGGTAGCGCATGGAAAGATCTTCGTACGTTACGTCCGTCCCCGCAATGGGCACCGCATACTGGGCAACCGGCAAAACACCGGCTTTCCCGTCCTTCCAGGAAAGGATCTCCTGGCCGCGGTCCTTGAATTTCAGATCGAACCTGTTCCAGACATTACTGAGCTGGTACTGGAAGGCTATCAGATTGCCGCGCAGACTCATGGAAAAGGGAATTTTGACGCTGCGTTTGCGTATTTGTCCCTTAATGTCCTTGTTTTCCTGAAGAGTTGCCCCCTGGCGCACCCTTTTCAGCAACTGCCCGGCATCCGGAGAAGCCTCCTGGGCCAAGGAGGCAGCAAAGGAAAAAAACACGGCGGCCATTCCCGCAAAAAAAGTGGAAAGTAAAGAATACCTGCGCAGCATGAATTGCTCATATCACTCCGGAAAGGCGGAAAAAAACCTTTTCTCAGTCACCGGGCGGCGTCCGTGACATTTTACGCCAAATTTTGCTCGACTAGGTAATACAAAACGACAAGATGTCCCCAACGACATTTATTGATCCATCAATTATGGAAACGCCAGCATTCTTGAAGCCTATCCAGTCCTATCCCGGAGAAATCGTCCAATTCATTGAGAGAATTCCGGGAGTAGACGTCACCGGAGACCGCGAAACCGTGCTGGAACGGCTGGAACCGTACCATAAGGCGGAAGTGGAAGCCCTGGGCTGGCGGTGGAAAGACCTGCGCCGTGCCGAACAGGTGCACGGCACGAAAGTTGCCCTGGTGGGGGACATCGGCTCCAATTATCCTGTGGAAGGCGTGGACGGCCTGATTTGCTCCGGAGTTTCCGACTGCGTGCTTGCCATTTACGTGGCGGACTGCGCCGCCGTGTGGTTGTACGACAAGGAAAACTGCCACCGTTCCCTGATTCATTCAGGCAAGGCGGGAACTGCCGGCAACATCGTTTCCAACACCATCAAGTCCATGAAAAAATGCCTTGGGGTGGAACCGTCCAACCTGATTGCCGTCATTTCCCCTTGTATCCGCCCGCCTCATTATGAGGAAGACATTCCTACGGCCATTAAGGCACAGCTCATTGAGGCGGGGGTGCCGGAAGAACAGATTCATGATTCCGGGCTGGACACGGCGGCGGATACCAAGCGTTTTTACTCCTACCGCATGGAAAAAGGGCAAACGGGCCGCATGCTGGCCCTTTTCGGCCCGGATCACGCTACACGGCCGCACGCAATTATTCTTTAACAGCGGGAAGGCGAAGCTTTTCATTCCTTATACAGCGCATCACGATTCTGCCGTGGTGCGCTTTTCTGTCTTGTAGTCCATACACGTTAGCGCTGGATGGGAGCGGCCCGTAATCCCGCAGGGGACATGACCGCATCCCGCTTGCGGCAGGACCGCTCCGGTTATTCCGGACCCGATAATCCAAATTGCCGTTCCTGCATTCAAACTATCATTATATTTGCAATCATGGCAGTAACTATCAGCGATAATTATCAGGTAAAATACACCAGAAAATGGGGCACCCTGCTCCAGCAGCACGCCTCCCGGCTGGACAAGTATGTCAGCGTCATGCGCGACTTGAGCGGCAAGGTAGTATTTCTGGATCAATTCGGCATTCTGGACTTCACGGAAAAAACCACGCGGGTGGGGCAGACCGTTTTGAACGAGGCTCCCACCACACGCCGGTCCATGCGGCCGCGCACGTTCACCAAAGCCATTGGCTACGATGAATTTGACGCCACCCGCCTGGGAGACATGGACCTTCCCGTCAGCAAGACGATTGAAGGTCTCCAGGCCGCAGCAGGCCGCCGCATGGACGACGTGATGATCTCCGGCTTCCTGGACACGAACTACGTGGGAGAAGACGGCATGACCGCCGTTCCATTCAAGGAAAGCCAGCAAATAGCCGTGGATCACGTGGACAGCGGCACCAAATCCGCCAGCAACCTTACCGTGGCCAAGCTGCGCGCAGCCCTCCAGCTTTTTGAGGAAAACGAAGCCTGGAACCAGGATGCCCCGCAGTTCGGAGACCAGCTCGTCATTGCGGTAACCAGTTCCCAGATCATGAATCTGCTGCGTGAAACGGAGGTCAGCAGTTATGACTTCAACAATGTAAAAGCCCTGGTGGAAGGGAAAATAGACACCTTCATGGGATTCAAATTTATCCGCACCCAAAGGCTTCCCAAAACAGAAGAGGGAGTCCGTTCCTGCCTGGCCTGGGTAAAGAGCAAGGCCCAGTTTGGCATATGGAATGATTTCAAAGTGAAGCTTTCCGTGCGCGACGATATGGAGGAAGCCCTGCAAATCCGGGCCAAGTTCGCCTGCGGCGCCACCCGCCTCCAGGAGGAAGGCTTTGTCAAGATCCTGTGCGACGAAGGAGCCAGCTAACCCCTCTAATATCACGGCATCCTCCCTCCGGAAAAAGGGAGCCGCCCCGGACCGCCTGCGGTCCGGGGTTTTGCTTTTGAGATGACGGGCGCACGGAACACCCTATTTCAAGCTCTGCCGTAAGGCGGCAGCCCCAGCCATGCAGACGTTCATCCCCCGCAAACGGTAATCCGGCGAAGCCGGAGCAAAACGCATCCCAGAGGTCTCACCCAAGCCTTTTTCTGCCGGAAAAAATGTTCACGTTTTTCAGCCAGCGCCATGAATTGACCGCCGGATTCACCAGATAAGACAGATCCGTATATTTGGTGCGTGCATTATTGAAATGGCCCAGGGATTTGCAGAGGGAGGGCATGGGAGCGCCCTCTCCGCAGGAAACGAACGCAGGGGAAAGAGCATACAAATCACCATAACGTCCCAGATACCGGGCAAACCATTCCTCCAGAGAACCATAATACCTCAGCCATGGCCAGACCCGCTGATCTGACGGAAGAGATAAAAGAATGCGTTCACATAAGGAAAGGTCCATCACATACGCAGCTGATGCCGCCATATCCGTTACGCGCAGCAGGATGGATTTTTCTCCTTTCGCCACGGAGCAGGCCGTATGAGGAGACAAACGCGGCTCACTTAAAAACAGAGCAGTTCTTTCCCGGCAGCCTTTCAGCAGCTGCCCAAGCATCCGCGCCGTGGAACCTATTACCGGCAGCCTGAAACGGCACTCTTCCTCCACAATCATGAAACGGGAGAAATGGAAGGAAGAAGCCAGCGTTAAAGCGGCCTGGTGACCCAACACCCGGGCAGCTTTCCGTCTTTCCTTACGAAACCGCTCCTTATCCCAATCCCCTTCCGGAAGAGGAACGGGCACCGGAGGCAATTCATGAACCGGAACGCCATGCGGGACATACGCCTTCCAGGACCATTCCGGATGTCCGGACGAATCTTTTTCCGTCCTTACCACCAGCACGGCATCCAAAGCCGCCCAAAAGGGATTCCGCCCCATCCGCAATAACCTTGACCAAAGCATATTCATGGCCTTCACCTAGCTCCATCCGAACTCCCTTTTCAAGCCGGACCTCCATTCTCAACATGTTTTTAACGTGCAGAGGCAGGAAAATAACGCCCTCCGCCACAACAAGGAAACGGACCATACGAAACAGCCCTGCCGGCATCTTGAACGGCAGCCGGCGCCAACATCCGTCAATCCGTCTGCCGGGAAACCGGTCAACAGGGCTGGCACAGGAAGAAAAACACAGTTCCAAAAGGGGAAAAGGCAGGCGAACTGACATACTCGGCCCCAAAATGAAGTGGAACTCATCAATAGAAGATTGACCTTCCTTCCTTTGCTGGGATAGTAGGATGTATGCAGCAGATTGTACGTGAACATCAGGCCTATCCGCCGAAAATCGTTGCGTCCGTTACCTCGTGGGAGCTATGGAAAACGCTGAAAGGAAAAGATTTAACAGACCAGTGCGATCTAGTGGAACTGCGCGTGGATGCCCTTCCCCCGGAACTCACGACTGAACAGGTTATGGAGTTCCGGCCGGAGATGCCCCTGCTGGTCACCGTGCGCTGCCATGAGGAAGGAGGGCTGCGCAGCATCCCGGAAGAAGAGCGCTTTGCCCTGCTCCGGGCCTATATGCCGTATGCCGCCGCCATGGACATTGAAATCAAGGCCATGCGCCACGCCAGGGAACTGGTTATGGAAGCGCGGGAGCGGGACGTCATCATCATCGGCTCCACCCATGATTTCCAAATCACTCCGGGTGTGGATTACCTGCGCGAACAGGAAAAAAAGGCGCGCTCCTACAAGGCGGATATCGTCAAATTTGCATTCACGCCCTGCCTGGCCTCGGACATCCAGACAGGAGTACAGCTTTTCACCAAGCCCAAGGGGCCGATCGCCGTCATGGGAATGGGGCCCATGGGACCCGTCTCCCGCCTGCTTTACTCTCAACTGGGTTCCTGCCTGGTATATGGCTACCTGGGAGAAGAGGAAACGGCCCCCGGGCAATGGCACGTCTCACTCATTAAGGAAACCCTCCGCCGCCTCGGCCCCATTCTCCGCTGATTACGGAGCCTTCCCTCACATGAATATCATTACTTCCGCCTTTCTGGCGGCACGCCCCAAGACGCTCACCGCCTCCCTGATTCCGGTATGGGCAGGCTGCATGGTGGTGCAGAAACTGACCGGCAGCTGGAATGCGTCCCTGGCCCTCCTGACACTGACTTCCTGCCTGTGCCTCCAGATTGCCTGCAATTTTTTCAATGACGCCATTGACCATGCCAAGCACGCCGATACGGAACGGAGGACCGGGCCCGTGCGCATGACGGCCAGCGGAGCCCTCTCCCACAGAACAGTCATGCTCATCGGCCTCTTCTTCCTGCTGGGAGCGTGCCTTCTGGCCTTTCCCCTTATCGAACTGCGCGGCTGGCCCATCCTCGCCATCGGCATCCCGTCCCTCTATTTCACCTATGGCTATACGGGAGGGCCGTGGCCGCTGGCCTACAAGGGCCTGGGGGAAATATTCGTCATCCTCTTCTTCGGACTGGTTGCCGTACTGGGAACCATTCTGGTGCAGATAGGCACGGCGCCCGTCGTGCCCGGCACGCTGGTGGAATCGCTTGCGGTGTACAATGCCGGTATCGTAACAGGCATTCAATGCGGCCTCCTGTGCGCCGTCATGATATCCGTCAACAATATCCGCGACAGAAAGGAAGACCTCACTACGGGCAAGCGCACGCTGGCCGTGCGGCTGGGGGAAGGAAAGGCGCGCGCCATGGCCCAGTCTTTCATCCTGGCTGCCTACATCACGCTGCCCACATCCAGCCGGGCCCTTCACCTGAACCTGTCCCATACGTGGTGGATGTGGATACCCTCCATCCTCTTCGGCGGGTATCTGATGCTCCTAATCCGCAAAACGCCCGCGGACAGCCGCATGAACAGGGTACTGGCACTCTCCTCCCTCCATTTGCTCCTGTATCTGGCTACCTACACAATTCTTCCCACACGCTGAAAAACGCTTAACCCCGCCAGCGTAGTTAACTACGTTCATCATGAATCCGTTTCCATTCATTCCCGCTTTTCTTATTCTCCCAGTCCTTTTCTCCTGCACCCAAAAAAGCAATCTGGAAATCGCCACCGGCAAAGTGACGACCATCAAGCTGGGCAACGTGGTCCGCATCAAGGAAATCAACGTCCTTACCTCCACGGACGACGGCACCTTTGCCAACATGGCCGGAACGGCGGCGGAGGCCATGACTCCCGGCATCATCGGCATGGGGACCTCAAAACTGGCTTCCGCCACAGGCTCCATCGTGGACGGCAGGGTGGAAGCCGTCAAAATGATCCGCGTGCGCGTCAAGCTCAAGGATACGAACGAACTTGTGGAAGTACAGCAGGAAGTAACGCCAAACTTCACCCTGAAAATAGGCCAGGAAGTCGTCATTACCCAGGGAAGCACGCCCGGCAATGTCTGGCCCGATTAACGGATATATGAACCACGCCGCGGCACCAGCCCCACCGCCCCGGGGCCTCCTGATTAAGAGCACGGGCCTCCTGACGGCCGTTTCCCCCCTCTGCACATGGCTCCTTTGGGACACCCTCCCTGCCGCCGCATTGCTGGCCCCCCTGTTTCTCGTTTCCATATTCGCAGGAACGGCACGGGCCATGAAAAAAAACATCCATGAAACATTCCTGCCGGTACTTCCGGCGGTATGGCTCACCCTGGCCGCGGGGCTGGCCTTCACAGCCGTCAGCCTGTTTTCCCAGGCGGCCTTCATCTGGCGATGCAGAGCAGGCATGCAT
>OQVH01002172.1_pt1 | contig 10773 bp, 8 predicted proteins | sample 1691641 | NCBI WGS metagenome assembly OQVH01 (sample SAMN03418286, study PRJEB22391) | human gut metagenome | biome: human-gut; feature: organic feature; material: feces | host: Homo sapiens | place: Italy | collected 2013-04
CGGAATTGGAATCGGAACGGGAGGAAGTGTTTTGTACTCTCATTACAGAGGGCGGGGAGAGCAGAAGGTATGTGAAAATTTGTTTGAGCTTACAATGACACTTCTGATCGGTACAGGTATACTTGCAACGATTTTGCTGTCTCTGGTACAGAAACCGTTTTTAGAAATTTTGGGAGCTGCGGGAAGTGTTCAGACGGAAGCAATCAAGTATACGGCGATCATTATTGCCGGAAGTATCCTTCAGGTGGCAGGAACCGGAATCATGCCTCTTTTGAGAAATATGAATCAGTCGCTGGGAGCAATGCTCAGCATGGCAGCAGGATTTGCAGTCAATATTCTGGTGAACTATTATCTGATGTTCCGATTGAATATGGGAATCAGGGGAGCCGCATTTGGAACGGTGACGGCGCAGGCCGTGGTAGTTATGGCAGGATGTGCGATCCTGTGGAAAACAGGTTATCGAAAATGGAGACTGTTGTGGCACAGGCAATATGCTGCAGATATTTTCAAGATTGGGATTACGGCATTTGGAACATCACTTGCGCCGACAGCTGCACTTATTTTTACAAATCTGCAGTGTCTTCGTTATGGCGGAAATGCAGCGGTGGCGTGTTATGCGGCTATTTCTTATATTGCATTCCCGGTTCAGTATTTTCTGACGGGAATCGGAGAAGGTGTACAGCCTCTGATTAGTTTTTATCATGGTGCGAAAAAGGAGACAGAGGTAAGAGCAGTAAAAAAAATCGCTTACACCGCAGAAATCATCTTAGGAATCACGGCGGCAGCAGTGACGATCTGTATGATTCCGTATATTGGAGGATGGTTTGGTCTGTCAGCAGAGTCAAAGCAGTATTTTTCTTCGGGGATGCTGATCAGTTCATTTGCATTTCTGTTAACGGGAACGGCAAAGTTGAATGTATCCTGTCTCAATGCAGTCATGCAGACGAAAAAAGCGGTGTTTATGACTTATATAGAAAGCCTGGCAGTTTCGCCAATCTGTCTGTTTTTGCTTCCGGCTGTCTGGGATATCAGAGGAATCTGGCTGGCGCTCCCGGTAACGGCAGGCATTATGACAGGGATTTACGGGTTGATAAGAAAGGATAGAAAAAATGAAGAATAAAGTAAAATTCAGGCAACTGGGCAGTGTGACTCTTTTTGTTCTGCCGGCATTCATTCCTCTGATCGTATTTTGGATTTATCCGATCCTGCGATCTGTCTATATTAGTTTCACAGACTGGGATTATATGACTCCGGACTACAATTTTGTATTTTTTGATAATTTTATTTCGTTGTTTCAGGATGCCAGATTTTACGATGCACTTTGGAACACAGTTGTGTTTACATTGGGAACGCTGATTCCGACGATCGTACTTGGTCTGATGCTGGCTCTTTTGATGCAGAAAGCATTTAAAGGAAGCGGGATCATCAAATTTATTTTGTTTTCGCCATGGATCACGCCGACTGTTGCAGTGTCGATCGTATGGACCTGGATCTACGATCCGAATACGGGAGTTGCAAATACGGTAATGAGATTTCTGCATCTCCCCGAATTACAGTGGATTAAAAGTTCAGACACAGCAATGCTCGCTGTGATCATTGTGACTGTGTGGAAGAGTCTGGGATATGCGATGATCTTTTATCTTTCCGCATTGGAAAAGGTTCCGAAAGAGTTGTACGAGGCAAGCGGGCTGGATGGAGCAAAAAGGTGGCAGAGATTCCGGGATGTTACGATTCCGTGTATTTCTCCGACTACGTTTTTCCTGGTAATTATTACGATGGTAACTTCACTGCAGGCATATGATCAGATCCAGATCCTGACTCAGGGAGGTCCGTCCGGAAGCACAAGAACCTTGCTGTATATGTATTATCAGCTTGGGTTTGAAGAGTTTAACATGGGACAGGCAACTGCGGTGGCGATTGTGATGATTATAATCACCGTAGTATTATCGGCAGTACAGTTCGGTGCATCGAAAAAATGGGTGCATTATTAGAAAGAAGGACAGATTATGAAGATAAGAACAGGAATCGAAAAACTCGGAAAAGGAATGATTTTACTGATCTTCAGTATTTTCACAATCTTTCCGTTTGTATGGATGATTTTAAGTGCACTGAAAACAAAGGCGGAGATTATGGATGTCAGTTCATTTTTTCCGGCAGAATTCCAGTGGCATAACTTTTACCAGGTCATTTTTGAATCACCGCTTCTTCGATATGTCGGCAACAGTTTGTTTGTATCAGTGATCACGCTGGCGCTGCAGATCGTAACAGGTGCGATGATCGCCTATGCGATTGTTTTTATGAATTTTAAAGGCAAGAAAGCGTTGTTTGCAGTCATCATGGGAACTTATATGCTTCCGACAGCAGCAACATATATTCCGAGCTATATTATTCTGGCAAACTGGAATCTGCTGAACACGTTTACAGGGCTGATCATTTCCAACTGTGTCAGCATTTTCGGAATCTTTCTGCTTCGACAGGCATTCATGCAGGTTCCAATGGGACTGATCGAGGCAGCGAGAATCGACGGGGCAAGCTCCTGGAAGATTCTGTGGCGGGTCGTGTGTCCGATGACAAAATCTTCGTTCATCACATTTGGACTGATGAACTTTATTACCTGCTACAACAGTTATATGTGGCCTTCTCTGATCACAGATGCGGATGAGAAGATGATGGTGTCACAGGGATTGAGAAAATTCTTTATAGAAGGCGGTGCTTATGGAACAGAATGGCCCCTGGTCATGGCAGGAAGTACATTGATCGTACTGCCGCTTCTGATTCTGTTTGCATTTACGCAAAAGTGGTTTATCAATGGAATCGGCGGAGATACGGGTATGAAAGGATAATTCCTTTTTTACATAAAGAAAGCAAAGAAAAAACGATATACGATGCATGAAGGAGAAAAAAGAAAATGAAAAAGAGAATTGTATCAGCATTATTAGTTTGTGTACTTGGAATGTCCCTGGTGACAGGATGTGGAAACAATGCAAAGGCTGCAGAAACGACAAAGACAGCAGATGGAAAAATTCAGTTGGATCTCTGGTATTCCGGGGGAAAAACAGCAGTCAATGTATTTCAGGACATTGTAGATGCATTCAATGAGTCTCAGGACAAATATGAAGTTAAGACAACAACACAGGCGGATTATACAGAGACTTATGAAAAACTGCAGGCAGGGATTGCAGGAAAGAAAGCTCCGGACATGGCACTTCTGGATACAGATAAATCCAGAAATCTTTCTGAAAAAAATCTGGTTGCAGACATCAATGATTATGTAGAAAAAGATGATTCCTTTGAAAAAGACGATTATCTGCCGGTATTTTATGAGCAGGGGGAGGATGAGAACGGAAAATTGTTTGCACTGCCTGCATATGGTACAACACAGGTGATGTACTACAATAAGGCGGCATTTGAAAAAGCGGGAATTGACCCTGTAACGATCAAGACCTGGCAGGACCTTGCAGCGGCAGCAGAGAAAATGACAGCTTCTGATGGTTCCTTTGTGGGCTGGGAGCCAATGTGGGGATCAGGAAATCTGATTGATGCAGCACTCAGCAACGGAGCCTCTCTTCTGAGTGAGGACGGGAAAAAAGTGATGATCAATTCAGACGAATGGGTAGAAGTATGGGAGAGCTTCCGTACATGGATTCACGATGACAAGATCATGAAAGTAAATTCCGGCGGACAGGGCTGGGAATACTGGTACACGACGATTGACGACGTTCTGCAGAATAAAGCAGGCGGTTATACAGGTTCTTCCGGAGATCAGGCAGATTTGGACTTTAGCATTGTGGGAGCCATGGAACAGCCTGGATTTAACGACAACTCTTCAGCACCAACGGCAGATGCACTGCAGCTTGTGATGCTTCAGAATTCTTCTGATGAAGAAAAAGAAGGTGTTTATGAGTTTATGAAATATTTTACAACTCCGGAAAATCAGGCAAAATGGTCCATGGGCACAGGATATGTGGCAGTACGTGAGTCTACACAGGAAGTAGAAGAGTTTAAGTCTTATGCAGAAGAAAATCCTCAGGCACTGGTTCCGCTTCAGCAGGCATCTCACGGAACACCGGCTCTTCAGGATCCGACAGGAGGAAAGATTCTGGATGCCCTGTCAATTGCAGCGGATAAGGTAGAGTTGGAAAACGTACCTGCACAGGAAGCTCTGGATGAAGCACAGAAAACAGCACAGGAAGCATTGGATGCATTATAAAATGAGAGATCAGATTAGATTTAAAATCGGAAAAGAAGAAAAAAATATTCAGGAAAAATGGATTGAAATTCCAGAGGGAACAGAACACATTCAGATGATGATAGAAATGCCTGAAGAATTTCAGTATATGGCATTCTTGTTTCTGGAAGATCCCAAAAAAGAAATTCGGTTTCAGAAGCTGCTGGGATATGGGCAGCAGAATCCGGGAATCGGAAAAAGTACAAAGGATACAACGATAGGAGGTGTTCCGGGAGAGATTTATCCCGGAACATGGAAAATCGGAATCGGCATTTTTACAGAATATGTTGCGCAGAAGCTGGGAGAACAAACCGGAGAAATTGTACTGACAGTTTCGGACCGGAAAGATGTGGTTTCTGATCCGATCGGCGGAGAATGCTGGGTGGAAAACGGACTTCATGTCTCGGAACAAAGCTATCGCTGGGAGAACGTATTTTGTCCGGAATCCGGATGGTATAAGGGCGATTTTCATACGCATACGAGGTTGTCTGACGGAAAAGAGACGATCGGGCATGCTTCTGAAAGAGCAGAGGAAAGCGGTTTGGATTTTTATGTGCCGACAGAACATAATCTGATGCATACCGGCTGGTGTAAGACTTCACTCTGTGTGCTTCCCGGAATTGAGGTAACGACAGATAAAGGACACATGAATCTGTTTGGAATTACGGAAATGCCGGAGAAAATTCTGGAGATCGTGAAGCATAACGGAGATGAGATCATAGATACGTATATGGACCAGACGATAGCACAAGCAAAACAAAAAGGATGGATTCGCAGTATCAATCATCCGTTTCTGACCATTTGGAAGTGGCAGTTTGAAAATACGGATCTGCGGGATATCAACTGTATAGAAATCATCAATGATCCGACATATCCGGATGGACCGGGATCTAATGATATGGCAATTCGTTTTTTGGATCAAGTATGGAATGAAGGAATTCGTGTGTTCGGAGTGGGAGGAAGTGATTCTCACAATCTGGAGGATGAATTTTATGAAGGGGCAAGCCTTCCGTCTGCGGTGGGAGATCCCGCAACATGGGTATTTTGTGACGGATTAAGTCCGAAAAATCTGATGAATGCAGTAAGGCAGGGACATCTGTGTGTGACCAGATTCTGCAAAATAGAGCCAAAAATCAAGGTGGATGGTCAGGACTGTCTTCCGGGAGATGAGATCACTGCAAAGAAGTGTGAGATTACATATCGGGCGGAAATTTTGGGACTGACAGAAGAACCGGAAGCATTTCTTGTGATGAATGGAAATTATGTGGAACTTCCGGTCAGTTCGTCTGAAAACGGAAAATATCATGTAGAGACACACTTGATTCTGGAAAATACTTCCTGGCAGTGGATCAGACTGGAAGTCAGAACAAAGAAAAAAGAATTTCTGGGATATGTAAATCCGGTATTTCGAGGAAAGAAAGAGCCGGAGAGGACCACTTTCGGAGAAATCAAAGGAGAGACAGAAGGTTTAACAGATGATTAAAGGAATTTTATTTGACAAAGATGGAACTCTGATTGACTTTTTTTCCTTATGGATGGGTGCGGCAAAAGCGGTCGTAATACAGTTTTTAAAAGAAAATGAGCTTTCGGAGGAAGTAAAGGAACGTGTGTTTTATGCTATGGGAATCGAGAATGGAGAAATCGATCCTTATGGCGGGCTTGCGTATAAGTCCTATTCAGAAATTGCTCTGGATATTACGGATGAACTTTCAAGGGAGCAGATTTATCTGGACAGCCGAAAAGTGAGGATGCAGCTGGAGCGGCTGTTTGCTGAATATGTGACGGAAAGTCAGGCACAGTATGTGGAAACAGCGGACATTAAAGCAGTCCTTGATTCGCTGAAACAGAGAAACATTTGGATTGGACTTGCAACAGCAGATACTGTGCCGTCTGCAAAAAACTGTCTGAAACGGCTGGAGGTACTGGAAAAATTTGATTATGTGGGAGCGGATGATGGTGTCCTGCGCCCGAAACCGGAAGCAGATATGTTTCTGGAATTTCAGAAAAAATTCGGACTGAAGCCGCAGGAAATCGCAGTGGTTGGAGATACATATAATGACATTCGTTTTGCAAGAGAAAACGGGGGAGTTGCCATTGGTGTTTTAAGCGGAGTGAGTCAGGAAGCAGATTTTTGCGGGGAAGCAGATTATATATTAAATTCTGTGGGAGAACTTCCGCAATTATTGGAACAGATATAGATATTAAGGAGGCATTGCTGTGGCTGAGATTCAGTTGAAACATGTATATAAAAAATATGAAGACAAAGTAGTTGCGGTACAGGATTTTAATCTTAAGATCAAGGATCAGGAGTTTGTGATTTTCGTAGGTCCTTCCGGATGTGGAAAATCGACAACGCTGCGGATGATCGCAGGATTGGAGGAAATATCCGACGGGGAGCTTCTGATCGATGGAAAAATGATGAATCAGGTACAGTCATGCGACAGAGATATTGCAATGGTGTTTCAGAATTATGCACTGTACCCGCATATGACCGTATTTGAGAATATGGCATATAGCCTCCGGCTGAAAAAGGTACCGAAAAAAGAACGCAGACAGAAGGTGGAGGAAGCGGCAAAGATTCTTGGACTCGAAGGGGTTCTGGACAGAAAGCCGGGAGAACTTTCGGGCGGGCAGAAGCAGAGAGTGGCAATGGGACGTGCGATTGTCAGACATCCGAAAGTGTTTCTGATGGATGAGCCGTTGTCCAATCTGGATGCAAAATTAAGAACACAGATGAGGGCGGAGATACTGAGGTTGTACCAGAAGCTGAAAACGACGTTTATTTATGTGACTCATGATCAGACAGAGGCGATGACACTTGGAACAAAGATTGTAGTGATGAAAGACGGAGTGATTCAGCAAGTCGCATCACCGGAAGAACTTTACAACTGTCCGGCAAATACATTTGTGGCAGGTTTTATCGGAATGCCGCCCATGAATTTCTTTCAGGGGAAATGCTGCAGAGGCGGAGAATATGGAACCTATCTTCAGATTGGAGATTTTGCGGTCAATCTGACAGAAGAAGATGCCGAAAGAGTTTTCCGAAAGGGATATATGGGTGAGGTGATCACAGTAGGTGTGCGTCCGGAAGATCTGGTACTTACAGAGGAAGGAACAGAGCATGAGGTTCTGGTGTATGAAATGCTCGGTGCAGAAACCTATCTTTATTTTACATACGAAGGGAAGGATGTGGCATTGAGGACAAATGCAGACACACCATATAGACGGGGAGACAGGATTTCTTTTTGTCTCAGAAATGATAAACTGCACTTGTTTGACGGCGACACCGGGATCAGAATATAAGAAAGACGGCGGAAGGAGACTTCTGCTGTTTTTTTTGTGCAATTGCAGGAATCTGGGTATATCTTACATCAAAATTATGCTATACTGAAACAGTAACCAGAAGGAATTCAAGAAAAGACAGCAGGTGATGATATGAGCAGTTTTAAAGACGTGGTTGGACACAAAAATATAATACAGTATATTGAAAATGCGGTAAAAACAGATAAGGTTTCCCATGCATATATTTTGAATGGGGAAAAAGGTTCCGGAAAACGACTTCTGGCAAATTTGTTCGCTATGAGCCTGCAGTGTCAGAACCGGGATGAAGACGGAGACGCATGCGGAAAGTGCCAGTCCTGCAAACAGGCAGCATCGAATAATCAGCCGGATATTATCAGGGTGACACACGAAAAACCAAATACGATCAGTATTGATGACATCAGAGAGCAGATCAACAATGATATTGTGATCAAGCCATACAGCAGCAAATATAAGATCTATATTGTACCAGATGCAGATATGATGAGTGTACAGGCGCAGAATGCGCTGTTGAAGACGATCGAGGAGCCGCCGGCTTATGCGGTGATCCTGCTTCTGACAGAGAATGCGGAGATTCTTCTTCCGACGATCCGTTCCAGATGTGTAATGCTGAAGCTGAGAAATATCAAAGATCAGCTGATCAAAAAATATCTGATGGAACAGATGGAGATTCCGGATTATAAAGCAGATGTGTGCGTGGCGTTTGCGCAGGGGAATATGGGACGTGCGATCATGCTTGCGACATCAGAGCATTTTAATGAGATCAAGGAAGAGGCAGTTCATCTGCTGCGTGAGATCAATGACATGGATGTGGATGCGCTGGAGGCAGCCGTAAAACGAGTGGTTTCTTATAAGATGAATATCACAGACTATCTGGATGTGATCTCGGTATGGTATCGGGATGTGCTGATCTATAAAGCCACAAAGAATGTGGATCAGGTCGTATTTTCTGATCAGCTCAGATTTATCAAGGACCGGGCAAGCAAGAGTTCTTACGAGGGAATCGAGAATATTCTGGACGGAATTGAAAAGGCAAAGGCCAGACTAAAAGCAAATGTCAATTTTGAACTGACGATGGAATTGCTTTTATTGACAATAAAGGAGAACTGATAGAATGACAAAAGTGATTGGAGTAAGGTTTCGGACAGCCGGAAAAATCTACTATTTTTCACCGGGAAAGTTTGAGATCAAACAGGGAGACCACGTGATTGTGGAGACTGCGCGCGGTGTAGAGTATGGAAAGGTTGTGATCGGAACCAGAAAAGTAAAAGATCAAGAGGTGATACAGCCGCTGAAGTCTGTCATTCGGATCGCCACAGAGCAGGATCAGAAGACAGAAGAGAAAAATAGAGAAAAAGAAAAGGAAGCATTTCAGATTTGTCTGGAAAGTGCTGTTTTATTTTACAGCAGATGGGCGGATTGATTTCCGTGAGCTGGTAAAAGATCTGGCAGCAGTATTTCGCATTCGGATCGAGCTGCGTCAGATCGGTGTAAGAGATGAGACGAAGATCCGGGGCGGAATCGGAATCTGCGGAAGACCATTATGCTGTCACACGTATTTGTCCGAGTTTGCTGCGGTTTCCATTAAGATGGCAAAAGAGCAGAATCTGTCGCTGAATCCGACCAAGATTTCCGGAGTGTGCGGAAGGCTGATGTGCTGTCTGACGAACGAGGAAGAGACTTATGAAGAATTAAACAGCCAGCTTCCGTCAGTAGGAGATACGGTTACGACTTCAGATGGATTGACAGGAACGGTCCATTCCTTAAGTGTTCTGAGAAAACTGGTGAAAGTAGTTGTAAATCTGGAAAACGATGAAAAAGAAATCAGGGAATATCAGGCGGAAGAATTAAAATTCCGTCCGCGTAAGCGAAAAGCGAAGGTCTCAAAAGAAGAGATGCGCAAGCTCGCGGAACTGGAAAAGGGAGAAGGAGCGTCAAGATTAGATGACAAATAATTTAAAATCCGGAGAGCGTCTGGATGATCTGCAGCTTAATGGGCTTCAGATCATCCAGGATCCGGAACGATTTTGTTTTGGGATTGATGCGGTGATGCTTTCTGATTTTGCCAGGGTCAAACCGGGGGAGAAGGTTCTGGATCTGGGAACCGGAACTGGGATCTTACCGATTTTATTGTCCGCAAAGACCAGAGGAGAGCATTTTATCGGACTTGAGATTCAAAAAGAAAGTGCTGATATGGCGCGAAGAAGTATAGAGTGGAATCATCTGCAGGAAAAAATTGAGATTGTGCAGGGAGATATCAAAGAGGCGGCAGCGTTATTCAAGCCGACTTTTTTTGATGTGATCGTGACCAATCCACCGTATATGCTGAACCAGCATGGTCTGCAGAATCCGGGAGATGCCAAAGCGATCGCGCGGCATGAGATTTTATGTACTCTGGATGATATTTTACGAGAGAGCAAACAATTACTTGCGGACGGGAAAGGACGGTTTTATATGATACATAAACCGTTTCGTCTGGCAGAGATTCTGACGAAGATGAGTGAATATAAGATCGAACCGAAGCGGATCCGATTTGTGCATCCTTATATTGATAAGGAACCTACGATGGTGCTGATTGAAGGTCTTCGAGGCGGAAAACCGAGGGTAACGATCGAACCGCCTATAATTATGTATACCCGGTGAGGGTGAGAGAAAGGAAACAGCATGACAGGAACGTTATATTTGTGTGCAACTCCAATCGGAAATCTGGAGGATATGACTTTTCGTGTGATCCGTACACTCAAAGAAGTGGATCTGATCGCAGCGGAGGATACAAGAAACAGTATCAAGCTGTTAAATCATTTTGAGATACAGACACCAATGACCAGTTATCACGAATACAATAAATACGAAAAAGGAAGAAAGCTGGTAGAAAAGCTGTTGGAAGGACAGAATATCGCTTTGATCACAGATGCCGGGACGCCCGGAATTTCGGATCCCGGAGAGGAACTTGTGAAGATGTGCTATGAATCCGGAATTCCGGTAACATCTCTTCCGGGGGCAGCAGCCTGTATTACGGCACTGACAATTTCCGGGCTGTCTACCAGACGATTTGCATTTGAAGCATTTTTGCCATCAGATAAAAAAGAACGGGAACAGATTTTAAAGGAGATGGAGACTGAAACGAGGACTATGATCGTATATGAAGCACCTCATCGTCTTGTAAAGACTCTGAAATTGTTTCTGGAGCGGCTTGGAAACCGGAAGACCGTGTTCCTTTTTTA
>OQVH01002181.1_pt1 | contig 10714 bp, 8 predicted proteins | sample 1691641 | NCBI WGS metagenome assembly OQVH01 (sample SAMN03418286, study PRJEB22391) | human gut metagenome | biome: human-gut; feature: organic feature; material: feces | host: Homo sapiens | place: Italy | collected 2013-04
ATACCTCATAAAACAGTACAGTCTACCGCGCATGATACTGCAGCCCACCTTGGGCTTAAAGCCTCAATCCAGTCCGCAGAGCTTGAATACCTGGAACCATGATGATTTGCCTTGTAAAAATCCACAGAAAGCTCATCCCCATACTCATTAACAAGCTTCTTTTCTACCTCAGATGATATATCTCCGCCGAAAATACCACTAAACCTGCCATCCGTGAGCTTCAGCACAAGACACATATCGTTTCTGTCTAAGGCAGTATCATAAGGCCCCGGATACAGGCACATGATACCATCAGCTTCTTCATTTGCAGTACTGCGCGAACCTGATGCATCATTTATTTCAATCGAATCCCCCTTTGACATAAGGCATATATCAATTCCTGCTTCCTTAGCTTTAAAAAGCAGCTCCTCCATAGCTTCCTCTTTAGCCGCCGCTTCTGCCACAACTATATGCTCTATAGTATACCCACTGTCTATCACCTCAGACAATCCGCTTATATGATCAATGTCTGCATGTGAAACAAACCAGTATGATATACTCTGTATGCCGTTATACTTAAGAAACGGCATAATCACATTATCGCCAAGCTGTTTTCGGTCAGAGCTTCCTCCATCAATAAAGATGCATGTGCCTGACTCAAAGCGGTAAAATATGCCATCTCCCTGCCCCACATCAAGTATATCAAGCTGCGCAGCAGTTTTTGGCTTCACAAGCAAAATTGCAATCAGGACTGCTGTACACACCACTCTTTGGACACTGTAAAGGATTTGGCTTTTTTCTTTTAAGCCACACTCTATGGCACGTTTTTTAAGCGAAAATGCCATCAAAAAGCCACTCATAACAGCATAAAAAAGGAAAATCCTGTATCCATCAGGAGCTCCTGTGATAACCGATGCCCCCGGAAGCTTCATCACAAGACTGCAAAGCACCTCATAGAGCTTTAACACTGCAAATGCAGGAAACACCAGCAGTTTGCCGGGCATCACGCCAAAGCAGCCTGCGGCAGACGCAAGCAGACCCGAAATAAATACGACAGGTAAAGCCGGTATCACAATGAGATTAACAAACACCGCAAAAAGAGGCAGCTCATAATAGTTCATAGCCACAACCGGAAGCATCGGAAGCTGTATGGATACTGATGCCCAGAATTTCCCGCCCTTAGGAGCACTCATCACAGGCGTCACAATGCCTATAGCAAGTATCGCCCCTACCGAAAACACAAATCCGGCATATCCCAAAACCATAGGATTGTCCCACAGCAGGTAAATGACCATGATGCCAAGAGAATTGAGCATATCTGTGCATCTGCCTAAAGCTGCCGCAAGCATTGTAAGTATGAACATCCCCACGGCACGCCTTGTGGACACGGCATTTCCTGTCATAACAGCATAGCTTAGTATAAGTGCCGCAGAACAGACAAATGCCGCTGTATAGCTCACCCTTCTTTTTCTGAGAAGCTTGTAAAAGGCCATGCCAACTATAGAAATATGAAGTCCGGAAATAGCCAGTATATGTGAAATACCGCTGACCCGGTATAAATCCTTTATCTCATCATCCAGATACGACTTGTCTCCAAGCAGCATGGACGAAAGCACTCCTGCCGTTGTCTCATCAGTCACCTCAAGAAGTGAAGCTGACAGCGTATCACGAAGTTTTTCAAGTATGTGGTAATACCATGCATGTTTACCGGCGCTTGTCCTAATACTGTCTGCATTCACCGAAAAATCAATTCCCTGCGAGCGGTAAAAGCGCGCTCTGTCAAACTCTCCCTCATTGGTTGCAGACTTAAACAAGCCTATCCTGCCGTTAGCTTTCATATAATCGCCCAGATGTGCGCTTTTGCTGTCACAGTATACCACGACATCACCACAGGATATTTTTCTGCCAAAAGCCTTGCCGTACCCGGGCTGCACTACGCAGTCCGTCATATAATACCTGTATGAGAAATACTTGTATTCAGTTTTATAAATCTTCCCCCAGACGATGACAGATTTTTCATCTGTCATATACTGCATATAGCTGTCACGGTTTTCATCCACTGAAGCGTATCTGAATTGTGCTGTTGCAAAAACAGCTGACGATATCAGAATAAGCAAAACAACTATGCGCCCTATACCGGAAAGGCTGCCCTTAGACACCACACACTCAGCTATTAAAGCCACAACCAGCATGGCAAAAACCAAAAAGCCAAAGCCCCTGCCATACATACCTGAAACAGTTCCTGCAGTATAGACCAACGCAAATAAAAACATCGGTCTTTTACTAATACTCTTCTCCTCCTAATCCAATCTATTCTATTTTTCAGTTTTTTCCGTGGAATCATTAGAATCCACTATATCCTTATTAAACTCATACATGTCGCTTAGCTTGTAATTATAAAGCAGCATGCCGTCATTCTCACCGTCAAGCGAGATCTGTACCTTGTCCACAGTAGGAAGTGAGGTGAGTGAATTAACTATCGAATACAGCACCACATCCTCTGTCAGCTTATTGTCAATAGTATTTCTGAACGAAGAGTCAAAGTTCAGATAGCATATTCTATCTGCCACAGACACATTGATAAGCTTTGTTGTGCCCGGAAGAGTTGCCTTGAGCTTAGAGCCCTTCGGTCCCTCAATAAGCTGCTCAACAACAAGCTTTTCAAGCGCTATATTTGAGCTGTAATGTATCACTCTGGTCTGTTTTTCAAGCCCTGTACCATCCTTGTCAGCAAAATAAAGCGTGAGTGTCTCCTTCACACTTGTATTAATCTGCTCACCCGGATTCTCAACAAAATCATCAGCAGCCATGCTACCGACAATCTCATCATCCGAGTCCACAAGAGGAATACTGTTTACGGTAAATGTCACATATGAAATACTATCCAGCTGTGTGAGCGTGCGGACTACAGAAGCTCTCAAAAGCACTTCCTGTGCAGCCGTAAGGTCATAATACTCCTTGCTGAAATCCACAGTGCAGTTATAGTTTTTCTCGTCATGACCTCTCACAGACACCTCATCCGGAATCGCCTTGCGCAGTCTTGAGTCTTCAGGCTTATCCTGCAGTCTTCCTAGAAGCTCATCCACCTGCTTGTCTACATCTGAGTTTTTGCTTCTAAGCACATATGACTCCGGCACGCTGCTCGTAACATCCATATTCAGACAAAACACCTCAACCGTATTATCTGCTTTTTTCTTTGTGCAGCCGCCCATGGAGAGCAGAATTACTGCAGTGAGCACGAATATAATTATTCTTTTCACGTCAAGCCTCCTATACAATATAGTTGAGCGGTATACGCACATCAAAGGTAGTGCCCTCTCCCATCACACTGTGAGCCTTTATAGCTCCCCTATGCATAAGAATAGAGCTTCTTGTAATGGCAAGTCCCAGACCTGTACCGCCAATCTCTCTCGAATGCGACTTGTCCACGCGATAAAATCTCTCATAGATGTGCTCTAAGGACTCCTCCGGTATACCTATACCGTTGTCCTCCACCTTCAGATAGAAATACTGATGGTCCGCATTTAAGGACACATGAACATAGCCACCGGTCTCGTTGTCATTGTACTTGATTGCATTCTCAATGAGGTTTGTAAAAGCAAGCGTCAGCTTCACCTCATCTATCTCTGCAGTTACCGGTCTGAAGCTCTCGAGTACAAGCTCCACCTGCTGCTTGTCAGCAATCGGCTGAAGTCTCTTCATAATCTGCTCGAGCAGGTCATTGATATTAACACTCTCGATATTCAGCGTGGCAGCCGACTTATCCATCTTGACCAGTGATAACAGGTCATTTATTATCTTTGTCTCTCTGTCTATCTCGCTTGTGATATCTCCCATGAACTCCCTGTACATCTCAATCGGAGCCTCATCACCCATGCTGTTGATGGAATCTGCGAGTACCTTCATGGAAGTAAGAGGTGTCTTGAGCTCATGTGACACATTCGATACAAACTCCTGTCTGGACTCATCCATGACCTTCATTCCGCTCATCAGCTCATTAAAATTCCTGCTTATTATAGCAGTCTCCGCATAGTCATCTACATCCAGCTGCTCTTTTCCAAAGCCATCCTTAATATCTGATATCTCGTCAGAAAGCTTCTTAATCGGAACAAAAAGGTGCAAAAGCACAAGCACACCAAAAAAGAGCACCACCGCACCTGCGATAATGGCAACCGTCACAGCAATCTGTGTCAGATACGACATATTTAGCGATATATTGTCCGTCGACACACTTACAACAAGTGCTCCCTCTATCTTTGAATCCTTGTCGTTTGGATTGCTTATCGGAACAGAAAGCTCGATATAGTGGTTTTTAGAATCATAGTTAGTAATCTCTGAAGCAGAGAAGGTCTTGATAACCTCCTCTGAGACAATAGTATTGCCATCATCTAAATTGTACGTATCCTTAATAATCTTAAAATGCTTGTCAACTATGAGCACACGGCCCTCATATATAGTAGTAAGAGTGTCAATCTGAGCATCAATATTACTCAAGTCACTGCCATCCTTATCAAAGTATTTACTTGTGGATATCTTGTTTGCGAGAATCTTTGCCTGACTAAGCACTTCACTTTCGCGGATTGAAACCGCTCTGGACTCGTAGGTGTTAAGTATGCCGAAGCACAGCACCACCTCCGGTACCAGAACGAGAACAAAAATCATGAAAATCAGCCTGGATTTCAGACTCTTATAAAATGCAAAATGTACTTTACTCTTAAACATTTTAGAACCTTTCTGAAAGTATTACTTCTGGTTGTAGTAATATCCCACACCCCACTTGGTATGAACGTACTTCGGCTCGCTTGGACTTGCCTCAATCTTTTCACGAAGACGTCTGACATGCACATCAACCGTACGCACGTCACCCGGGTAATCCTCGCCCCATACAATCTTTAAAAGGCTCTCCCTACTGTACACTTTATTTTCATTTTTGATCAGAATCTCGAGCAGTTCAAACTCTCTTGCAGTCAAATTGATTTCATTATCATTTATGAACAGACGTCTGCTGTCACAGTCGAGCTTGATATCACCCTTTTCGATTACAGATGACTGTACCTGTGGTGCGCGTTCCGGTGAAGTGCGCCGCATGATCGCCTTGATTCTGGCCTTTACCTCAAGAATATTAAATGGCTTTGTGATATAGTCATCAGCGCCGTACTCAAGTCCTAAAATTTTGTCCATGTCATCGCCCTTTGCAGTGAGCATGACAATCGGGACATCAGAAAACTCCCTTATTGCCTGACACACCTCAAAGCCATCCATCTTTGGAAGCATGACATCTAAAAGAATCATATCATATGAATTGGCCTTCGCCATATTTAAGGCCTCCTCACCGTCATATGCGCAGTCTACCTCCATGCCATCCTGCAGCAGACTGAAACGTATTCCTTTTACAATTAACTTTTCGTCGTCAACGACCAGCACTTTTTTTGCCATTTATACACTCCTAATTTACTGTTATATCATCTTTTATTTTATTAAACATCGCTTCACCGATGCCGGACACCCTCGTGATATCCTCAATCGAAGAAAACAATCCATTTTTGGCGCGATCTTCAACAATACTCTTTGCCTTGCTCTCACCAATTCCGGAAAGAGCCATTAGCTGCTCGACAGTTGCGGTATTGATATTGAGCTTGCCATCCTTTACGCCTATATGCTCCTCAGCGCCGCCCTTCATCAGCGAGCCATCTATGCCGGTGGTATATGTGCCCTCAGGTATGTGATCCGACTTAAGCTCCTCTACAGTCGGGAAATACAGCATCTGCCCATCATACAGCTCTGATGCCAGATTCCAAAAGCTTTTGTCAGCTGTATCCAGCATGCCTCCTGCCATATCAACGAGCTCACAAACTCTCGCGCCCGGCTTTACTCTGTATACACCGGGATTGGCAACCTGACCACAGATATAGACGCACCACTCAGTAGATTCATCAGTGTCATCTGCTGTGTCTTTTGCCTTCTGCTCCTGTTCTCCATCGGATGCAGCTTTCTTCTCCTTGGAATCGGCAGTCTGTCTGTTTACATCACTTGAAACCACAGCAGTCTGCTCCGTTTCAGAAGCAAAATGAACTGTGGCATCATCCTTTTTACAGCCGCAAAGGCCAAACGCTATTGTTAAAATAAACGCACTTAATAATATTATTTTTTTCATATGGTCTCCTTTGATTAATATCATAATCTCAAAGGAGAAATCGATGTCCTCTTTATTTTACAGACTTTTTGACAGTATTACAAGTGTTGTTTCAAGTTTTTCTATCATTTCGTCAACATCACTCTTTTCGATAACAAGAGGAGGCACAAATCTAAGCACATTGCTGCCTGCCGTAATGACTATAAGACCTTGATTTAAAGCCTCTGCTGAGACCTTTCCTACAGGAAGGCTGCACTCTACGCCCTGCATGAGTCCCATACCTCTTCTGGCTGTGAGACAGTCGAATTTTGCAACAAGCTCATCAAGCTTCTTCTCCAGGTAAGGTGCAACCTCCTTTACATGGCTTACTATATCAAGACGCTTAAACTCATCAAACACTGCACTTACTGCGGCTCCTACGAACGGATTGCCGCCGTATGTGGTGCCATGGTCGCCCGGTGCAAGGGATTTATCTGCCACCCTCTGTGTCATGAGAAAGGCTCCAACCGGCACGCCACAGCCGAGTGCCTTCGCACAGGTCATGATATCAGGCTTTACATCATAGTTCTGCCATGCGAACATCTCGCCACTTCTGCCCATGCCGCACTGTATCTCGTCAAGGATAAGAAGAATATCCTTTTCATCACAGAGAGCTCTCACTCCCTCGATAAACTCCTTCTTTGCCGGGTAAATACCGCCCTCACCCTGAATAGTTTCCATAATAATGGCACAGGTTTTGTCTGTCACCTGAGCCTTAACACGCTCTAAATCATTGAAATCCGCAAATTTAACGCCTGGCATAAGTGGCTCAAACGGCTCCTGATAATGTGCATTGCCGGTGACAGAAAGCGCTCCGATGCTTCTTCCGTGGAAGGAATGGTTCATGGCAATTATCTCATGTCCGGAATGACCATCTCTTGTAAAGGCATATTTCTTTGCAGCCTTGATAGCTCCCTCTATGGCCTCTGTACCGCTGTTGGTAAAGAAAATACGGTCCATTTTGCTTGCCTTAAGCACCTTGTCTGCCGCCTCGATGACAGGCGCATTGTAGTAGAGGTTTGATGTATGTAAAAGCTTATCAACCTGTGCCTTTAATGCCTCCTTGTGGTGCTCATTACTGTAACCAAGTGCACATACAGCTATTCCTGCGGCAAAGTCCAGATATGCATTGCCGTCTGTATCATAAAGATGTACTCCCTCGCCGTGATCAAGTACAAGTGAAAATCTGTTGTAGGTGTGAAGAAGCTCCTTTTCTGCCTCATCAATGTATGACTGTTTATCCATATTATTGCTCATTGTTAAATTTCTCCTCCGAATCTCCAAGAATAGCTGTTCCGATTCCTCTGTTTGTGAATATCTCAAGCAGTAAGCAGTGTGCGATACGTCCATCAAGAATATGAACTCTTGAAACTCCGTTATCGATAGCATCTATGCAGTTGTTGAGCTTAGGAAGCATGCCTCCGCCGATAAAGCCATCACCTATAAGCTTCTTTGCATCTGAGACTGTAAGCTCTGAAATAAGTGTATTCTTATCTGAAGGGTCTTTGTATACACCCTCGATATCCGTGAGGAATGCAAGCTTTTCTGCTGAAACTGCTCTGGCGATAGCGCATGCTGCATCATCTGCATTGATATTGTATGTATTGTATTCATCATCAAGACCGATTGGACACACGATTGGAAGAAAATCCTTCTCAAGCAGGTCATAAAGAATTTTTGGATTGACATCAGTGATTTCACCTACAAAGCCTATATCCTCTCCGTTTGAATACTTTTTCTTTACCTTTAAGAGGCCACCGTCCTTGCCGCTCACTCCGACAGCCTGCACACCAAGCTCCTCAACAAGTGTAACGAGAGATTTGTTTACCTTATTCAGTACCATCTCGGCAATCTCCATTGTATCGGCATCAGTCTTTCTGAGTCCGTTTACAAATACAGGCTCCATGCCGACCTTTCCTACCCATTTGCTGATTTCCTTGCCTCCACCGTGTACGATGATAGGCTTGAAGCCAACCAGCTTGAGAAGTGTGACATCCTGGATCACCTGCTTTTTAAGCTGTTCGTCAACCATTGCAGATCCGCCGTACTTTACAACGATAATCTTTCTGTTAAATCTCTGTATATACGGAAGTGCCTCTATGAGCACCTGTGCCTTTTCCATTACCTGTTCCATGTTCTTATCTGCCATTGTACTGCTCCTTATTTGTTAAATCTTGTTATATTTTCTTCGTTAAGTGTGAAATCATAGTAGTTTAAGTCTTCTCTGAATGTCCAGCCCTCTTCCTTCCAGAAGTGGTTTCCAAGCTCATTCACCTTGAAGGCTATGATTGACACCTTGTTGATATGCTCTGCCTGAAGTGCTCTCATGCAGGCAACCACCATACTCTTACCGATGCCGCACTTCCTGTAATGTTCATCCACGCATACATGATACAGGCAGCCTCTTCTGCCATCGTGACCGCAGAGTATGGCTCCAACTATCTTTCCATCTTCTACCGCTACAACACTCGTAGTCGGATTTCTCTTAAGAAATCTAAGGACTCCCTCTCTTGAGTCGTCAATAGAACGGATTCCAAAGCCGTGAATGGTCTGCCAGAGGCTGTACACCTCGTCATAGTCATCTATCGTCATAACCCTTATTTCATATTTATTCTCATTACTCATTTTATTAAATCATCCTTATATTTTTATATAACTATCAGCATTATAATGCATCTTTCTGATAATTATTTTCCTATTATTAATTATTACGGGAACATAGGAACCATATTAAGTCCCTCTGCCTCATCGAAGCCAAATAACAGATTCATATTCTGAACCGCCTGTCCTGCAGCACCCTTTACCAGATTGTCAAGAGCACCCATCATAATAATTCTGCCGGTCCTCTCATCAATCACAAAGTTTACATCCACATAGTTGCTGCCCTCAACCCACTTTGTCTCAGGGCAGACACCTTTTTTGAGCACTCTGACAAACTTCTCATTTGCATAATACTTATCGTAAACTGCCTTAATCTCATCATATGTAGGAAGTGTTCCGTCAGGCTTTTTCTTAAGTGTCGCATACTCTGTAGCGAGGATTCCTCTGTTCATCGGAACAAGATGTGGAGTAAAGTTGATAAGGATTTCTTTTCCTGCCGCATATCCAAGCTGTTCCTCTATCTCAGGGGTATGTCTGTGTGAAGCAACGCCATATGCCTTCATGCTCTCATTTACTTCACAAAACAGATTAGGTGTCTTTGCACCACGTCCTGCGCCAGATGTGCCTGACTTTGCATCGACGATAAGTGTATCTGTATCAATAAGTCCCTCCTTAACAAGCGGATAAGCTGTAAGGATGGAGCATGTGGTATAGCAGCCCGGATTTGCAACAAGCCTTGTCTCCTTTGTGACCTTGTCCCTGTTTATCTCACACAGACCATATACAGCCTCATCAATAAACTGCGGCGACTTGTGCTCAATCTTGTACCATTTCTCATATGTGGCTACATCCTTGATACGGAAGTCCGCTGACAGATCGACAATCTTTACCTTACTTAATATATCCTCAGTGAGCACGCCTGCCAAAAAGCCCTGTGGGGTCGCAGTGAAAATCACATCAACAGACTCTGCAAGCTCCTCCATATTGTCATCCATGCACTTTGCATCAACTATCTGAAACATATTTCCATAGATATCGGCATAATTCTCATCCACATAGCTTCGTGAGCCATACCATGCAATCTCTACCTCTTTATGATTCATCAAAATTCTCACGAGCTCTGCTCCGGCATATCCGGTGGCTCCAATAATACCAGCCTTTATCATAGTATTTCCTCTTTTCATATTGTATTTCTGCATAACCATATAAAATGGGTCTGACGCATCATACATAATAATATAGTACAGTAATTTCAATCCGTAAAGAGAAAAATTATACAAAATTATGTATAATTATACATGAATAATGTATATTTTTTCACTTGCAATATGTAAAGAACTGGTATATATTTATTCTAAAGTAATTATTCAAGGCTTTTAGACACAAAAGCAGTTAATGGTTACCATCATAAAGAATAAACGAAAAGAGGACACGCACTTATGAAAGACAAAGTTGTATTAGCTTATTCAGGCGGACTTGATACTACTGCTATCATTCCATGGCTTAAAGAGACTTATGACTATGACGTAATCTGCTGCTGCATCAACTGCGGACAGGGAGAGGAGCTTGACGGACTCGATGAGAGAGCTAAATTATCCGGAGCTTCAAAGCTTTACATAGAGGATATCTGTGATGAGTTCAGTGAGGACTACATCGTACCTTGTGTACAGGCCGGCGCAGTTTATGAGCACAAATACCTCCTTGGAACAGCAATGGCAAGACCGGGCATCGCAAAGAAGCTTGTAGAGATTGCAAGAAAAGAAGGCGCTGTAGCCATCTGCCACGGTGCAACTGGTAAAGGAAACGACCAGATCCGTTTCGAGCTCGGTATCAAGGCGCTCGCTCCTGATATCAAGGTAATCGCTCCATGGCGTCAGGACAACTGGAAAATGGATTCACGTGAGGCTGAGATCGAGTACTGTAAGGCACACGGAATCGACCTTCCGTTCGGCACAGATTCAA
>OQVH01002183.1_pt1 | contig 10704 bp, 10 predicted proteins | sample 1691641 | NCBI WGS metagenome assembly OQVH01 (sample SAMN03418286, study PRJEB22391) | human gut metagenome | biome: human-gut; feature: organic feature; material: feces | host: Homo sapiens | place: Italy | collected 2013-04
CGTGCGTTAACAACAAGCCCTGCAATATGTTTGTAGCCGGCTTTATCGGTTCTCCGCAGATGAACTTCATCGACTGCACGATCGAAAAGGGAAAAGAAGGCTACGGCGTCAATTTTGCCGGCAAACTCATCCCTCTGCCGCAGGGCAAGTTCCCGGACAAGCTGATGGCGGAATACGCCGGAAAGACGGTGGTTCTCGGCGTCCGTCCGGAGGACTTCCATACGGAAAGCGCATTCCTGGAAATGAGCGAGGACAGCACGGTAGAGGCCGAAGTTGAAATCGCAGAAATGATGGGTGCGGAAATTTATATCCATGCTGTATGCGGCGGTCAGAAACTTATCGTGCGCGCACCGTCCCGCGTGCAGGCGGAAAGCGGCGACCATATTTCGCTTGCTATCGATAAGAACAAAATTCATCTGTTTGACAAAGAAACCGAACAGGCAATCAATATTAAATAATTTATTCCTATTAAGCCACCTCTCTCTTCTAATATGGAAAACTCCGTATGGCTGAATATACGCCATATGGAGTTTTCTCGCTCATATGAGCGCATAACACATCGCATTTGATGCGAGACTGTGCATTCATCTTAGGATGTTTATATGTCAGTAACATATCTGTTTCTCGAAAAACTCCACAATCCCCGCTTTCAGCACTCTTGGGGGAGTTTGAGGAGATGGAGACAGGATGTATTTTGTTCTTATAGTTCTTCATTTGCGATCATCTTGCGTACCTGCTGGCGCGTTGTCTTGAGCAGGGCAGCCGTCTCTTTGACGGTTAGGATTTCATCGTTCGACATGGTAAAACCTCCTTGACATGGGTGAAAGCACATTTCACTTTAATTCATGTATACTTATTCTAATGTTGGCGATTGAACGTCAAATCATGCTGTTTAAGCAGGCACAAATACCCTGCAACAGGCCGTTAGAACGAAAATTATAAATGATGATAAAAGAGAAAATTTGCCTGCATGCACTGATGAGAAATAGATTTATGACTGGAATGAAATACATCCTGTCTCCATCTCCTCAAACTTCCCCAACAATTTAATAAGGTCAGATTTTTTAATCCTGCAATCTTTCTGGACGGCTGCGAGCGAAACGCAGCCGTTCGCCTTTTTCGCGATACGGCGCAGCTTCTTTTTCGTCTTTTCGTGGTACTTGGAGGCATTGATACGGTCCAGCAGCTCGGGAAGCGAAACCGGGTCAAAGTGCATCATATGCAGCCGGTGGAGAAACTTATGCTGCTGATTTTCAACCTGAGAGCCAAGTTCGATCAGCTGACTTTCCCAGTCTTTAGCCTTAGTCAACTTGGTGATTTTCGAACGACCAAACCGCAATTCCAGTCGAAGAATATGCTCGTCAATCTTGATATTATGTCGTTTCTCGAGTTCATACGTTTTATCATAAACCGAAAAAGCACAGCTTTTAGACTTATTCTCGATTGTCCATGAATGCTTATTGGCTCCCTTGAATTGCTCATCGGAATTTGAATATTTACCGAACTTAACCGTGTTGTAATGGGGGATAGGAAAGGATTTCTTGAAAATATCCAAACGATCTTGAACATCCGCCTTGCGCTCATAGTACAGATTGCAGGTCAAATCACACCGCGACAGCCTGAACTCCTTGAGCCGCCGGTCAACGCCGATTTTATCAAGGATATTCCGCAGGCGGTGCTTTACCTGCTGAACAGACTCTTTGTCAGCCTGAAATAATGCGGTCGGTTTATATGTACCGGCGAGCAGGGAAGACGGGTTAATAATCAATATCAGCCAGCACGGATGCGAAACAGACTGACCAAGCTGTATCTCAACGCCGATAGCCTTGAACTGCGGCATCTGGTAATACGATGAAAGACCTAATTTCCCTTTGCTGGTACGAATGCACTCATTTTGTTCGATAATATTTTGAATTTCCGAATATTTGCATTGTAATTTTAGTGAAAAGGTGTGAATGCCAAACTCGTTTGTAATCATTTGCTGTTCCTCCGTTTCTGTGCGCATACTGTACAGCGCTTACAGGTTTTCGTTTCATGCTGTCCTTGGTATTCGAGAATATCGCATACCATGCAATTATCGCTATGGATGAAGTTGTGTACTTGGTTTAGATTCGATTTTATCGTTTTCGCAGCTTTGGCTGACTGCTTCTCTGACTTCTTGATAAAGCTGTTCGAGATAGCATTATCATCGCCGTTCTGATCGTAGAAGAGAACGCAGTGTGCCTTGCGTCCGTCGCGTCCCGCTCGGCCAATCTGCTGAATGTAATCCGTCATATTGATCGGTGCATTGAAGTGCACGACAAGTTCAATATCGGAGACATCAATACCCATCGAGAACGCCGAGGTTGAAATCATAATTTTTCTTTTGCCTTGCAGGAAGTCGAATAATAACTGTTTTTTGCGACGTTCCGGTTTAATTCGTGAGTGATAGCGGGTAACATCGCCGGAGTATATTTCTCCCAGAATGTTGTACAGCGCATCTACATATGTAGTCGTCTGAGCAAAGATCAGCACCGAGCCATCTTTGTGATATTTATCAATCAGCTTGCAGAGCTTCTTAATACGAAATTCCAGCCGTTCCTCCAAGGTGTTCTTCTGACAAGTAACATCCTTCTTGAGAAGAATAAGATTATCACGCCGCAAATCACTGCGCAGAATAACAGGCTTGTCCATGTGTAGACTGTCGCGAATGATATTCAAAGAGTCAGCAGATATTGTCGCAGAGCAGGCACAGATAACCGGTTTATGTTTCAGTTTACCAATAAAATCACCAATATGCAGATAAGCGTCACGAAACGTATAACCCCATTCCGTAATGCAGTGACACTCGTCCGCCACGATCATAAAAATATCCGAATGCTGCATAGTTTCAATAAACACATGATTTTGCAGTCGTTCGGGAGTGATATAGAGGAAAGTCAGTTTTCCTTTGCGAGCCCGGTGTAATATCTTATCAATATCCTCTTTCGAGCGGGTCATATCGATATAATCAGCAGAAACGTCATGCTCCTGTAACGTCTGCACCTGATTGTAGATCAGCGCAAGCAAAGGCTCGATAACGATAGTCAGCTTGTCGGAATGAGCCAGTCCAACCGTTTCATAGATGACCTGTTTGCCGGAACCAGTAGCAGCAATGACGATTGCGTCCTGTTCAGCATCAAGCGTGTTCATCGGAATAATCTGTGCCTTGCGAGGCTTATCAAAACCAAGCTGTTTGAGTGCAGATTTTAAATGTCGTTTGATATCCATAGAGATAACCTCCAATGTGTTAAGATTATCTTTATGTTATCGGAATGTAAAAAGATAATGTCGAATAGTGAATATTTATCAAAAATAAATTGCATTTTCGATATAGCTAATTTCTTGCTCAAAGGCCTTAACAGGATAGTTTAGGTCTGAATATGGCATTGTAAATGATAGAAAGTGTAAAAAGGTTAGAATAGATAAGTGCGGTTCATGTGCAAAACGACAGGTCCTGCCGCTCGAAAGTATCCGAATGGCAGGGCCTGACTTGCTGGGTAGTTGGACTAAATCAGAGAGCAGATTTTTATGAAGTTGTTGGAAGTTCAATAGGCAATATCTATCAATTTCTTGCTTTTGAATTTATTTCTCTTGACAAAATCCCATTCTCCTCCTATTCCATAGAACAAATGTTTGTGTTATTTGAAAGGAGGACTTTATGCAGGTAATCAAAACAGTCGCCTTACAGGCAGCAAACAATACCGGTCAGCGCATTCGTGAACAAGCTGCATGGTTTTATCTGCGGCATATGAATATCGACGAGGACACTTCCCCCTCTACAGCATTTCATGCGCTCCTGACACGGAAAGAACGTGAATCTCTGCCCGCACCGTAAGGCGAAAAGGAAAAAGCGGTACGGAGCCAGCTTTGTACTCGTTCAGCCTTGTTCGAAGCACAGCTTTATGATACGATAAATGCATACACAAAGCTGTTCATCATGAGCACAGAAGATATTCCCACCGGTCTGCGGTACAAGCTAAATTCTGATCTGACTTCATTCAATGAGCAGACCACGCAGGCGCTGATGAATCAATCCACAATTTGCATACGTCAGAACAGCACTGCCGACCAAATGGCAAAGGAACTGCTTCTTGTATAGGATAAAGCCTCCAAGCGATTAGCCGATGATATTGACGGCGCCTATATACAAGCCAGCTAGTATTATCTCCTGCATCAGTTTGACAAAGCCGGCTATCACAAATTTCAGTATATTGTCGAACATCAGCAGGGACTTTGTAATACCTGTCTTTCATTCAGCAACAAAACTTTTACGCTGAATGAATTGATTCAGCAGGATTTGCTTCCTCCGCTGCACCCGCACTGCCGCTGTGCCGTAATTCCGGTTTACGAATCTTCATCGGCATTGGAACAGCCTGTTGTTGCTGCATCCCCCAACGCCGACAATCATTCGAATTGGTATGATGCACTGCTGCGTATTCCCTCCGATGCCAAAGCACTGCTGAACGGTTTTGCTGCCGCCCAGCAGGAGCGTATCGGCCGCGGAACGCTTGGCGGATTTCTTGACTGGCTCACAATGGGCACGATCAGTGGGTTTTATGACGGCTTAAAGACACGCACCGGCGCTGTTTTCGAAAATCCATCGCTGTATAACATTGCAAACTGGCTGACTTTAGGCACTGCCGATACCGTAAAAGGTGCGGTTGCGCCGGAAAAACCGCTATCGCTTGAGCACTGGCTGAATGCATTAGGCACGGTTTCAATCGCGGCAGGCGCATATGAATTAGCCCAAAAATATGCTCCGACGATGATTGATGATGTGGCGGCGTTTGAAAATACAGCGGCTCAAAACGCTGTGGAAATCAACCTGCCAGAAGATGCTCTGATTGTCCGTGATACCAAATACGTTGATGAAAGCGGTCATGTTGACTATCCTAAATACGCACTGGATAATGGATTTGTGGCAGGAACAAAGCATATAGAAACACTTGATGTCGGTGCTTTAATCGACCGCTATGGCGGACCAGGTGGTGATTTTACCGCACCCAAAGGTACACCATATAAAAGCGGTCATTGCCCTATTATAAAAATCAGAATGTCTATCATGTTTATCGAGTGATCAAACCCATTGAAAATGTAGAAGCGGGAAGAATCGCTCCGGCGTTTGGCGAACGAGGCGGCGGCATACAGTACCGCCTGCCAACTAATATTAAAGAACTAATCGAAAACGGTTATCTAGAGGAGGTTATTAAATGACTGCAATGAACCAAAACCAGCTCCGTGCGATCTTCCACTATTTGAAAGTCCCTGCCAGTGCCTATGACTTGGGTAATAATATGCGACTGGGTGCCTGTGAAACAATCGAGCATACCTCGCAAGGCTGGGAAGTATATGCGACTGAACGCGGCAGCAAGTGTGCTGTTAAGGTATTCTCCAATGAAACCGATGCCTGCTATAATCTGCTCTATCGCATGACACATTATTGCGATATTGATAAAACCCTGCCGAATTTAACTATCCGTAAGCTTCATTCCATTCTGGTCTATCTGAAAGTACCCGAAGACCTGTATGACTTCAGTGCCGGCTATTTCGGCACGAACTGCTATTCCATGGAATGGACAGCGCAGGGCTGGGAGGTATTCTTCGCCGTGAACGGCGAAAAGTGTGATGTTGCCGTCTTTGACAGCGAAACCGACGCCTGCCTTGACCTGCTGTATAAGGTGATGCACCGGTAAACACCTTGCGCAGCAGCAACAGATTGGGTATAATAAAAGCAGATATCTGGCACAGCAGGAGAGCTAACTATGGCAGAAAGTTTTACCACTCGGCTTACCCAGCGTCTTCAAATCGAGCAGAAGAAAAATGACCACGGCGGCGTATACGCGTTCGCACAGAGAACGCTCGCCTATCATTCCAACAAAATTGAAGGCAGTACATTAACGGAAAAGCAGACGGCATCTCTGTTCGATACCGGCACCCTGACGTCGGAAGATGCGCTGATTCGCGCAAAAGACGTCGAAGAAATGACCGGCCACTTTCTGATGTTCAATGAAATGCTGAAAACCTATCAAAAGCCGCTTTCGCATGAACTGATGAAACGGTATCATTACAAGCTGAAAAGCGGCGTGTTTGAGGACATTGCAAACGGTTATCCGATCGGAGAATACAAGAATCGCCGAAATATCGTATCGGATATTACAACTGCACTGCCGGAAGATGTTCACGCGCGCATGACGGCATTGCTGGACGAATATAATGCCGCAGACAAGCATGATCTGCACGGATTGGCAAAGTTTCATGCAGATTATGAGGCCATTCACCCGTTCCAGGACGGAAATGGACGAACCGGACGGCTGATTCTGTTTAAGGAATGTCTGAAAAACGATATTATCCCCTTTGTGGTAAATGACAGCCGCAAGGCAGAATATTATCATGCACTGAATACCGCGCAGACCAAGCAGGATTACAGTCTGCTGGAACGTTTCTTCCGCGAGGAGCAGTCCGAATACCGTCAGCAGGTCGAAGGTTTCCTGCCACCGGTCAAAGAATAGCCAACGCCACTGCGGCTACTACGAGGCTACTGCCACCGAATATCGGCAGTCCCAACAAGTGCAGAAAACATACAAAAATCGCACAAAATGTTGGTGAACTGCGTCTTTTTAGTAGTCGCTGCGATGCAAACACCTCACATAGCACCGCTCCGACTCCAAAGGCCATGCGTTCGAATCGCACCGGGCGTACCAAAATGAATGACCCTACCCAATTCGAACAAGTCGATGAGACTTAAGGATTAGGTAGGGTCATTTTATGTCCTGAAAGCCTTGGTATGACAGGGATTTCAGCGAGTGGCGCGCTGAAGCAAATATGAGACACGAAAATACAAACCGTCTCAAAACGTAGTAGAAAACGAGTAAATTAGGCGATTCGAACACGGATGTCTCATTTAACAGTTGCACAGCAGCTCTCTTCCATTTGGCATGGTGTCAGATTTTTCAATGTGCGATGAGGTCGTTTGGTATTGTAAAACTCAATATAGGAAGCTACACTGGCTTGAAATGCTCTATCGGAAGGATGATCTTTCCGGTAGAGTTCTTCTTTTTTCAACGATGCGAAGAATGATTCTGCGACCGCGTTATCATGCGGCTTGCCGGGCTGAGAAAAGGATTGCTTCGTATTGTATTTATGCAAAAGCTGTTGAAACCGGTGAGAGATATATTGCGCTCCACGGTCGCTATGAAAAATAAGACCAGCTGGAGGATGCCGCTCTTCATGCGCCATTTTGAATGTTGCGGTGATAAGTTGCGTACTGTTCTTTTTTGAAATCTTATGTGCGATTACTTTGCGCGAGAAAAGGTCAATGATCACGCAAATATAAAAGTAGTGATCCCCAAGTTTAAAACAGGTGACATCGCTGACCCATCGTTGATTTGGCTGCTGAGCGTTAAATTGCTGCCGCAGGATATTCTTCTTTCGTTCCGGTTCACGCAGTTTCAGATATTCCTGCTTTGCTGTTGTACGAATACTGCTCAAGCCCATCTCACACATAAGTCGTGAAATATATTCAGCACTGACCTGATGCCCGCGCTGAACGAGAATCGTCCGAATTTTCTCTGCACCCAACACCTGCCTATATTCGTCAAACACATCACGGATGAGCTGACAGTATTCTTGATGACGTTTATCAAACCAAGCGTTGCCGCGCTTGCTGCGTAACATATGGTTGTAAAATGTACCGCGGTCAACATCCAGCGCCTCGCATATTGTGTGAACTTCATATTTTCCATAAAACGGCTCTAAAGCATGAAGCCGTTCCTTTAATGGTGCGGATACCAGACAATCAACAGATTTCAAAATTGTGATGATATTCTGCAATTTTTCAACTTTGCGCTGGAGTAATACGTATTCTTGATAGGAAAATTTCAATGGCTTGCCCGAGCTGTCTGTCGGAAAGGAGTTGAACCAACGATATAAGGTGCTTCGAGGGATACTGAGTTCACTGGAAAGAGCGATAGCACTTTCACCCTGCTGATAGCGCGTGATGATGGATAGCTTTTCTTCGTTTGAATATTTCATAGTAATATCCTCCTCTTTATATGTTAGGATATCACGGAAAATAAAGCGTGGAAATTTGCAAGACATTAGTGCTAATGCAGTATGCGATATTAGCACCAATGTAAAAGATTACTATAAGCAAGGATATGCTTCTATCTCCTATGTACAGTATTAATCAAAAGCTCATGCAGTGCCGATATAGACAAAAGGTAAAGCGTGTGTTACAATTTTATTGAATATATCGCCGAGAAAGCGAGGATACAGAATATAAAGAATAATGTATTATTAGCTTGGCTGGAATATGATTGGTTGAATCCATAACAACAGAATTGATGCGATTGAATCAAGAATAATTTGCTATGCGTTGTTCGCCGTACGATTGGAACACTTCGCAGGTCGCACCCTTTCCGTTTTGTACTTACAAAGTTTTTAGGAGGTAAAAATGAGTATTATTAAATCTTTTTCTGTTTGCGATGATAATGGCGAAGCTGGCGATATGTTCTATATAAAGCACAACTCAAGTAACTTTACAATTATTGATTGTTGTTTAAATTGTGAAGATAGAGAAAGTATCGTTTCAGAGATTATTGATGAAAAACGAAATAAAAATATTATACGAGTAATTTCTACCCATCCTGATGAAGATCATATTTGTGGATTGGATTTTTTAGATGATAGAATTGGCATTGTAAATTTTTATTGTGTAGAGAATAAAGCGTCAAAAGAAAGTGAAAGTGAAAGTTTTAAGCATTACTGCACTTTGCGTGACGGAAAGCATCATTATTATGTGGAAAAGGGATGCTCTCGTTGTTGGATGAATGAAAATGATGGTCCCAACGGAAAAAACTATGGTTCATCCGGGATAAATTTTTTGTGGCCTATTTTATCAAACGGCGATTATCAAGATGCGTTGCAGAAGGCAAAGCCTTTAATAACATTTCTCCAATATTCACATATTCACTAAAACATGGAGTCGTAGTCATGTGGATGGGCGATATAGAAAAGGATTTTGTCGAGAAAATTAAAGATCAAGTAGAGTGGAAGAAAGTTGACATTTTATTTGCGCCTCATCATGGACGAGATTCTGGAAAAGTACCTGATGACATTTTGAAGCAGCTAAATCCTGGGGTAATCGTTGTCGGAGCAGCACCGTCAGAGCATTTAAATTACTACCAAGGATACAATACCATAACACAAAATTCTGCTCAAAATATAATTTTCGAATGTATAGCCGGAAAAGTACATGTATATTCGACAAATCAGAATTATACTATAGATTTTTTGAACGATGAAGGTTGCAGTGATAGAGCCGATGGGTATTATAAGGGATCTTTTTGTACCCATGAGCAATGAAAGCATTATGACATACTGTTTAATATTGAGGCGGTTTTAATCATGAATAAAGTAAAAAACTTTTTTGATGATTTTACATTTCATGCCCGTGTGATGCCTATAATGGTAGTTACGATGCCTATCGTTATAGCAGCTATATCGAAAGGTATACTGCAGGGAGGATGGTCTGAAAACATCGGCCTTATTTTATTGAGTCTAGTGTATTTTACTATGACCAGTAAAATAGCAAGAAATCTCGGAAAGTCTTATGAGAAGAAGATGTATCAGCAGTTAGGAGGAATGCCCTCTACAATCGTGTTGCGCTTTTCGAATGACACATTTGATGAGGTTACAAAGAAGCGGTATCACAAAAAATTAAACCAATTTGATGGGTTAGTACTTCCATTAGATGCATCTGATGAAACATCCGATACTGATCTACAATATATTTCAGCTTCAAATATTCTTAGAAACTACGCAAATTCTAACCGTAATAAGGAACAGCGGGTATATCAGGAATTGAAAGAATATAACTTCTGGAGAAATCTTTATGGAACTAAAGGAATTGCTCTAGTTGTTTATCTTTTAATAATTGTAAGAGAAATTACCCTTCATGGAACTATTGATATAAAAATATTTTTTTAAATCCATATCCAGATTATGTAGTTCTAATATTAATGACTCTATACGCTGTGACCTTTGTACTATTCGTCAACAAGCAAACGGTTATAATAAAGGCGTTTGACTATGCGAAAAGTTTAATTGAGGTGTGTGAGAGGATATGAGTGCCAATACTTAATTTGAAAAACAGCAGATTTTTCACCTTTAGCGCTTTGAACGCATCTTTTCTGTCAACACAAGGCAAAACCCTTCCGATTTTCGGAAGGTTTTTTGCTTTATCCGGATATCGGCGTCTGCTGCCTATAATAATGGAATTGCGGTATGCCAAAACTTATTATTGACATATGCCGAAAACGTGATAGACTATAAGTAACGTTATTGGCATATGCCATAAATGATTCGGAGGAAATGGTTATGAAGATTGCAGTTACCTATGAAAACGGAGAGGTTTTCCAGCATTTTGGCCACACGGAGCAGTTTAAGCTGTACGAGGTATCCGGCGGCAAGCTGCTGCATACACAGGTGGTGGATACGAACGGCAGCGGTCACGGTGCGCTGGCCGGCCTGCTGGCACAGCTCGGTGTGGATACGCTGATCTGCGGCGGCATTGGCGGCGGCGCACAGGCAGCGCTTGCGGAGGCTAATATCCGTCTGATCGGCGGTGTGCAGGGCAATGCCGATGAGGCAGTGCAGGCTTTCCTGAACGGTACGCTGGCGTTT
>OQVH01002187.1_pt1 | contig 10690 bp, 7 predicted proteins | sample 1691641 | NCBI WGS metagenome assembly OQVH01 (sample SAMN03418286, study PRJEB22391) | human gut metagenome | biome: human-gut; feature: organic feature; material: feces | host: Homo sapiens | place: Italy | collected 2013-04
TATGTATCACATTATAAGTTGAATAATTGAAGTTTGTAGAAGGAATATAACTACAATTCTTTATAATTTTGAACTATTCTTTATATATAAAAATATTATTCTTTATAACTAATATTAAATCATATTCTGCATTTAAATGTAAAATGATACCTTTGTTCGAGATTTGAATACCGTAATGACATAATTTAATTTATTAGATATACCATATGAGCCATTTGTGAAAATCGCTCCAATATTGTTTGTTTTGTTTGTGTTATCCCATTTTGAGTGTCAAGTGTGGCATCAGAATGGGATTTTTATTTTCTCAGATAGAACTCTTTAAAACTTTACATTGATCCAAAACTTGCCCGTCTTTTATGTTGAGCCGCTTTTATTTAAGAATAGACATATAACAAACAAAGAAGCCTTGTAAACATTACATTTACAAGGCTTCTTATGTGGACCAGCCTGGGCTTGAACCAGGGACCTCCAGATTATGAGTCTGAGAGATTGATGTTTTATGATTTTTTATATCTGTAGATTTCATTGATACACAACGATTTATTAATTTTGCAATAGTTTATGATATGCCAAGAAATCCCATATCAAAACGACTCTGTTTTCCCATTGTTTTCCCGATAAACATCGGAATACAGGGCATTTAGACGAGAAAAGAGGAAGTTTGTTTTCCCATTGTTTTCCGAAATTGAGATAATTGGCAAGTTGAGACCTACAGACTATTGGTAAAATGGCAAAGAAACTGGACACCACTTACAAGGGCGCAAGGTACGGAAGTTGTACTTATGCCCTTATCCTTGACAAGCGTCACCCGAAGAAAGACAGGAATACATTTCCTGTCGCAATGCGTTATACCATAGACAGAAAGTCGTGGTATAACTTTGTCGCTGGCGAATTTACCGAAGAGGATTTTGCGCGAGTTTGCACACTGAGTGCAAAGGCTGTTCGCTCGGAACTCTATGAAAAGAAGATGGAGTTTGATGCCATCTTCGATGCTCAGACCGAGATGATAGAACGTTTGGGCAATAGTCTGTCGCTCGAACGTATCAAGGTTGTTGTTACAGGAGTGGATTCCACAAAGGAAACGTCATTTATAGGCGTTTGGGAGAAAAAGATTAATTTCTATCTCACGGATAATAATGGTGAGCGTTGCACCACCGCAGAATCATACGAGTATGCCTTGAAGTCCTTTCAGAGAATCATGTGGGATAGACCCGTCGTTGGCTTCAAGGTCGACAAGGAAGATATAGAATATTGGAACAATGGCATGATGCATGGCGTAAAGGACGAAGCAGGCAACATTGTAGGCAAGATTAGCAACACTACGCGTGGAATATACCTTCGTTCTTGTCGGGCCGTTTGGAATGAGTGCGTGTCTATGGGTTACCTCACCAATCAGGAATACCCTTTCTCCAATATCCAAAAGAAAAAGTTGGTGTCTATTCCTGTTGGAGAATCGAGAAAACATTGCTATCTAACAGTGGAACAAATGACTGAGTTGTATCATGTATTCATTGAGAAGCGTTATCCCGACACATGGAAAAGTGGATATGCCGAAAGGGCGCATTATTCATTGGGGCTATTCCTTGCCCAGTATCTGTGTAATGGATTCAACCTTGCCGATGCAGGAGAACTGACTTATTCTCAGTATTATTTCGATACAGGAAGAAAAGCATTCAAGTTCAAAAGAGTGAAGACGACCAACCGCACGGAAGGCGGTTCAGAAGTGATAATTCCTATCATAGCACCACTTCAAAGGATCCTTGACGAGATTGCAGCCGAGCCTGTCCTTGACGGATTTGTCTTCCCCGACATTCTGCAAGGTGCAACGTTGAAAGCCGACAAGCGCAAGAGAATATCCCAAGAGAACTCGAATGTACAGGACCGAATCATCAAGATTTGTCAGGATGTGCTTCATTGGGAGGTGCGCCCATCGGGAACATGGTGCAGACATTCTTACGGAACGAACCTTACCCATGCACGTGTAGAACAGAGGTACATATCCGAAAGCATGGGGCACTCCACCAATCACTCTATAACGGATAGGTATATTGCCCAATATCCTTTGGAAACCCAGTTTGAGTACAACAGCAAACTTCTTGATTTGGAGCCCAAGATAACGGAGGAGGACATAAACAATATGACAGAAGAACAGAAGACGGCAATGCTTCTGGAACTTCTGATGAAAAAATAATCACATTCAATATATAAAAGGTGCAACATGGCAAACGAAATATCAACATACACTCACGAAGGAATAGAACTTCCTTTTGAAGATTGGAGCAAAACGTTTCACTCTTTCAGCGACTTGGCATCCATCATTCAAACGACCCACGATGCAGCTCAGTCATCGGCAGTAAGGGCTATCAACCGTATGCAGACCATGCGCAACTGGCTCATCGGATATTATATCATAGAGTTTGAGCAACATGGTAAGGATAGGGCGGAATATGGAGCGCAACTGCTGAAGAAACTAGAGGAACGAGTGAATAGAAAAGGACTCAATGTCACTTTATTCCAAACGTCTCGAAACTTTTATAATCTATATCCGCAAATGGGACATCTATTCGTTCCAAATAAGATTTATGCGACAGTGTCGAATAAATCTGGAGATAATGCCGTTTTGAGTTGTAAAACATCAGATAATAAGACGGATGTAATTTGTGCGACAGCGTCGCATAAATTACAAACGCCACCAGAAATAGTGGTCTCACGCCTATCTTTTTCTCATATTAGAGAGATGCTGAGTGTAGAGGACCCCCTTGCCCGTTATTTCTATGAGCAGGAATGTATCAAGTGTACATGGTCTGTTCGTGAACTTCGCCGTCAGATTAGCACCAACCTATATTTCCGTACTGGTATTAGTGACAACCCAGAGAAAATACTTTCCCTGCCCTCTGTGCAAGGACACGACTCTGCTGCGTTGCAGATACGCCAACCATTCACCTTTGAATTTCTCGGACTGAAAGCACAGGAGATTATAGATGAACAAGATTTGGAGAATGCGCTTATCAGCCATCTACAAGAGTTTATCCTCGAATTGGGCAAAGGCTTTTGTTTTGAGGCTCGCCAAAAGCGCATCATTATCGATGACGAGTATTATTACCCCGACCTTGTGTTCTACAATCGCATTCTGCATTGTGGTGTTATCATCGAATTGAAGAACGAGGAGTTTTCGCATGAGAACCTCGGACAACTCAATGCTTATGTGTCATATTACAAGGAGAATGAGATGCAGCCAGGGGATAACCCTCCTGTCGGCATATTGCTCTGCACACGAAAGGGAAAGAAAATGGTGGAGTATGCCCTTGCTGGCATGGATAACCAACTCTTTGTTTCCACCTATATGCTCCAGTTGCCAGACAGAAAGACCTTGGAAGATTTCTTGTTGAAGCAGTTGGGTGAATGAAACGTTTTCTCAAATTGCCACCTAATAGCAGTAACATAGCAGATGGAGATAAGAAATTTCAAAAAGAACGCCATGAGGGATGCGCTTGACAAAGTGCATTTTTGGAAGCAGGAACACCAAGAGGATTACTCACGCTTCTCATTGGATATGATGAAGATGATGCGCAACGATTTCAGCCAAATTGAACGCATATTCAAAATGGCTGCGAAATATGTGCCTACATCCGTGCTTATTGAGTGTCGGAAACTATTTGTGTCCAACACAGATACCGTTCTGTCAGATGAAGAAAAGACAGCCGTGGCTATACGTGTTGTCGATGAAATGATGGCTTTCACTGGCTATCTGCGATTGGGTTTCTATTCCGAAGTTATTGGTAGGGATAAGAATGAAACAAACGAAGACCTAATCTTGATAAGGGAATATGGTCTTGTTGACAAGGATATGAGTGAGGAAGATGACGATCATCTTTATATCCCTTATGTCTCAGCTAAAGAGTTTTGGGATTCGTTGCCTTCCCTCGTACAAATGGCTGTATTCAATTTTAGCAAAGGGCATACAGCGGAAGAACTTGCAACAATATCAAAGCGAATAATGCTGTCTGCCATTCATGCTCTCCCAGAAATGTATTTCCGTCTTCGTGAAGAAATCTTTGAGGAACGAAATACATTGCTGATGTGTACGCTCTATTATATCTGCTTTGACCATGGACTACCCAAGAGTGCAACGGCATTGAGCAAAGTAAGTCTTAACGACAAACAACTTTCCATCGTGCGTGAAAGTGTCAAAACAATTATAGTAAATCTTGTGGAAACCAGCGTTACGCAAGGTCTTGACAAGAAAGCAGAATGGACAAAACAAAGTAAGGAAATAGAGGACATAGAATTTCGACAGACCATAAAGAATGCTCTTGCCAATACAAAAGGGAAGCATGGACGCAGAACCATTCTGCAAGAAGAACTGAGTATTGATGATATCCTAACAGCAGAAAATAAGACAGCATTGAAAGAAACCATCTTAGTTGCCCTAAACAACATGGAGCATGAATACGAGACTGCTTACATCAAGGCTGCACTTTTGCGCACCAACCACCTTGATTCAAAGACATCTTTCGCCACTTTCCTGCGTGCTGTAAATCATTTCTCTGGTCGAGAATACAAGTACGACCCAGCCCAAAGGGTTGATTCGTTCATCACAATCAATCATAAAAAGTTTGCTGTGTCAAGTAGCTCTAAGTGGCAACGTGCGAGAAGAGTTATTTCGGGGTTGGTTGAGGGGTTTGAGAAAATAGAATAAGTGATTTCATGTAAACATCTATGTCGTAGACATAAGATATAGCCCTTTCTCTTATTTTAGAAGTAATATTGTTTTTTGGAGTCAAATTGCTCCATGATTGAAAAAATTCCTCCAAAAGGTGTGAGTTTTTCAGATTTTATTTGGGTTCATCCCCGAATAGCGTTGGTAGAGTCTTTTAATCCGAGCAGTAGCAAATTGAAGTATTCATCATCTCTAAATCCATATGCTTTCCGCTTCATCACTTTTATTTTGTTATTGATGCCCTCGAGAGTAGCATTAGTGACATGTGCCTCATACCATGCCAAGATCCCCGTACGTTTTGCCATCAGCGTATTGGCTACTTTTATAAATGGTTTCAGTTTTGTTTCCCTTGCCCTCTCGCACCAATAGCAGAGCTGTTTCTCTCCTTCTTCTTTGCTTTTTTGCATCCAGATTTGGTCAAGGTCCTCCTTTAGGTAATACGCGTGAAAAAGAGGCGTGTTTGTCTGTAGGATATTGTCTAACCGACGCTTCTTGTATTCATCGAAAACATCCTTGTCTTTTGTAAGCAGCAACCAACGTGAACCTTTGATTATCTTCCGTTTTTCCAGGTCTGTCTCTTGGGCGTATACGTATCTCCGCACAGTATCGACAGCTTCGTTCACTAATTTGACGACATGGAACTTGTCATAAACGTGGACAGCATCTGGTGCATTTTCCATAACAGAGGCAATGAACGCGGCTGACAAGTCTGAAGTGACTATCTCTATCTTTGCCTTGTTCCTCCGCACCCGTTTCCAAAATTCCTCCAATGCGGCCTTTCCCTTGCCTTCTCCAACATGGATGATGCGGCCTGTGTCAAGGTCAACGACGATGGTCTTATAGACATGCCCCTTGTTTGTTGCGAACTCGTCTATTCCTATACGCCTCACATTCCTTATGTCAGGGCGGGAATACCTGGATTTCAAGTATTTCTTGTGTATATCCTTAACCATGTTCCAACCTACACGAAGGTGTCGAGATACATCTTTTATGGTATTGCCCATCCGAAGCAAGTCCAATACATAACGAGAAAACCTGTATGTGTAACTTACCTCGCCATGGGTAAAAGGTATCTCTGACTGCCACGCCGAACCACAATCCTTGCAGCAGTAGCGTTGTATCTGGAGTGACAAATAACATGGCTTGCTGCCAAAAGGAAGATTGTGAAGAGTACGTTTTACTATACCGTATTTGATGACGTGATGCCCTCCACAATGAGGACAAAGGCATCTTTTTGGGGAATTTGTTTTGAGATGAAGGTATATTGCATTACCTTTGTACTCTGTACTGGCATATGAGTAGTCCTTTACTCCGTAAGCCTGATATAATAAGCTGTCGTTCATATCCGATATGGTTGGGGAACCACAAAGATAATGAATTGGCAGCTTTTATTATAATATCAAGGAGGGATACCAACGCTATTCGGGGATGAACCTTTATTTGTACCTTTGCCATGTCTTGTTACGATTTACGCTTGTTTTGATTTGCAACACTAAGATAAGTGAAAAATCTGACATGGCAAAATCCTGAGCAACTTTTTGTTGCTCAGGAACTTATAAATAAAGTTAAATCAAAGTGTTGCGGAATTAAGGTTTACTTGAAAGATAACACCATCCCAGAACATGCTTTTTCAAAAAGTTATGCCAATGCTCTGACATCGTTCACACTGGAAAAGAAAGGAGAACAAGTTTTTATGGTCAAAACGACCATGTATCCTCCACAAGGTGAAAGCATTCCTATGTCAAGCGTGGAGTCGTATGCCGGAAAAATAGAGGGTAACGCACTGGTCTTTACCTATTTTAGTGGAATGCCCACGCAGGACATCAATGAAATGTCGAAAGTAGAGCCTTATGTGGTGTATTACTGGAAAGAGTCGGGAATGTTTATCATGGAGGGCGAGAATTATGCAGCAGATATGTAAAAAGAGCAGCAGCATGAAAAGAATGGTTTACCTTGTCGCTTGCCTGCCTTTTTGGCTGACATCGTGTGAAGAGAAAGTCACCGCCTTGCATTTCAACGAGGCGGAACAGGTATTTGAAATCGGAAAAGAGAGTGAACTGCGTTTCCTGAACGAAACGTTCGAAATCAAGGATAAAAACATGGAAGCACAAACGCTGCTCACCGATGCAGGCAAGGAGATTCCAGCAGATGAAGTGCGGATTAAACTGGTGAAGGACATCGAAATCAGCGGTGAATGGACACCGATTAAATTCCCGGTTAGGGAGTTCGACGGCAACGGACATACCATTACCTTCGACGGAATACGGGTGGTCATTGAAGAGAGTTCCAAAGGAGTATTTGATGTCGGTCTGTTTGAAGAAATGGGTGGTGAAAAAGAAGCTGTGGTCAAGGATCTGACATTGGCAGGTGACATGACCATCGACGCTCAAAAGAGAGAAGACGGTTATAGCCTGCTTGCCGGTTCTCTGGCGGGAGAGTTCAAGAATGGATGTATCGAGAATTGTACCAGCAAGGTGGATATCTCATTCGCTGACAATAAGGGTATCTGTACACTCTGTCTGGGTGGACTTGTCGGAGACCTGGATAGCTACGGCTCCGAAGTGGAAGTGGCTTTGCGTGGCAAGGTAATCAATGAGGGCAACCTCACCGTTAATCCGTGCAGTGATGCCTACATAGGTGGAGTCATCGGGAGGGCCACCAATTATGGTAAAATCTTTATCAAAGAGAATGTCTGCGTCGAGAATAAAGGCGATTTGACCGTGCAGTGGAAGGCCGATGCCCAACCTGATCATAGCTACATCGGTGGTGTTGTCGGACTTTTCAAAACCAATGAAACTGATATAGAGCATCTCCATAATTGGGGAAACATCCGCTTGGACACACAGAATACATCTGCTACATTTAATATCGGAGGGGTATGTGGCGAACTGACACCTCACAACTACGAACGAATCTATCCGTTGGATCTGTACAATGCAGGCAACATCGAAATCAAGCATGACCTGCTGGCTGAATTTTCCGCCATCGGAGGAGTAATCGGCAGTTTCGGAGGTTCCTCTTTCCATCAGGTGGTGAATGAAGGCAAAATCATTGTGTCGGGAAAAGGATGCAAATACATCTCCGGATTGCTGGGTTCGGAAAGCTCGATACACGGGAACTGTTATCTGTATTCGTGCTGTGTAGATAAGGTCGGAGCTTATCCCGTCTGGAATATCTCTTATCATCCTGTCACCAAGCAGGTCCCCTGCAAGGAAAATCATCCAACAAATCAAAAATAACGGAACATGAAAGCATTACAGACCATACAAGCTGTCGGTCTTTCTTGCTTGCTGTCGATAGGAGCAGCAAGCTGTGGCAGTGAAGAAAGCAACCAGCCTTATACACCGCTTCAGGTGTATTTTGATCCGGTAAGAGTGGATATGAATGCGGAACATCTGATGCCTTATTTCGTAAACTATCCTACGGATTGGGCAAAGATGGGATTGCGCAACTATCCGAAGCTGGTCACCTACGAATACCACAATGCACAATGGGGGGTGACAAGCACCTCGCAATACGAGTTCTTGCCTAACGGCCGTTTATCCGAACAGCGGCGCACTTCTTTCAATGTGGGTGCAACCGGATTTGATGTCATTTCGTATGAATATAACGGCAATTCCAATCTGACCCAAATCAAATCGGTAGATGACGGACGTTACAAACGCCGGAAAAAAGATGACGGCTTCACATACGACAGTGCAGGTCGGTTGATACGTCGCGACAAGAACGGGCGGGGACATTATGACACAACCACTTTTCTGTATGCCTATCACGGTAATGGGGTATTGCAATCCATCCTGCCCGAAAAAAAGAATGGCACGGTCAATGAATCGGGCGTGACGCTTCATGAGATGCAGTTTGACTCGCTCGCTCACTTGAAGTCTTTTGAAACACCGAAGACCACGAACATGTTCTTGAAAGACATCGACAGTTACAAGACAGGACAATCGGTGACAACCTATGTCTATACAGGCCATCTGTGCACACAAGCCGTAGAGAAGATTCCCGTTGAATTTGACGGGGGGAACGAAACACTGACTTGTACCAGCAGCTTTGCGTATAACTCACACGGAGACTTGGCTACTTGGACGTATAGCGGAGGTGTATATAAAAGTAAAGGCAACAACTGGCGGGTGGATGACATGACGTTTACCGTCTCCTACGATTATGTATATGATGAAAAAGGAAACTGGACACAAGCTACCGTTACATTCCCGGCTAACATCGATGAGATACCTGCATTGCGTACCTACTATAAGGCTTTCAGAGACGGATTTACATCGAATCGGGATCGTTCTTCTGCTGTCAAAGCGGGTGAGGCTCCCAGCCTGACAGTTGTCCGCAGCATTGATTACTGGGACGATGAAACGATTGCTTCCATGAAAGCTGCAAAAGAAAACGGTCAACCTGCCCTAATGGGTAGTTTACGCTACAAAGGAACGGATATTTATGGGTTGTCCGGTAAAGTCAAGTCGGTAAACGGCAATGAGGAATCACTCAAATTTGACCAGGCGGGCAATCTGATTGCCATGCAGAACAAGTTCGGAGACGAAGCGGCCTATCAATATGCCACAGCTACTTCCTATAAAGTGGAGGGATGGGGAGATTATGTGGTGAACATCGAATCAAAAGATGGTATGCGGACGGATATTTGTCCGGATGCTGATACCAACACGGAACTTGACCAGACCTATATGTTTGATAAGCGCAATCGTATCATCAGTCATCAGTTTACTTCGCACATGGCATACGTCACTTGGAAATACAGCTATGAAGGTGACAGCAAATACCCGGCCACGATGATACAGGAGCACCCGGAAGAAGGTAACACCACTTATCGCTATACCTATACCAAGTTCGACAAGCACAAGAATTGGATAGAGCGGAAGGTAAGCTACACCACCGAATACGATAAGTATGATGACAATGGGAACTATGTCGGCGATGAATATACTGCTCCAGAAGAATATACAGAGAAACGAACCATCGAGTATTGGTAAATTTGTAAAATATCTATTGATTTACTTTCTGACCCTTTCTCATTTGAAATTTGCTGATAAATAAACCAAGCCTTATTAGACAAGAGAATCTATTGCTACAATAATTGCTATGGATTCTCTTGTTTTTTTGTACTCATCTGTAAAGTGTACTCGAAGGATTTTTTCTGAAGAATACACTTAATTCTTGCATTTAAAAAGTACTGTAGTACAGAGCAAATCTGCCTTACTGTATAGCATATACTATATTTAGTATAATAGTAAATACTATAATACTAATATACTAAAATTATATATTGTAGTAAATTAGTATATACTAAAATTAGTAATTACTAAAAATAGTATTATCTTTGTATTGAATTTAAAGGCAATATGTTATGACAAAAATAATTGCGGTTCTAAACCATAAAGGCGGGGTCGGAAAGACGACCACCACCATCAATCTGGCTGCGGCCTTGCAGCAGAAGAAAAAGCGCGTGCTGGCTATCGACATGGATGGTCAGGCAAATCTCACGGAATCCTTCGGCCTCTCCATTGAGGAGGAACAGACCGTGTACGGGGCGATGAAAGGCAAATACCCCTTGCCGTTAGTTGAAACGGCAGGAGGTGTTACCGTCGTACCGTCCTGTCTCGATCTCTCGGCTGCCGAGGCCGAACTCATCAACGAGCCGGGACGGGAACTGATATTGAGCGGGCTAATAGCCAAATCGCTCGATCACCGGAAATTCGATTATATCCTTATCGACTGTCCACCCTCGCTGGGATTGCTTACACTGAACGCCCTTACTGCGGCAGACTACCTGATTATCCCGGTACAGGCACAGTTCCTCGCTATGCGCGGCATGGCCAAGATCATGAACGTGATTACCACCGTCCAGGAACGCTTGAACCCGAAACTCGCCATTGGCGGTATCGTCATTACGCAGTTTGACAAACGCAAGACGCTGAACAAGAGCGTGGCCGAACTCGTCAA
>OQVH01002191.1_pt1 | contig 10668 bp, 5 predicted proteins | sample 1691641 | NCBI WGS metagenome assembly OQVH01 (sample SAMN03418286, study PRJEB22391) | human gut metagenome | biome: human-gut; feature: organic feature; material: feces | host: Homo sapiens | place: Italy | collected 2013-04
TGACGAACAGCGTGACAAGGGAATGATTGGTGGCCCGTACGTAATAAGGATTCTTCAGGTTGGAACCGTCCGGTTTCAGAACCGAGCCGTCCTGATGTGAAACCAGTTCGAAAGTCAGCAGATAATTACTTTTCTGTGAAGGATCTTTCTGTACAAAGACTTCTTGCAGGGTTTCGTTGCCCGATACTTGCAGGCAAGCGCACATTGCCTGGATAAACTGTTGGTTTTCTTCTTCTCCTCTGTATCCTGTGGTGGTCACTTTGCCCAGTTTCCGGTTTGGCGCTGTGTCGTCGGTATTGCTGAAAAGCTGGTCCTTGATATATCGGAGATAGTTGGCAGACAGGCGAAGTACAGAAGGTTTCATGTCGTGAATATATTCCTTGACCGTCCATGTACCGGTACGGTTCAGGCTATATAGCAATTTGGCATCCTCATTCAGAAGAGTTAACTGGCTTTCTTTGCCTATCGTTATTGTTTGCAGCGGAAACAATTTCTGTTTGGGCTGTATGGGGTGTCCTGCCGATTTTACACTGCCCGCAACGGAGTAGACAATGTACGAATCTCCTCCCTGTTGCGCTGTGGCCGGAGAAAGGATAGCGATCAGAAGAAAAACTGCTGTCAGGATTATTTTCATTGGATGCCTGTTAATAAGTAAATAATGGGAATTCCTCATTCCAGCCGTCAAATCCGGGGATCTGTTTCCGGTTATTGTCGCCTTTAATAATTTCCTTCATTCGCTTGCGCAGGAAATTCATGAGCTCGACGGTGGTCAGTGCCTTTTGTCCTTCTGCCTTTGCTTTCCCTTCGAATGCTTCGATCAGTGCTTTGGTAGCTGCACCGGTTGCAACGTTACCTGCGATAACCTGCAGATCCGGATATTTCTCTTTGATCTGGCGGACTGCTTTTAAGATATTTGCGGAATGTCCGTGTGCGGAGTCTACGACGATGACATCTACGTGTGCATTTACCAGAGCATCGATACGCTCCATCATGTTTGCTGTGATACCTACACCGGCACCGCAGAGCAGACGTCCCTGCTCATCTTTTGCAGAAAGCGGATATTTGATCTGTTTCTCAATATCTTTGATTGTGATCAGACCTTTTAATTTGAAGTCTTTGTCAACAATTGGAAGTTTTTCTTTTCTGGCTTTTGCAAGAATTGCTTTTGCTTCGTCCAGAGTAATGCCTTCCGGAGCAGTGATCAGCCCTTCACTGGTCATGCTTTCGCTGATTTTCTTGGTGAAATCGGTCTCGAATTTGAGATCACGGTTTGTGATGATACCGATCAGAGTACCGTCTTCTTTTACGATTGGTACACCGGAGATACGGAATTTTGCCATAAGGTCATCTGCATCCTGAAGTGTGTGATCTGCGGAAAGGGAGAATGGATCTGTGATAACTCCGTTTTCGGAACGTTTTACTTTGTCTACTTCGTCAGCCTGTGCTTCGATAGACATATTTTTGTGGATGATACCGATACCGCCCTGTCTTGCCATTGCGATAGCCATGCGATGTTCAGTAACTGTATCCATGCTGGCGCTCATCATAGGAATGTTTAATGTGATTTTGTTGGTTAATTTGGTTGTAAGATCAACCATGTTCGGAGTAACTTCGGAGTACGCCGGAACGAGCAGTACGTCATCAAATGTAATACCTTCGCCAATAATTTTTGCCATTTCTTATCCTCCCTCTTATGCTTTTGTGAGCAAAAAAAGAAAAACACTGCTGTTTTTCTGATTTCTTTAAAATAAATAGATTAATTTGAAGATATTATAGTAATTAAAAATTATTATGTCAATGACTTTTACCGAAAGGTTTCTTTTTTTTACAGTTTGTGATATTTTATCTGTATACTTTGCAAAATATTAGAAGAAAGCCACAAAGCAGACATAAGTTCAGGTAATAAGATTAATAACCTGATGTAAAAAGGTGGTTATCAACTTGGATTGCGAAGAAAAAGTATGAGAAGTATAAGTAAAAACTGTGAAAGAAAAAGGAGCGTTGTATGGAATTTCGTCCTTGTATTGACATTCATAATGGAAAGGTAAAACAGATTGTAGGCGGAACATTAAAGGATCAGAATGATCAGGCAGCAGAGAATTTTGTGTCGGAGCAGGATGCACCGTTTTATGCACAACTGTATAAGACGTATGGCATCAGTGGCGGACATATTATTTTGTTGAATGCACGGGATTCTTCTTATTATGAAGCAACAAAGCTGCAGGCTCTGGCGGCACTGCAGGTGTATCCCGGTGGATTGCAGGTGGGCGGCGGTATTACAGCAGAGAATGCCCATGAGTTTCTGATGGCAGGTGCGAGCCATGTGATCGTGACATCTTACGTGTTCCGTGACGGAAAAGTAGATTATGGCCGGCTGGAAAAACTGGTGCAGGCAGTTGGAAAAGAGCATCTTGTGCTGGATCTGAGCTGTCGAAAAAAAGACGGTGCTTATTATATCGTGACAGACCGCTGGCAGAAATTTACCGACGAGTGTGTGACAGAGGAACTGCTGGACCGGCTGCAAGGCTATGCAGATGAATTCCTGATCCATGCAGTGGATGTGGAAGGAAAGGCTTCCGGCATTGAGTGTGGTCTGGTAGAATTGCTGGGAAACTGGAACAAGATACCGGTGACTTATGCCGGCGGTATCGGAAGTTTTGAGAACTTAAAGGAACTGTCAGAGTATGGAAAGCATCATTTGAATTATACCATCGGAAGTGCACTGGATCTGTTCGGCGGCAGTATGAAGTTTGAAGATGTGCTGGCGTTTGGAAAAAAATTTGAAATCTGAGAAGAAATCAGTATAATAAACCTGATTAACAAATAAATCATACTATAACAGTAGAAATACAGCTTGCAGAAAGTTCGCAACGCGACTGCGTTCATGAGCAAGTAGCGAAAGCGGATTGTGAGTGTCCGGTTTAATGCAAAAATGAATGGGAGGAAATGCCATGTATACAAAAAGTGATATTATGCAGATGGTGGAAGAGGAAGATGTGGAATTTATCCGTCTTCAGTTCACGGATATTTTCGGCAATATGAAAAATGTTGCCATCACCAGCAGTCAGCTGGAAAAAGCGCTGGACAACCGTTGTATGTTTGACGGTTCTTCAATTGAAGGATTTGTAAGAATCGAGGAATCCGATATGTATCTGCATCCGGATCTGGATTCTTTTACGATTTTTCCATGGAGACCGCAGCAGGGCAAAGTAGCACGTATCATCTGTGATATTTACCGCCCGGACGGTACTCCGTTTGAGGGTGATCCGCGTTATATCCTGCGCCGTGTCGTAAAGGAGGCAGAGGATATGGGCTATGTCTTTAATGTGGGACCGGAGTGTGAATTTTTCCTGTTTAATACGGATGATAACGGATGCCCGACTACGGAGACTACCGAAAAGGCCGGCTATTTTGAGATGGGACCAAATGATCATGGCGAAAATGCAAGACGTGACATGGTGCTGACACTGGAGGATATGGGATTTGAGATCGAGGCTTCCCATCATGAAGCATCACCGGGGCAACATGAGATTGATTTTCGTTATGAACCGGCGCTGCATGCGGCAGACAATATTATGACCTTCAAGCTGGCAGTGAAGACGATTGCAAAACGCCACGGCATGCATGCCACATTTATGCCGAAGCCAAAGAGTGGTGTCAGTGGTTCCGGTATGCATATCAATATGTCATTGCGCAAAGACGGCAGAAATATTTTTGCAGATGAAACGGACAAATTTGGCCTGAGCCAGGATGCGTATTATTTTATCGGCGGTCTGATGAAACATGTGTACAGCATGACTGCTATTACAAATCCGCTGGTAAATTCTTACAAACGACTGGTGTCCGGATTTGAGGCACCGCTTCATATTACATGGTCCGTGACAAACAGAAGTCCGCTGATCCGTATTCCATCATCCTTTGGCAGCGGCACACGAATCGAACTGAGAAGTCCGGACAGCGCAGCCAATCCGTATCTGACCATTGCATTGTGCCTGGCAGCCGGACTGGATGGCATTAAGAACAAAATCACACCGCCGGAAAATATACAGAAAAATATTTTCCATATGACAGAGGAAGAGAAAAAGCAGCTGCATATCAAATCCCTGCCGACGAATCTGTACGATGCGGTATGCGCTATGGAAAAGGATGCTTTTATCCGTGAAGTCCTGGGTGAGCATATCAGCAACGTATATATCGGCTCCAAAAAGGACGAATGGAATCGTTACTGCAGAGCTGTAACGGAATGGGAAGTGGACACATATCTCGACAAATTTTAAAAAGGTGGATGGTTGAGTTTTGACAAGGATAATTGTTGCATTCCCGAAAGTGGAAAACGGGAAAAATATAAAAAATGTACTCGTCAGAAACGGCTATCAGGTGGTCTGTGTCTGTACCAACGGTGCACAGGTTATTCAGGAAGCAAACGGTCTGCAGGACGGACTAGTGCTTTGCACTTATAAATTGTCAGATATGATTTATCAGGAACTGGCGGAATGTCTGCCGCCGGGGTTTGAGATGATCGTTATTTCCACAAAGGATCAGTGGAACGAGAACGGTACGCCGGGTATCGTCGGTCTGTCTGTGCCGTTGAAAATCCATGAATTGCTGTCCACGGTGGAAATGGTATCTTACAATCTGGAACGGAAACGCCGGAAGCGGCGGAATGCTCCGCGGAAGCGTACAAAAGAAGAGCAGGAGCTGGTGGATCGAGCAAAGGCCATTTTGATGGAGCGAAATCAGATGACGGAGGAAGAGGCCCATCGTTATCTGCAGAAGACGAGTATGGACAATGGAACCAGTTTTACCGAGACGGCACAGATGATCCTCGGTATGCTGGATTCGTAACTTGTCTGAAGTTGTAAAAAAGAGAAATTGCACAAATGTGCAGTGTCATACATATAATATCCAGACAGGATATGTGGAGTATGCACATGGAATTTGTGAAAATGCATGGTCTGGGAAATGATTTTATCATTCTTGATGATACGGATCACAGACAGAAAAACGGCAGAGAGGACTTTGAAACAGAAAAGCATTGCTGTGAGGAAAGTGAGCTGTCGCCGGAGCTGGTAAGACATTTCTGTGACCGGCACCGCGGTATCGGAGCCGATGGTGTTATCTGTGTGTGCAATGCGGGACATCCACAGGCAGATTTTCGGATGAAACTGTACAATGCGGATGGAAGCCAGGCAAGAATGTGCGGCAATGGCATCCGCTGTCTGGGCAAATATGTGTATGATCATGGAAAAACAGAAAAAGTGAATCTGCTGATCGAGACGGATGCAGGATTGTACCGTCTGCAGCTGATAAAAAAGGAAGAAACGGACAGGATATGCTCAGTTCGGGTGGATATGGGAACCCCGGATTTTGTGCCGGAGCACATATCTGCCCGTTTTTTGTTGTTCCGGCCGGTTTGTGTATCCATGGGAAATCCGCACTGTGTACTGTTTGTGGAAAGTAGGGAAGCAATGATGCAGTTCCCGTTAAAACAGGAAGGAACCGTTATTGGAAATGAGGAGATATTTCCGGAAGGGGTGAATGTGGAAGTTGTCTGGGTACAGGATGCAGAGCATCTGTGGATGCGGGTCTGGGAACGGGGCTGCGGTGAAACCTTTGCTTGTGGAACCGGAGCCTGCGCAGCGGTGGCAGCTGCCATGCGGCAGAAAAAATGCGGTGCATCCGTGCTGGTAAGAATGACCGGGGGAGAGCTTCTGGTACAATATGACAGACGTCATGGGCACCTTTATCTGACAGGACCGGCAGAGGAAATCTGCCATGGGAAGTTTGGATAAATTGCGTTTATAATTGTGAAAAAATACCAAAGATAACTTTTGGAAGTTCAGATAAATCGTTTTTTTGCTGAAAAATAGCGGCAAATCCATTGACAGAATATGGTGCATAGGATATGATAAAAAACAGAAAAGAATACAGGAATATGCAGTTGTGAAATAGATATTTTTCTGGAAGTCCGGTTAGATTCCGGCACGGCTTATCCCCGCTGTAATGAGAACGAACACTGTCAGATCCACTGGGAAACTGGGAAGGGACAGCAAGTAGGTATGAACTCTTAGTCAGAATACAGTCAATTGCGTATAGATACTACACATATCCGATGGCATAAACGGATGTTTATTTTTTTTCAAAAAATCAGGAAAAATGGGGTGAAAATCTGGATTTTTTATAAAAAATGTATCGCAGAGATCGTGAATTAGCATAACATTTTTTTCTGAAAAGCTGTGAACGGATGGGGTATACCTGGCTTTTTAAATATGATACGGAAGGGGGACCGGTTTAAAAGGCAACAGGCAAATTGCGTGCAGAATCCAAGCATGGACAGAAGCACGCTGCAATAAGGAGGAGGAACGTAGATATGAGAAAACGATGGCTTGCGCTCTTACTGAGCTGTGCTGTTGCGGTAAACACTTGTGTAGTACCCGCTGCAGCCACCACAGTAAGCGATGCGGCGATTGCGACACAGCAGACCGTTTCGGCAGAAGATGCTGAAACACAACAGATTGATTCAGATGAAAATACAAAAGCACAGGGAGGACAGAATGCTGATCTGTATACTTCCGATGTTGCTTCCACAGAAACAGATACGACGGCTGTTTCAGAGACACATGATTTTCTGAGTGGTGTCCTGGTGTCCGGTATTTCCGGCGAAAAAGCTTTTGAAAACGGCGAGGTAACTATTCCGGCAGATACAAGTGCAACGTATCTGTCCATGAAGCCGGTGCTGAATTCAGAAGCTTCCAAAGATCCGTCCATGAAATATACATTCAAGTATATCGATCTGGATGGAAAAGAGTTTACAAAAGAAGATACGGCACGTAACGTATATGTGCGATTTGACCAGGCCTTCCTGGGAGTGAGCGGAAAAGGAAATGATCTGAGTCTCACAGTAACCAAGGGAGATGTGACTGAAACGTATGTTATCCATGTAGTGCGATCTGCAAAACTATCCGGTCTGTCCATGACAGATCATAACGGAAATGCAGTTTCCATCAGTCCGTCTTTTTCTTCCAAAAAGACTGCTTATACAGCACAGGTACTGGACAATGTATCAAATGTAACGATCAAGGCAATCGATCCGGTAGAGTTACAGAATCCGGAGGAATCCGAGATTCTGTTCAACGGAACAGCATCCGCAGACGGTACATATAAGCTGGATGTGGCAGACGGCGAGAATGTCGTAACCATCAAACCAAACAATGGCGCAGCAAGCGCAGACGAATATACACTGACGATCACAAAAGTAGCATCCGCTACTCTTGATGTGAATGTAGAGCCGGCAAACGCACAGGTGTGTCTGTATACTGACAAGGGTGAGCGTATTTATCAGGATAATGGTAAATACTATCTCGCTCCGAATACAGAGTATACATGGACTGCATCCTGTGAAGGATATGTGGGAAAAACAGATAAGATCACTCTGACAGAAGCGTCCACACTGGATATCACACTGGACAAAGCCGCTGAAGGTGAAAAACTTCCGCAGCTGAAAGCAGAGTATCCGGGATTCCGTGCAGACTCCAACAATCAGTCCGTTATCAATGCAAAAACTCCTATTACAAAAGAAAGTATCGAAGTAAAATGGGAGCGTCAGATGGGTACATCTGTATCGCCTTCCAGCGGAAGTACACCGGTTATCGTAGATAACAAAGTATACACACAGTCCGGCGGCAAATTATATATGTTGGACAAGGAAACCGGTGAAGTATTAAAGAGCAGCGACTGCTTTATGAATGCAGGTTTCAACCTGATCCCGGTTACCTATGCAGATGGAATGATCTTCGTTCCGCTGGGCGGCGGTATCCAATGCTTTAATGCTTCTACATTGGAGTCTCTCTGGTGCTACAAAGGAAGAAAAGGTTCCTGTAACAGCCCGATCCGTTATGACAACGGAAGGATTTATGTGGGATTCCAGCAGGGTGATTTCGTGTGTCTGACAGCGACAGATGAAGATCCGTCTGATCAGACAGAGATGAAGACTGCATTATGGACCAATTACAGTACCGCAGGTTACTGGTGGGCAGGCGCATGGACGAATGACAACTATGTATTCTCAGTAGACGCCGGCGGTGCACTGATGGTTATGGATAAAAATACTGGTGTGACAGTACAGCGTATTCAGACAAAGGCTGATAAAGTAAGAAGTGATGTTTCCTATTACAATGGAAGAATCTATTTCTCTACACAGAGCGGATATCTCTACTCTTATAACCTGACAGCAGATGGCAAGGTGGATTTGGAGAACCTGATCGAGCCGTTATACTTTGGTGGTGCAAGTACCTGTACACCGGCCATCTACAACAACCGTCTCTACATCGGTATCTCTGGTGGAAGTGCCTTTGGCGAGGACGGCGCATCTATCCTGGTAGCAGATATCAACCCGGAGAACGGTGCCATGAGTAAAGCTTATCTGGTTCCGACCAAGACTGATTTTGGTTACTGCCAGACATCCGGACTGATCATCAACGGTTACGAGGATGAGACAGGATATGTATATGTATACTTCCTGGTAAACAGTGCAAAAGGTTCGCTGTACATGGTAAAAGATAAGCCGGGTATGACAGAAGCGGATCCGGAGAGTGGATTATTCTACAATCCGAGTCATGAGCAGTACTGTATCGCAAGTGCGGTAGCAGACAGTGATGGAACGATTTACCTGAAAAATGATTCCGCATGGCAGTTTGCAATCAAACGTGCAGAATCCTATCTGACCGGTGTGGAAGTGACAGGCGGCAATGCAGTCGTAGACGGTGGCAATGATTTTGCAGGAAGTGTTGCAGATCATACGGTAAATGTAGATCTGAATACATCAAAAGTTACCATGAACCTGACCGCTAATGCAGGTACAGAAGTACGCATCAATAGTGTTCCTGGTGCAAAACAGGATATTACATTGACCGGTGATGTGACACCGGTAGAAGTACAGCTGATCAAAGGTGAGTCCACAAGAGTATACAACTTTGTAATCTACCGTGGACCGACATTAAGCAGCATGAAGATTACCGACAATCCAAATGCCGGCATGGGAAAAGTATTTACCATGGATTCCGCATTTGATCCGGTTCAGACAAATTATGCCGCAGGTCTGACGCTTGCATCCAGTATCAGCTCTGCATATATCTGGGTAGATTGGGCAAACAGTACAGATGTTCTGACGGCAACTGCTGTCAGCGGTGTAAGAAACAAAGCAGAAGGCGACAGCATTAATATAAGAACTAACTATAAAGGCGATCGCAATATCTGCGTCGATTTTTCGGATCGCACTGCAGGAGTAGCTACTTCAGCAACGGTAAAACTGACCCTGACATCCGCAGATGGTACACAGGCAAGAGATTATCTCGTAACCGTTTACACAAACGGTGCACTGCCGGTTCTGACAATTGCGGATGATGCAGTAGCTGAGCGTACAGACAACAGTGCAAAGATTAATGTAACAGCAAACAAAGCAGGTACTTTATATTACCTGGTACAGAAAGCTGATAAAGCAGCCCCGGACGCAGCAACCATCCAGAAAGATGGTAAGAGTGCAGATGCAGTTGAGGGCGCAAATACGTTAGAACTGACAGATCTGACAAAAGCAGGATACAATGTATATATGCTGCTGAAACAGGAAGATGGAAAAGTATCCGGAATCCGCAGCGTTGCTCTGGAAGAAATTCCGGAGAAACATGAGTTGATAAGTGCATTGGCAGTGTCCGGAATATCCGGAAACCAGGCTTTTGATCAGAAAGGCGAAGTAACATTTTTTGTAAATTCTGACAGTGACAGTGTTGGCTTCAAACCGCTCCTTGCTTCTGGTGCAAACAGTGATAATGAGGTAAAATATTCATTCCGTTACATCAGTCAGGATGGCAGAGAAGTTACACAGGCCGGCAGCGCAAATAATTCCTATATCTGGTTCAATGATAAACTGATTGAAGCCAGCGGAAAAGGCAATGATATTTACATGACTGTGACAAAGGGTGACGCAGAAGAACATTATGTCATTCATGTAAAACGCAACGGAATCTTAAAAAATCTGACATTAACGGATCAGAATGGTGATGCCATTGCATTTACACCTAAATTCTCTTATAAGACAACCGAGTATTCCGTGGATGTATTAGACGATGTTTCTTCTGTTACTTTTGCAGCAGTAGATCCGGCATACAGCAGTAAGCCGGAGGACTCCGATGTTCTGTTTAATGGCGAAAGTGCCAAAGGCGGTGTTTACACACTGGCACTCAAAAACGGTGAGAATAAAGTAGCAGTGAAGGTAAATAACGGTTCCGAGAATCCGATTATCTACAATGTTACGATCAACCGTGTAGAAGCAGTATATCTGGAAACGAAGACAGAGCCGGCAAATGCACTGGTCTGCCTGTACACAGCAAACAACGAGCGTGTATATCCGGAAAATGGAAGATTTAAAATGTTCCCGGGCACAGAGTATACATGGACCGCATCCTGTGACGGTTATGTAGGAAAGACAGACAAGATCACACTGGCTGAGTCTTCTGTACTGAACATTACACTGGATAAAGCAGCTGAGAGTGAGAAGCTTCCACAGCTGAAAGCAGAGTATCCGGGATTCCGTGCAGACTCCAACAATCAGTCTGTTATCAAGTCCAAGACTCCGATCACAAAAGAAAGTATCGAAGTAAAATGGGAGCGTCA
>OQVH01002199.1_pt1 | contig 10639 bp, 6 predicted proteins | sample 1691641 | NCBI WGS metagenome assembly OQVH01 (sample SAMN03418286, study PRJEB22391) | human gut metagenome | biome: human-gut; feature: organic feature; material: feces | host: Homo sapiens | place: Italy | collected 2013-04
CCCGTGTTGCCCGCGTGAAAGGCGGGAGTCCTGGACCGCTAGACGAACGCGACTTTTAGGTTTGCAGGGACTGCGCGGCGAAGTAAATACTACCGGAAGCCGAAAGGCAAGAATTATTTGAATCCGAGTTAAAAAAATCGTTATTTTCCTTCCGGTATGTGGGATTCGTCGTAATCGTCCAGCCTGTGTTGCCAGAGGTAGTACCGTGTTTGCTGGACAAGCACGCCGGAAAGTGCCAGCAGGGAAATGAGGTTGGGCAGGGCCATCAGGCCGTTGGCGCAGTCTGCAAAAATCCATACCAGTTCTATTTTAGAGACGCAGCCGATGAAGACCGCCGCCACCCACTCTTTTCCAATGAGGCCGGCCTGGGATCCGCAGCTATCGCCTCCGCCGCAGCGCAGAACCGCAACCCCGTCAGACAGGCGCTCATCTCTTCCAGCGGCCCCTTCTGGGATACCGTCATCATCTGCGCCCTGACGGGAATTGTGCTGACCACCAGCATCATCGCGCATCCGGACATTTCCTGCACGGACGGCCCCAAGCTTACTACGCTGGCATTCAGCAAAATTCCTTACATAGGCTCCCCTCTGCTCACGCTCAGCCTGGTTACGTTTGTAGTTTCCACCATTCTGGGCTGGTCCTACTTCGGAGAAAAAGCGCTGGAATACCTAGGAGGCATCCGGCTGATCATGCCTTCCCGCGTCAGCCGCTCCTGCTGCGCCCCCGGCGGCGGCTTCTCCCGTGAAGGCGCAGTCCAGAATATACCGGATGGCGGGAATAATATACTCTGCCTGTACGGTCAGGATATACAGGCATCCCATGATATAGATGACGGCCATGAACGGCACGAAGAAAGCGCATACCCTGGCAATGCCCTGGATGCCTCCCAGCATTACCAGAGCCGTCAATGCCGTCAGAACGGCGGCTGTTCCCCAGGAGGGAATGGAAAAGGCGTGGTGGAGCTGTTCCGCCGCTGCGTTCCCTTGCGTCAGATTGCCGATTCCGAAGGCGGCAATGGCCGTGAAGACGGCGAAGGCTGCCCCCAGCCATTTGCTGTTCAGACCGCGTTCCAGCACGAACATGGGGCCTCCGCTCATATTGCCGTCCTTGTTTTCCACCCGGTATTTGATGGCGAGCAATCCTTCCGAATAACGGGTTGCCATTCCCAGAACTCCCGTCAGCCAGCACCAAAAGACGGCTCCGGGGCCTCCGGCTGCAATCGCCACGCCCACGCCGATGATATTCCCGGCGCCGATGTTGGCTGCCAGGGCCACCATCAGGGAGCTGAACGGGGAGATATCTCCCTTGTCCGTATGATCTTTCACAAAATACAATTTCAGGGCCTTAAGCAGATAACGCTGCGGAAACCGCAGGATGGCGGTGAGGTACAGGTGCGTGCCCAGCAGCATGATGAGCAGGGGCCATCCCCACAGGAAGCTGCTGAAAGCGGACAGCCAGGATGTGAGCGTGTCCCCGGTCTGGAAAAAGGCATTTTGGAGGGCGTCAAGCATACCGGGGGGATTCTAGGGAAAAGAAGCGTGGTGACAAGTCCTTAAACAAATGACGGAGAAAGGTTTTTCACAATGTTATGAACCTGGGCCCGGAGTTTTCCGTTTTTGGGGAATCGGTTCCAGGAAAAATGCCGTCTCCCGTATTCGAGTATCGTTTCCCTGAAAAGAAGATGTGTGTTCCTGGTGCGGCTCTTCCGTCCCCCGGAAGTGGAAGAGGCAGGGGCGGACGAGCTGCTGACTGGGGAAAGGGTTGCCTGTTTCCGGCGCGCATTCTTATCACAGGCTCCGCCATGTCCTTGAAATGGGTAAAACCCTCGGACAAGACGGTGTTGACTGCGGCAGTGGGAGCAGATAAAACCTTGAAACAGGGTGTCAATCCGGCCGAGGGAAAGGCGTTTCCCGCTCAGTCGGTTGTGTGGCCGCGACGGTACGGGCGGATAATCAATAATTAATTAAAGAAAAAATGATTGTTTTTACGGAAGAGAAGAAATTTTCCAGGGAAGATGTTCAAGAATTGTTCCTGTCCGTTGGCTGGATTTCCGGACAATATCCGGGGCGTCTGTTCAAGGCTCTCATGAATTCGTCCACTGTTGTTACGGCCTGGGATGGTGACCGCCTGGCAGGGCTGGCGCGGGTGCTGGACGACAGCGAGATGGTTGCCTACATGCATTATGTTCTGGTGCATCCCGCCTATCAGGGCAGGGGGATTGCTGGAAAAATGGTGGAAATGGTTAAGGAAAAATACAGGGACTACCTGTATCTTGAAATCATGCCGGAGGAGAGCAGAAACGCCGCTTTTTATGAGAAGCACGGCTTCCGGGTTATGGAAGACGGCGTAGCCATGCAGCTGTGCAACTTTTCAAACAGGAGCTGATGCGGGGCGCCGGGGAAAGATTGCCTGCGGCTGCCGGGGCGCAGGCGATGCGGCCGTTGTCCGCCGGATATATCCGTTTTTCAGCATACTGTTCCGGAAGGCTGTTTTTTATGGCTGAAATCCGCAGTCGAGAAACTGCGGTCTGCCTCGGGGGGCTGGACAGGATACAGTAAACCCGCGGGAATCCTTTCGGATTTTGGCTCCGCGGGTTTACCTTCTCATCCCGGATCAGCTCCGGAAAAGGTTTAGATTCAGTTCCCTGATGATGGATTGAAGCGCTGCCTGCCCCTTGACGGTATTCCCTGCGGGATCCAGGGGAGGCGAAAAAGCCGCCATGGCCAGCTTGCCGGGAGCTACGGCCACCAGGCCGCCTCCCACGCCGGACTTGGCCGGAAGGCCGGCCTTGTACATCCAGTCCCCTGTGGAATCATAAAGGCCTGACATGCACATTTCCGCCAAAATGGGGGGAACGTTTTCCTCTTTCACCACACGCTTCTTGCTGACGGGATTGACCCCGCCGTTGGCGTAGCAGGCGCCCATCAGGGCCAGCTGGGAAGCGGTGATATTCAGGGAACACATGCGTGTGTACAAATCCACAATCATGGGCGGCGTATTGTAAAAATAGCCGTAGCTGTCTAGCAGCCAGGCAATGCCGCGGTTGTGCTGGTTGGTAGCGCTTTCCGACTTGTAAATCTCCTGGTTCACGGTCAGGGCCGTGTTGGCGAAGTTATTGAAATTATGGATCATGTTTCCCCATATTTCATCGGAATCCGAACCGTTGACCAGGCTGACCGTCGCCATAGCCCCTGCGTTGACCAGGGGATTGAGGGGCTTGCCGCCGTGCAGCTCAATGGCCATTACGGAATTGAAGGGTTCCCCGGTGGGGTCCGCTCCGATTTTCGCGCGCAGCTGCTTCATGCCGATCAGATCCATGACATAAGCCAGGTTGAATGCCTTGGAAATGGATTCAATGGCGAAGGGCGCGTCCGCGGAGCCTGCGGTCAGCAGGTCTCCGTTGACGGTGACCACGGCAATAGCCAGCAGGTCGGAAGGCACCTGGGCCAGGGCGGGAATGTACGAGGCGTTTTTGCCTCCCTGGACGGTTTTGGCGTAGGCGTATGCGTTATCCAGGGCCGTCCGGATCTGTTCATTGGAAGGAATGTTACTCATGGGATATGGAATGGCTAGGGGTTGCTGCGGAATGGGAATCATTGTTTTTCTCCCATCCGAAGGGTTCAAAGGCGTCTTCGGGATCCACCGGCCGTTTCCAGGAGGGTTTGGCCATGGCATGGATGATGAAGGGAATACCCGCGAAAATGAAGGTGCCCACCACCAGAAGGAGAATGTACATGGTACTGCTGCCTACGGTAATTTGGTTAGGCGGGATGAAGCTCACCAGGAAAGCCGCCAGGCTGGCCAGGAAGCCGAGCCCCCCGACAATCCACATGCCGAAGGTTTTGCCGCCGGGAATGCGGAAGGTACGCGGCGTATTCGGTTCCCGGTAGCGCAGGTAAATGCCTGACGCAAACATCAGCATGTACATGATGAGGTACAGAATGATGGTCAGCTGGGAAATAATCTGGTAGGCGGATTGCACGGAAGGCATGATCACAAACATGATGGAAAGCAGGGTGACGATTCCCCCCTGGATAAAAAGGATGCCCATCTGGACGTTGTTCTTGTTCCGCTTCTGCATGACGGGCGGAAGGTTGCCGGCCAGGCCCACCTGGTACAGGCCTTTTGAAGGGCCTCCCACCCATGCGGTTACCTGGGCCAGAACGCCTACGGCCAGCGCAAGCGCCAGAATCCAGTTCATCCAGCCGAGGCCGAAGAAGCTGAAATAGCTGTCATAAGTAATCAGCAGGCTCTGCACCAGATTAATCTGGGAATTGGGAATGATGAAGCCGATGGCCAGCGTGCCCAGAACGAAAATAAGCACCGTGATGATGGCGGAAATCAGAATGGCCAGCGGATAATTGCGCCCGGGATTATTCACATCCTTCACATGCACGGCGGACATTTCCATCCCTGCGTAAAACAGGAAGATGCTGGCTGCCAGAACGAGGTTGTTGAAATTGCTCATGTCCGGCACCAGCTTGTCCCAGCTCATATCCAGCAGGATCGGGTTGCCGCCGGCCCAATAGCCCAGGCCCAGCAGGATCAGGATGGCTCCGGGAATAATGGTTCCGATGATGGTTCCCCATTTGGTGACGCCTGCGGAAGTTTTCATGCCGCGCAGATTAAGCAGGGTTGCCGCCCAGTACACGCACAGCACCACGATGAGAACATACCATTTATTGGCGGCAAGCGCTTCATCCCATCTTTGTCCGGGCCCCATGAAAGCCAGGGAAACGGCGGCGAACGTCAGAACGGTAGGGAACCAGATGGTACTCTCAATCCATTGCAGCCAGATGGCCAGGAACCCCCACTTTTTCCCGAATGCCTCGCCTACCCAGCGGTAAACGCCGCCCTTTTGGGGCCATCCGGTAGTAAGCTCCGCGGCGACCAGGGAAACAGGCACCAGAAAGAATACCGCGGCGAAAATGTAATAAAAAACGGAACTCAGTCCGTAAGTGCTTTCCGCAGGCATGCCGCGCAGGCTGACAATGGCGGAAACGTTGATCATGGCGAGAGTGAATACTCCCATGCGGAGGACGGATTTTACCGCCGGAGCGTTATTGGTTGTTGCGGGGCCTGTTGGAGAAGCCCCTGGTTGAGTCGTATTATTCATTGGTTTATTCCGGGTTGAGAATTGGGACGGCGTAAAGAAAGTGCCGACACCGGCCTTATCTGGACGACCAGGCGGGAGAACCTTTCGTTGAAGGGATGATGCAGATAGAACCGCCGGAGTTTGTCTTAATGGAGGCCGGGAAATTTTTAGACCTTCCGGATGGGATATTCTGGCCGGCAGTTGGGAAACGCGTCAACACATGGTTATCCCTTATGAATTTTCAAGAAAGATATATATTTTATAAAATGTTAATTGATAGAAATTTATTCTTGTTAATAACAATTATTCAAAAATAAATCCTTGTTCTGTTTTATTTCCTGAAATAGATAAGAATAATAAATACGGGGAAGCATTGACTTCCCGATATTTGTTCCTTAATATCTAACTATTTGGATTTCATGAGAAAACGGCAGTTTCAGCATCATGTGGATTCTCTGCCTGATAATGCTCTCACAGTGTCCGGAGGTGGGCCGGCTCCGTTTGACAAAGAGGCCGGGGCGTTCAGCGGCAGCTGGGACTGGGGGATTATTGTTGATCCGCTCGGTCCGGGGGAAACGGCGGAGTGCCGTTTAATGCTGGGGGTAGATGATAACGGAACTCTGACCATTGACGGTGAAGGAATTTTCATTCCAGGGGAGGGTAAATACCATGGAGGCACTTATAGGGAGAAAAGCTTGAGCTTTCCCATTGAACCGGGACCGCACCGTGTACACATGACTTATGAGAACGTTGCTGTTCCTCCTGAATGGACTAATCTGGCAATCCTTAATTATTCCATTGAAGTCATGGTCTCGGATGGCACCTCTTCATCCTCCTATCAGCCGGATGAAGGTTATCCGGAACCTGTGAGTACGGAAGATGAGGGAGAAGACGTGCCGTGTGAATGCGGGGGGGACGGCAATGGCTCTCAGAGCAGTTCCGGTTTTCCCTGTCCGGAGGAAGACAACGGTGAAGGGGATAACGGTGAAGATGAGGCCCCCTGTACCTGTGAAAACAATGAGGGCGGCAGCAGCAGCTCTTCGGCGCACGGCGTGCGCGGTTCCTCCACCCTTTATGGCTCGTCGGCTGCCGGCAGGCGCGTGGTCGCCCGGACGCTCAAGACGGAAATGGTCTGGCGTACCAATTTTGGCTCTTTCCGGGGCATGACGGGGTTGCCGCAGGGGTTGCTGGACATAGTAGGGTACACATTTTCGTCTGAACTCTGGTCCCCTCGTGCGCTCCATTACTGGCATCCGATGACTCATGAAATCATTTCGGCGCCGCTATCGGGAATTGGAGCGAATACCGCTTTCCAAATCAGGAGCGGGGGAACTGACATTAATACTACTGCTACGCGGATGGTGGCGGCAGCGGGGTTGACAGTGTTGCCCCCATTGCGGGATCCGCCAAGCGCGGAGGGTCTGCGTGGTTCGGGAGGAGGTCCGCTTCTTCAGTAAAGGCGGGAGAATTCTGCCTCAGTATTCGTTCAACCGCGGGTAATACTGTTAACTATACCGCAGGTGTGGCCTCTTCCTTGAAATACGCCACCGGCTACACCGCTAAAAATGGCGCGTCCTACACAAGAGAAGAATTTGACGGAAAGCTGGATATCGTGCGGGCTTCGGATGGAAGCATTCGGCAGATATGGAACCTGTGGGATGGGCTTGCCAACATCGAAAATGTCACGGAATCCGGATATCGCATCGCCCTCTACCTCCCCGAACAGGTGGATGGGAAAAACAGCTCCACCGGCCTTTATCCCGTTACGGGCGACCCATTTAAAACATTCACGATCACCGGGGACGCGGCAGCGGGCAGGCTTGCCGTCACCGAACAAACCGCCGGGCGCGCGCCCTTCACCACCCGCTACTGGCAGGGAACTGACGGAGCATGGAACATGTCTCAGGGGGAAGGAGAAGATTCCATCTTCACTCTGAAGGAAAAGCAGATTGTCTCTCCCGGAACGTGGAAACTCATCACTACCATCCAGAGAGGGGAAAACGGTATCCCTATCTCCCGTGTCTGTGAGACTTATGCCGTCACCCGCAATGGCAATTTGTGCACCAGCCGTATTGAAGGTTACGGAACGGATTACGCCCGGGAGACGACCTACGAGTACACAGGCATGGGAAAAATTGCGAAGGAAACTGCTCCTGACGGAAGTGTCAAAACATGGGCGTACGACCGTTTTGGGCGTGAAATCGTGTCCAGTGTCCCCTGGGCGGAAGCTGGAGATAAAGTCACTTACACCACTTATCGGGATCAGACGCAGGCGGATCCGGATATTCTCACCCAATGGGTGACGTTGACGGCTACTGCGGCGGAACTCTGGCGAACGGATTATACTTACATTGAGGAAAATCATGTGCGGCGCGTGGAAAAACGCACCACCGCATTGGGGGAAGAAAACGTGCGTCTGGAAGTGAAGGAATCCTGGCTTGGCACGGCTCCCAATGTTTATGCCCGCGGACGCTTGAAAATGAAACAGGACATGGGCGGAATTCAAACGCATTACGCTTATGAAGAGACGGACCAGTATGGATCCCTTTACAAGGTGACCGCGGAAACGCGGATAGCGGGTGCGTGCGTGCCCGGCCTGAGTTCACGGAAGGTTACTTACGTCTCCGGCCAGGGCAATAACATGCGTTATGAGCAATACGTACAGCTTGCCGATGGTGTTTGGTCAATGACGGATGCGTCTTCTTATGAATATGATGTTGAGAACCGTTGGGTAAAGCGCACCCGCGCCAATGGACGCGTTTACGAGCGCATGATGACCTGTTGCGGCCCTTTATGGGAAAAGGATGAGAATGGCGTGACGACTTCCTATTCCTACAATACGGCCCGCCAGCTGACAGAAACCATCCGTTCAGCCATTGCAGACGGGGAAACCATGATCACTCCGGAAACCATCACGAGTTACACTCGTGATGCCCTCGGTAAAATTACCTCCCTGCGCAGGGATACAGGCCCAATGACGACGGTGGAAAGCCGGGAATACGATTTGCTGGGGCGTCTGGTAAAAGAAACCGATGTTCTGGGGCGCACCACCGTTCGCTCCTATAGCGGGGATGGCCTGGTAGAAACTGTTACCACCCCCGCCGGCGCTACCCTCATCACCCGGAAAAGTGCTTCCGGAACAATATTGCGGCGTTACGGCACCGGGCAGCAGGATATCCTCTATACTGTCGAGGTCACGGAAGAAGGGATCCGCACGACGGAGGTTGTGCCGGGCGGGGAGGGGGACGATCCCCGCGTCGTGACGGGAAGCTCCACTGTCAACGGCTTTGGCGACCTTGTACGGATCGCTGCCGCCAATACCTTGAATGGGGAAAACGTGCGCACGCTTGCATACGATAACAAGGGGCGCCTCATCAGGGAACAGCTGGCGGATATGGCGCCCGCCCTCTACGCGTATGATGCTTTTGGGAACAGGACCAGGGCAATCGTTGCCCTGGAGGATGACCCGACCATCCTGAACTCCCGCATTACTGACTATGCTTATGTGACCGAGAGCCGTGAAGACGGAGTCTATAGTCTTGTTTCCATAACAAGCTATACTTCCTCAGGTACTCCCGTTCTTCAAAAGCGGGCGACCTTGCTCTCTGCCCTGAGCCCTGTCCTTGCCGGCAAAACCGTCATGACGGATTCCCGCGGCCATGATGCCGTGGAATGGATGGAATATGGCGGCGGTTCTGTTCGCCTTCGGAAGAAAACCGTGCCCGGCGTCGAGAGCGTCTTCCTCACGCGCATCGTGGACGGATTTATGACGGCGGTTACGGGATTTGACGGTGCAACTGTCCTTCGGCGGCGCACCTATACGGAAACGGGCATCACCTACGCGGACACAGATGTGCGCGGGAATGTCTTTACCTCCGTCTGCGACATCGCCGGCCGCATCATCTCCGGCACGGATGCCGCGGGCAACACGACCACTTACGCTTATGGCCAGCCTTTTGATCTGCCTACCTGCGTTACTAATGCTCTTGGCAAAACGGCCTGTTCTTTCTATGACATCCGGGGCCGCAAGGAAGCCGAATGGGGGACAGCCGTACAGCCCGCCGTATATGCTTATGACGCCGCCGGCCATATGGTGAGCCTTTCCACCTTCCGTGTTCCCGGAGATGTCATTACCACTGATCCCCGCCTCCGGACGGATGGGGACATCACCACATGGACGTATGATATCGCTACGGGGCTGGTTATCCGCAAAACCTATGCCGACGCCACCCATGTGGATACCGTTTACGATGCGCTCAACCGCGTTGCCGCTACGACGGACGCGCGAGGAACCGTTGCCTCGCGCTCCTACGCCCCCCTTACTGGGGAGCTCGTTTCCATTACCTTTAATGACGACGGTTTTACCCCCTCCATCAGCAGCCTCTACAATCATCTGGGGCAGCTGACGCAGATTGACGACGCTTCCGGAACGCGCATGTTCACGTACAACCAGTATAACGAACAGGAAACGGAAACGACGGCTGGCCTTGCGGCAAGCGTCTTAACCCTCCGCCGTGACGGAGTGGGGAGGCCTGCGGGCTACTGTCTGGATTATGCGGGCTCCCCCGCCTTGCAGACGGCATGGGCCTATGACGCCTACGGAAGGCTATCCTCCGTTTCGCTGAACGCCGTCGGGAAGCCCTTCACCTATGGCTACAATGAGGAAAACGGCCTGCTGGACACTCTTGATTACCCCAACACCCTGAAACGGTGGCGCACTTTGGAAGAAAAGCGCGACCTCCCGGTGAAGATTGACTACCTGCGCCCCGGCAGCGCCAACTACCCGGCTAAAACCGACTACTCTTACGACATACTGGGGCGCCCGGTCACGAAGAAAGACTACTTTAACGCGCCTGCACCCGACCTGACGCACACTTACGCCTACGATGACAGGAATGAACTTGTGAGCGATGCGATGAGCCGGGGCGGCACATACAGCTACTCCTACGATAACATAGGCAACCGCAAAACGTCCCTGGAGGGGACGGATTCCCTTCCCACTACATACGTTGCCAACCGGGTCAATCAATATACGGATATCACCGAAAGTGAGGAGGTTCCTTTTGTGCCGAATTATGACGCCGACGGCAACCAGACGAAGCTCCGGACCGCCACCGGGGCATGGGAAGCCTCCTACAACGCGTTGAATCAGGCGGTCAGCTTCATACAGGGGGACAGGCGTATTGAATGCGTATATGATTATCTGAACAGGCGGGTTGAAAAATCCGTCTATGAGGGAGAATCGCTCATGTCAAGGAAACGGTTCATCTATCACGGCTACCTGCAAATCGCGGAACTGGATGCCACGGAGGTTTTGGAATCCGCGGTACCCGTCCTGCGTAAAACGTACCTGTGGGATCCGCTGGAACCGGTGGCCACGCGCATTCTGGCCATGGGCGTCTTTGATGAAACGGGAGTCTACGTGGAAGATCTTTACTATACGCATGACGCATTGAAGAATACGACGGCGCTCTTCGGCATCAAGGCGGGCCGCCGAGCCTTGTATGAATACGGCCCGTTTGTATTGACCGCTACCTTGAAATT